>Ga0209542_10020660_pt1 | contig 10404 bp, 13 predicted proteins | sample RifCSPhighO2_01_FD_184028 | JGI IMG/M metagenome (GOLD analysis project Ga0209542, IMG submission 184028) | Soil microbial communities from Rifle, Colorado - Rifle CSP2_plank highO2_0.1 (SPAdes) (version 2) | ecosystem: Environmental > Terrestrial > Deep subsurface > Rock core/Sediment ...
GTTCCGTTCTCCACCAAAGGCGGATCCGCCTCCGGCGGAAAAGTAGGTTCGCGCGAAGTGTATAATTACAGCACCAAATCACAAAAACACCAGAGGCCTCTGGTGTTTTTGTGATTTGGTGCAGTATTCTTGAATTAGTCCGAACGCATTTCGCCGCCTGCGGCGGCGAGGAAGTCCCCCCGCGAAAATTCGGAAAGGCGGCAGAGCCGCACCGCTGACAATTTCAAGTTTTTCTTTGGCGGCAAATTCTTTGTAAAAAATTAATTCTCCCAGTAATTTTTTACAAAAATGTTTTCTGAAACTTTGGTCAGATCGGGGAAACTAACAATCTGTTTATTTCTTATTAGGTCAGTCGTGTATGTGCCTACTGAATAAGATGAGTCGCCGTATTTATTAACTAAATTTTGCCAATCTGAAAGTGTAAATTCACTTTGATTCTTAAAAACTTCTGAAAAGCTGAATTTACTACCATTAAAATTAAAGACAGCAACATGAGCATTATTGTCATCTTCAAATCTCACCAAAATATTATTCTTTCCGATGAACTGGACGGCAGTTGGGGTACGCCATATTTTTTTCGCATCTTCTGCTTGATTATGATACGCAGATCGAAAAGGAACAGACGCTTGAATCGACTGCCAGTTAATTTTCAAACTCGCAATGATTTCAGATTCAGAAAAGGTTTTACTAACTGGCGTTGGGCTCGGAGTCGGTTGGGGCGTGGTTGCCGGATGATAATCTGTAATTACCCAACCTCGAGGAACAGCACAAGGATATTCAAAAATCTTTTTCTCGCCCGTTTTTTTGTTTACAGCTTCGGCTGGACGTAAGCTTGCCGCACAAGGTTGTGGTCCATATTCCAACCAAACAAAATAACCACTTACACCAGCAAGAACAACAACTCCAACAATTATTATTAAGATGTTTGCAAATCCTTTTTGTTTCATATGATTAAAATGATTAAAAAATTTTCCTCCCCCAAAATTAAAATATGGTTCGAGCCGATGTTTTTCTCCGGGTTCTTTTGCGGTTTTCAGCGGTGCGGCTCTGCCGCCTTTCCGAATTTTCGCGGGGGGACTTCCTCGCCGCCGCAGGCGGCGAAATGCGTTCGGACTAATTCAAGAATACTGCACCAGAAAGGAATTCGCAAGTTTGAATGGTTCGCCTCGCTTCGCTCGGCGACTAATTCGTATTGGGTTTTCGGGGCAAAAAAGAATTGGCGATTTTGCATTTTGGGGAAGAAAATTTTTTAATCCTAAATCCTAAAAATCTATGAAATACATACTTTACGCTCGTAAATCTACCGAAGAAGATGACCGCCAAGTGCTTTCAATTCAAGCGCAACTCGAAGAGTTGCAAGAGTATGCCGCCAAAGAAAAACTTGAAATTGTCGCTTCCTTTCAGGAGGCCAAAACCGCAAAAGAACCCGGAGAAAAACATCGGCTCGAACCATATTTTGCGAAACCGCCAATTCTTTTTTGCCCCCAAAATCCAATACGAATTAGTCGCCGAGCGAAGCGAGGCGAACCCTTCAAACTTGCAATTTCCTACGTGGTGCCCAGGGAGAGACTCGAACTCTCAAGAGCTTTCGCTCACGACATTTTAAGTGTCGCGTGTATACCAATTCCACCACCTGGGCATGATCGGGCCCTCTAGGCACTAGCTACTAGTTTCTTAGCTTACAATCAAGAGATGCTAGAGGGACTCGAACCCACCGCATGAGAGTTTTGTTCTCGATTTGTCCAAACTTTCAAGCGCAGCGCAGAAAGTTTAGGAACAAATCGCAATCCCGCACAGAAATCTGGCCGGAGGCCTGAGCGGGAATCGAACCCGCGTATAAGGGTTTTGCAGACCCATGCCTTACCACTTGGCTATCAGGCCAGATTTTTGTGCGGGGCAGACTCCCGCGTTACCTCTTCGCCACGGTGCCGGGATTCTATGCGAGACTGACCGCAGTCTTCGCTGTGAGTATATTGCCCGATTATTCGCTTTTTTTCAAATTTTCCCGCGCCAGCAATTTTTCGATTCTGTCCGCCCGTTTTTGCTCGACATCCAAGACAAACTTGATGCGCGGCACGGGACGTATGCGGAGCTTGCGATTCAGAGAATGCTGTATTCCACCGATACGCCTTGAAAGAATCTCCAATGACTCTGCCTCGTTCGTATGCGGCATCACGGATAAAAACACATCCGCGTAGTGCAAGTCAGGCGATGTAATCACGCGCGTGATAGTCAAAAGAGATCTATCCGGAAGGTCTATATCTCGGTCAATGATTTTGCCAAGCTCCCCGCGAATAAGATCATTTACTTGTTCAATACGGCGCATACTAAATTGAAAATTTAAAAATCAAAAATAAAAATGACAATGCAAAATTATAAAATTATCGCCGGAGGCGTACCGCAATTTTCCATTTTGATATTTACATTTTGCATTTAAAAAGACCTCTCCACCCTTTCCTCCTTATAAACTTCCAGCGCGTCCCCTTCCGCTATTAAAAGGTCTGCCTCTGCCGACACTCCGCACTCATTGCCTTCAGCCACTTCATTCACCGCTTGCTGGCGAATCTGCAAATTCGTGATCTTGCCCTTGCCCTGCGCGACATTCTTGCGAATAACCCTTAGAAGCCCGCCGATCTGTAAAATTCCGTCTGTAACCCTGCCGCCCACAATCTGTTTTGATTTTTCCTGCTTGAAGAATTTAAGCACCTTAAGCTTGCCTAAAGGAACCTCGCGGATTTCTGCCGGTATTAAATGCGCCACCGCAGCTTTTAACTGATCAAGTAAATCATAAATAATATCTGCGGCGATGACCGTGATATTATTATTCTTTGCCTGCTCTGATAAGTGCGGCGGTAATTTAACTTTAAAGCCTATCACCACCACGTTCGATGAAGAAAGCGCTAACTGCATGTCGGAATCATTTATGTCGCCGACCTCGCTGCGGATCAGTCGTATGCCAATATCTTCTAACTGCATATTCTGCAGCGTTCCCTCAATTGCCTCTTTCGATCCGGAAACGTCGGTTTTCAAAATAACGTTGATGTAAGTCTTGCCCTCTTTTACTTCCTGCTGGAAGATGTACTCGGTTTTAGCCGCTTCCGAAGCGCACTTTTCCGCGTCAGCCTTAATTTCAAAGATCTTGGCGGGACTGCCAACATTCGGCAATTCGCCAAATCCTGCTATCTGCACCGGCTCGGAGGCTCCAGCCGACGAAATCGCCTTCCCTTGGAAGTCTTCGAGGATTTTTACGGAGCTTGCAACGCCGTCAACCACGATGCAATTCCCGCGCTCAAGTTTTCCGTTAAGAATCAAAAGTGTTGCAGTCGCGCCGCGCTTAGCGTCCCTGTGCGACTCTATGACAACCGCTTCCGCGGGAGCGCTTGCATCTTCACTGAATTGTTCCATCTCGGCAACGAGAAGCAAAGTTTCAATCAGCTCATCAACCTTCTCACCGGTCTTAGCCGAAAGCTCCACCGATGGAATCTTCCCGCCCCATGACTCGACTTGCACGCCGAGCTCCGAAAGCTCTTTTTTCACTCGGTCAACGTCTTTGCCGACCCGGTCAATTTTATTGATAGCCACGACAAAAGGGATATCCGCCGCTTTTAAAATCTCAATGGCCTCTTTTGTTTGCGGCTTAACACCCTCATCCGCCGCCACTACTAGAACTCCGATATCCGCGACTTTGGTCCCCCTGGATCGCATCTCCTTAAAAGCTTCATGGCCGGGGGTATCAATGAAAGTCACTTTCTTTCCGTCCGCCTCAATGACGTAGGCGCCGATATGCTGTGTAATACCGCCCGTTTCTTTCTCCGCAACGCGCGACTTGCGGATGTAATCAAGCAAGGTGGTTTTCCCATGGTCAACGTGACCCATCACTACAATAATCGGGGGGCGCGTCGCTTTTTCAATCTTTTCTTTTTTATCGGCAGTTTTTACCATAACAGCTGGTTACAAAATCCTAAATCATAAATTCTAAATCCTAAACAATTTCAAAATTCAAATGTATTAAATTCAAAACGTTTTGTAATTTTGATTTTGAGCATTAGGATTTGTTTAGAATTTAGAGCTTAGTGCTTAGGATTTAACTTTTACTTATCGCTCTCGCGAGCACCTCTTTTTCCTCCTCGCTCAATGCCTGCTTGGGAGAACCGTGATCGACGGCTTTGGCGTATATTCTCGTGCCCTCGCGGTTGTAAAGCGAGGAAATAACGAGGCCGTTGTTTTCGTGGTCCAAAAGCGCCAAGGCGAAACTCTGATCACCTCCGGTATCGGCAAATGGATTAAATCTCATGAACCCGATCTTCTGAAAACTTCGGCTTGCAATTTTTTCCAGCGCCTCGGCGCGCGAGCGCAGGGAGGCAATATCCCGTTCAGCTATTTCTGTGCGGTGCAAGATTTGGGTCAATAACTCTGTGTGGGTTTCCGGCGCCGCGGCCGAAAAAAGCCTCATAAACTTCTTGCGCAGTCGGAAGAGCGTAACCGCCACAACCGCCAAAAGCGCGGCTAAAACCAGCAAAGCCCCGAGCACAATCTCCAAATTCACCGCTGGTAATGCTTTAAACATAACGACGGAGGGTGCAGGACTCGAACCTGCAAGGGATTGCTCCCACTGGTTTTCGAAACCAGCGCATTGCCATTCTGCCAACCCTCCATTTCCATATAGGCGAGCCCCGGTTATAACAACTTCAACACTTTTTCTTGGACGAAGGTCCGGTAGCGCCTGCGATGCTTAGAATTGTGCGTGCCGATTATTTCAAAGTATCTCGCAATCTCCTTCTGCCGTCTTAAATATACCGACTTTTGTGTAGCCCGATGTGTCGGAGAGAAACCCAATAGGCGTAATAGCATAACAATATCGTTAGTTAATGTACCAGCATAGCTTGTGATTGTCCAACCAAGATACTTGTAGACTCTCTCATGCATACGATGAATATCAAGAAATACACAACCATCGGTATCGAAAAGCCCCCGAAGAAATGCCCTCTGATATGACGCTACAGTGAAGATCCACAAAGGCACCCTGAGTTTATGATGAATTTTATTTCCGATAGGCATGCCCTGATGATGAAGAAATTCGACGAGCATCCGAGAGGATGCGACAACATCTACTGCATTCTCATTCTTTTTGTATCGAAGTGCCACGGGAATTTGAAATAGTTTTTGAAACATTTTTCTAATGAAGACAGCATGCGCCTGATCAGTCTTCGAGTTTGTTGTGACACTAGCCTGATATTTCGATAGATGGCCGTCTCCAATCATAACCCCCATGCATTCTGCGAGAGCTTCCGACCGAATCGGGCTAACAATAGAGCGCAATGTGTTGAAACCAGTCCTCTTTTGTTTATGGGTAACCAGCGACGCAAAACCGCCTCGCCTTCTACCTTCCGGGGTTCCAAAATTACCGTAGAGATCAGCTCTTAAAAGTCCTCCTATCCTGCCCGCCGCTCTCGTGTGCCAGTATTCCGGTATAAGTTCAGGAGACATGGTGCGCGAACTCAGACGCGCCGCCCCGCAAAGTTTTTCAAATGTTTTACCTGGGATAGAGAATCTTCCTCGTTGCCAATCACGTATTGTTCGTGTTGATACCTTGCATATCATAGCAATGCGTCGCCATCCATGATTATAGGAACGCAATCTAATAAATAAACGGTGCCGATCATGTTGCGATAGTCTCACACGCATACCACAAGTATAGATTACGGTAAGCCTATATTCAACCACTCTGGCACGCTTCCAAGCGAAAACAATGCTAAAACTAGCATTGATCCGATTAATTTTCAAATAAATATCCTCGTAGCACTGCTCTGCAAAGAACTATTATCCTTAGTCATGTTTCATCAGCAATGCCTCATTAATAATATTTCATTGTTATAATTGCCATAACGCAATTGCCATTATAATACGCTATAGCGTATTATAATGGCAATTAAATAATAAAAGCTTTATGCTGTAATAACTTTCACGCAATTAGGCGACCCGCACCGGCACTTAAAACGCCGCCAAGCGCGATAACGCTGTTCCAGCGAATTATAATCCGTGCGATAGTCATACGTAATTTCTTCACCGGCGCGGATATCGCGCAACGCGATAATTTCCAAAATATTCTCTGATGTGGCGGCGTTAGGCGAACATGAGTGATTTATATAAAAATCCGGCGAAATTTTCTTAAAACTTCGCGGACACATATAATACCCGCTGCCAGCAAAGAAACAAATGTTTCGCACTGTCGCGGGTATCCGATTCATTTCGTGCCGCGGTATAATCACGCCGCCGCTAATCGTCAGAATCTCGCCCTTTTTAATTGAACGGGCCGCGAACAATCCTCTACCCCCCCCGAGGGAGGAATGTCTAACAGTCAATTTGGGATTAATGAAGGAACCGCCAATAAGGGACATGATTTATTCCATCCCGCATAACAAATTCAGCCCAGTGGCCTCGTCGTATTCGCGCTGCATGAGGCCGCCCAACTCCGTCAAATGAATCTCGCAAGCCCCCGCCGCTGTGATGCTGAAGACATGCCCACCGAAGGCCGAGTAATCACGCTTAGCAAATGTCCCATGCATATGGATAATTGGAGTTCCTTCCATCAGCGCGACATTGCCAACAAGCGATAGAATTTCGACGTCATAACTGGTTTTTCTGCGTTCGTATTCTTTGGTCGCCAAATTATAAAAAGCGATCTCAAGCGAGTCGGCGGCGCCAAGCCCGGTAAAATGTCCGGCGCGAATATTATGGCTCGTCAAATATTCGCGAAGACCGAGAAGAACCTCCTCTCCCCGATCCCAGCTAAGTATATGGACGTTATTCGCTTGATGGATGATGCGCATGTCAAGAAGAATAGCTGATAGCAGGATGAAAATCAAAAGCTCCCCGTATGAGGAGCTTTTGATTCGTTATGGTTCGACAGGCTCACCACAAGCAGTGATTAAAGCGTGTTATTTTAGAACAACACGGTCTCGAATCAAGAAGCTTGTCCCGAGCAGAGTCGAGGGATGAAAACCGACCTTTGATCCTAGGCCGTTCGCAGGAACCACGAACGGCAGCTAGCGAGATAAACGCTGAAGCGCCGCGGTGCTTTCCAATTCATGCTTCATGAGACGCTGGAAAGCCCGGCGCAAATCCCTAAGCACGAGAATGCCGAGCATGACGGATGCCCCGAAAAGGAGCTGGGGGATGAATCCGGTCTTGGCAACCGCACTCATAACATACGAAATCATCGCGCCCACTCCGCCGGAAAGCGCCGTTATGGCGTTTGCCGACACAAACCGAATTGAGACAAATTCATGGATGCCGACGGCAAGCAATGTAAACGCGCCGAGCTGCAAAAGAATCGTGGGAGCTATGCGTTTCATGAACCAAAAGAAATAAACCCGGCGCATGATGCGATTGGTAAACTGTTGATCTCTGGTAAGTAGTTGGCGTGTCATACTAATTCTTTATTGGTTGCGATAGCCGCTTTATCCGCCTCTACCTTAGTGGAACCGCCGGCTCTATCAAAAAGTTTCTTCATGGCTTTTCTGGCTCGGTATAACTTCATTTTGACCGCCGCAATCGTTGTTCCATCCTCCTCGGCGATGGTTTCATAGGCTTTATCCTCGAGATAGTGCTTGCGCAAAATCCTGGCGAGATCCTCCGACAGCGTTTCCAGCGCGCGCTCAATCAAAATCTTCATCTCGATGCGTCCGCCCATATCATGGCCGACCGCTACCACGGTTGTAAGCATCGCCTCGCCGTCGGCCTCCTGATTAAGTCCGCGCTTCTTCAGCCGCTGGTAGTGCGTGAACGAAGTGTTTAGTACAATCTTGTAGGCCCAACTCTTGAATTCAACGTTCTCCTGTTTTACGAACCGGTGGGCGTTGCGGTAAATCTTAACGAAGGCTTCCTGCACAATATCCTCCGCGTCTTCGCGCTGGTGCACCACGCGCTGGGCCGCCCGCAAAAAGGCTTCCTGGTAACGCCTGACCAGCACCTCAAAAAATGCCGGATTTTCCTGCGCCGAAGCCAAAAGAACCTCATCCTTGAATTCGCGATCACCGGGCGGCGGTCCGAACTCATCGAGGTCCATTCTGCTTTGAGAAACGTAGCCTTGATCCAAAGACATGTGCGAAATGTGTGGGTATATACCCCCACACCAATCTTTACGCGAGTGTCTCGGTTATTGAATGTGTGAGCCACTAGGCGGCTTCGCTTTGCGCTGGCACAAACCTGAAAAGTTTCGCGCCGAGATTGGTGTGGGGGTGTACGTTCTCTATGTACTATAACGAAACCTAATAGTCAAAGGTTTCCTGTGCCTAAAGAGCCAGGTTCCTTACGTTTAATCACGTCCTACTCAAAGGCCGCAGGAGCCGCTGGATTTACGCCCGGCAGAATCAACCAACGCGGCAATTTTCTGGTATCCCGAACCGCTGGAGTAAGTTCTGCTAAGAATTTCTTTAGCATCCAGCCTCGCCGCTCCGCCGCGAGAATCAATGTATGCATCGATAGTCCGGTATTGATCGGGAAACCAGAAGGTATTGACAGCCAGCGCGGCGCGATACATCTCCGATTCGGAGACGCCTTTTGCCGCCATGAGCTCCAGGAGCCCGAGCATCGCCATCCCGTGATTGCAGTCGGGCATTATAGTCGGATTGTTGCAGCAGGGACGATAAATGTTTCCCGCCACGCGTTCGACGATAATTTGCGCCTCCGGCGAGAGTGCCGCAAACGGATGCATCGAGTAATGATCCATCGCGCTGCCCGACGCCAGCGTCCATCCGCCGGTTGAGGCGAAATTCGCGATGCCGCCGTAGCGCGAATCTGCCATCGGTCCAGAGGCAAGGACTGGATTTCTATTGCCGAGCCCCAGCCCCCACAAGAGATTAAGAAGCACATTCGCATTGGCTTCGGAAATCACCACCTCGCCGATATCTGTCTCTGCAAGCAGTCGCTCTGCTTCATTTCTTGCCGATGAGGCGGGGTCATATAGAGACACGAATTTTTCGTAATCGATAACGCCAACACTAACCATCTTGGCGCCCAAATCACCCCACGCGATGGGTAGGGTGTACGGCTCGGTAATTTCAGATTGGGAACCTTCTTGGCTTGCAGATTCTCTGGCCGCTTCTTCGTCATTGCGCCGATCCCGCCAAGAACCATTAAGTATCGCAACTGTCACGGCCGCGCCAAGAAGCATTATCAGAACCGACTGAAAAATATCTTTAGCGCTGATTGAATTCATCATATATTTTACTTAACAACACTCCTCCATATCGCGCTTTAGCTTAGCGATTCTAGCGCTTTCGGGAACACTCGCCGTACTGCGGGAGAAACGCAAAAAAACAAATAACACGATGGCAATACCGACCAAAGCGGCGAGTGCCACAGCCCATTTCTCCACCAGGATGCCGTACCCCGCAACAAAACCCGCCGGAATAAAAAGCATCTTCCATGAAAGCGCCGAACGGCGCGGCAAGAGATATTTTTCCGCGCTGTAAGCGATACCGACGACGCTTCCGCCCATTAAGAGCGCCGGAACCAACGGATCAATCGGATATCCGAACCCTTTTGCCGCAAGCAGCCAAATCCAAGTTCCGGCGGCTCCGGCGCAAATGGGACAGATCCCGGCGCCCCACATGCGGTTTACGCCACGCGTAGCGCCGGCGATAGCGGCAATTGAGAGAATTGTAATAACAAGAATCATTATTCCAAGCTACAAGAAATACACCGCGATTCCTAATGCAACCATCGCGATCCCCGCCCCTAACCGCATCCAGCCCTTTTCCAACTCCTGCCAGCTCCGAACTTTTTCAAGCACAGCGCTGTTGCCGGCTATAGAAAGTATCACAACCAGCGGCAAAATGAATATCAGGTTGTAAAGAAGCAGGTATCCGAGGCCGCTAAGGTACGTCGAGGAGTCGTGCAGTAATCCTAAAACCATAAGATACGGCCCGCCAGTGCAGGGAAACTCGCAAATCCCCACGAGTCCCCCCAAAAGAAACGCTGTTGGGATCGATCCTTTTTCCATCAATACCGCCATCTTATGATGGGCTGAATGCGGGATCTTCAGTTTGATCGGGAACCGCGGGAAGAAATGGTTCACGATGTTAATCCCGCCGAGCGCCACCATGAGAAACGCTCCCAGTTTCGCCATGAAGTGCGGGGTGTCGAAGAGATGCAATGTTTGGAGAATACCCAACCCGATAAGGAGATAAACTACGAAGATCCCGAGAATGTAAGCTCCGCCAATCGCGAGAATCTGCGCCCGCAGACGGCCGATGCTGAAAAGAAACGCAATCGTGAGAAGCAAAATCGAGAAGGCGCAGGGATTAACACTGTCAAGAAGCGCCGCAATGCCGACAAGCGGCAAAAGCCAAGTCCCGCCTCGCGACAGCTCCCAAAGCGCTGCCGTGGCGCCGCCGCTTA
>Ga0209542_10020661_pt1 | contig 10404 bp, 9 predicted proteins | sample RifCSPhighO2_01_FD_184028 | JGI IMG/M metagenome (GOLD analysis project Ga0209542, IMG submission 184028) | Soil microbial communities from Rifle, Colorado - Rifle CSP2_plank highO2_0.1 (SPAdes) (version 2) | ecosystem: Environmental > Terrestrial > Deep subsurface > Rock core/Sediment ...
GCCTCCCGGCCCCGTGGTAGTAAGGCGGCGCTTGTGTTCCAATTCCGCCAACGGATTTTCATTGTCCATGAACTGGGAAAACTGTGAAGAGGTGAAAAATTCTTTTACCACTGCCATCAATGGCCGTGGGTTGATAAGCTGGGTGGCGGTAATGGTAGCCGGGTCCAAGGTGGACATTTTGTCCTTAATAATCCTTTCCATGCGCATCAAACCGACGCGCAAGCGGTTTTGCAGCAGCTCGGACAATGTCCTAACGCGCCGGTTGCCCAAATGGTCAACCTGGTCGGGCTTTGAGCCGGGCGTGTTGTTTAACCTGATAACTTCTTTTACCACCTCCACCAAATCCTCAATGGTTAAAATCCGGTCTTCTTTTTCAATGTCTTTTGCGGCCTCCCCTTTTGTTGGCGCCATGTGCGGCAAGCGCTGCCAGGTTTTCCAACGGCCAACTTTTGACAGGTCATAGCGGTCAAAGTTAAAAAACATGTTAAAAATCAAGTCCTGGGCGGTATCCGGCGTCACCAAATCCCCCGGGCGCAGCCTGCGGTAAATTTCAACCAATGCCTCCTTCTGGTCTTTGCAGGTATCGCGCTTTAAGGTTTCATAAATATATTTTATTTCACCCGTATCAATATCCTTGAACGCCTTCTCTACTTTTTCAATGCTGTCCAAACCAAGCGCCATCAAAAGCGTGGTGGCCGGGACTTTGCGCTTGCGGTTGATTTTCACGCCGATAAATCCGGATTCTTCCGTTTCAAATTCCAGCCATGCCCCGCGGTTGGGGATGATTTTCGCCCCGAAAAACTGCCTGCCTTTTGAAATGCGGGAAGTAAAGAACGCGCCGGGCGAACGGATTAATTGCGAAACCACCACGCGCTCAACACCGTTGACCACAAAGGTGCCCCGTTCGGTCATCAGCGGAAAATCGCACAAGTATACTTCCTGTTCTTTGACTTCCTTGGTTTTTTTGTTGACCAGGCGGATTTTGCAACGCAGCGAAACTTCCAAAGAATCGTTATTGCGCTTGGCTTCCAGGCCGTTTTTGTAGTTCGGTTTGCCAAGGCTATAGTCAGAGAACCACAGCTCGAATTCTTTTGAGGTGTAATCCAAAATCGGGGAAATTTCAGAGAACAGTTCCTTGATCCTGACGTTGGTAAAATCATCCCACGTTTCCCGCTGCATTTGCAGCAAGTGGGGGGTGGAAAACGAAAGCTTGGACTTTGAAAAATTCCGTACGTTTTGTATTACTTGCGCCATGAGCAGTACGTTTTAATTTTTATATATAAACACAAAATACCCTGGGAAAAGGGTATTGTAAAAAGCTATGTTAAAAACGACAAAAATCGATTTGCATTAAAAATTAACCGTTTGCAGGTTTTCAGTTTTTTATGGAAGAAAAAATAACGCGGCCACGTCTTTACTATATAATCCTATACTATTTTATTTACAATAATTTGTCAAGCGTTTTACCTACTTCCTTATATATATGCTCTGTAAAATGCCAAGGCTGATGAAGTTAGCCACCAGGCCGGAGCCGCCATAACTGACGAAGGGCAGGTAAATGCCCACCACCGGCAGCAGGGAAAGGTTCATGCCAATGTTTACCGTGAACTGGGTAATCAGCACAATGGCAAAGCCAACGGCAAACAGGCGCGGAAAATTTGATTGGGATTCCATGGCGATTTTCAAGATGCGCCAAATGAGCGTGGCGTAAGCCGCGAAAAAAACGGTAATGCCGGCCAGGCCCCACTGTTCGGCAATGACGGAAAAAATAAAATCGGTGTGCGGTTCGGGTAAAAACCCATACTGTACCTGGCTGTCACCCCCCACCCCTTGGCCAAACCACCGGCCTGAACCAATGGAAATTTTGGTTTGGGTTTGGCTCCAGGAACCGCCCAAAACATCATACGGGAAAATAAAAGAAATAACGCGGCCCCGCTGATAATCCTTAAGCACAAACTGCCAGCAAAAACCCGCCACCAGCATAAAGCACAAAAGCAAAATGACAAAATGTTTTAACTTAATTCCCGAAACCAGCAAAATGCCAAGCCACATCAGCACCAAAACCATGGTGCCGCCCAAGTCAGGCTTGCCGAAAATTAACAGTGCCGGGATAACCACGTACACGCCCGAAAAAATAATGTGGCGGAACTTATACATTTCCACGTGGCGCATGGAAAAATATTTGGCCAGTAAAATCAACAGCATGATTTTGGCCGGCTCAATGGGGTCCAGCGTCACCGGGCCGATTTTATACCACCCGCGCGTGCCGCGTATCATAGGCGCAAAAAAATACAGGCCAATCAGTCCCGCCACGGCAATGGCGTAAAAAGCCAAAATCAGGTAAGAATTATGGCGTAGCACGCGGTAATCAGCCAGCGAAATGGCCAACATGGCCGAAAACCCAACCGCGAAAAAAATAAGCTGCTTGTAAAAGTTGGAATAATCGCCTTTCGCCATGCCGGTACTGAAAATCGCCACCAACCCGAAAGCGCACACTAGCGCCGCGGCAGAAATCAGGAACCAGTCCAGCTTTTTTAAATGGTTGGTATAGAAGTTCATTACTGTATCATTTCCAAAAATTGTTGTTCGTCCATTACTTTTACGCCCAGTTTTTGTGCTTTTTCCAGCTTACTGCCAGCTTCAGCGCCCGCCACCACAAAGTCTGTTTTTTTAGAGACGGATTCGGAAATGTTGCCACCCAAGCTGCGCACTTTTTCTTTGGCGGCTTCACGCTCAATGCCCTCCAATGTTCCCGTAAAAACAAATGTTTTTCCTTGCAGTTTGGAACTTTCACCTTTTACCTTGATAACTTGCACCTGCGTTAGCAGTTTATCTAAAAATTTCTGGTTTTGCTTGTCATTAAACCACTCAAATATAGAAGCAGCCACTACCGGGCCAATATCCATGATTTTTTCAAAATCTTCCAAGCCGGCTTTTTTCAGCTTTTCCATACTGCCAAAATGCTTTGCCAGGTCAACGGCCGTTTCCGCCCCCACATTGCGAATACCCAGCGCATAAATAAGCTTTGCCAACGGCAGTTTTTTCTTTTCTTCAATTGATGCTACCAAATTTTCGGCTGATTTTTCCCCAAAGCGTTCCAGCTGCGCTAAATCACCCTCTTTCAAGTCAAAAATATCCGCCGCATCGGCCACCAGCCCTTCGTCCAGCAACCGGTCAATAATTTTAGGGCCAAGGCCTTCAATGTTAAACGCTGCGCGAGAAACAAAGTGGTAAAAGTTCCGCCGCTTGCGGGCGAAACAATCAGGGTTTTTGCAACGCCAAAGCACCTCCCCTTCTGTTTTTTCCAACACCATGCCGCAGGCCGGGCACTTTTTTGGCATCACAAAATTTTTTTCTTTCCCGGTCCTTAATTCCGGCAACACCTTAATAATATCGGGAATCACATCCCCCGCCCGGCCAACAATAACCGTGTCGCCAATTTTTAAGCCAAGGCGCTCAATTTCATCTTCATTGTGCAGCGTTGCCCGGGTGATGGTAATGCCTGAAATAGCTACTGGCTCCAAAACGGCAACCGGTGTCATGGCGCCCGTACGGCCAACTTGTATTTTAATGTCCAGCACCCTTGAAGTGGCTTGTGATTGGGTAAACTTAAACGCTACCGCCCCACGCGGAGCCTTGCCCACCACTCCCAATTTTTCAAAAAGGTCATTTTGGTTGACAATAATTACCATGCCATCAACTTCGTAGGGTAGTTTTTCGCGCAGTTTTTCATACGCTTCATATAAATGAAAAACATCTTCAACGCTTTTACAGTGTTGGTTTTTACTGTTGGTTTTAAAGCCCAATTCTTTTAACTTTTCATGCTCCTGTTCATGCGTTGGAAGCGTTGGAAGGTCGGACCCTCCAATGATGTCGTAAGCAAACGAATCCAATTTGCGTGCGGCCGTAATTTTTGGATCAAGCTGCCTTACCGACCCTGCGGCAATATTTCTTGGATTTGCATATACCGGCAACCCTTTTTCCTGCTGCTTTTTATTTACTGCTTCAAATTCTTTTTTGCTGATAAAAACTTCCCCACGAACCACGAGCTTTGTTCCATGTTTCATGTTCCATGTTTCATGGAGCGATAGCGGTATAGCATCCACTGTTTTGAGATTATTGGTAATATCCTCTCCCACCAAGCCGTCGCCGCGGGTAGAACCGCGCACGAAAGCGCCGTCTTCATATTCAAGCTCAATGGCCAGGCCGTCAATTTTCAGTTCGCAGTAAAAATCCAGCCGCTTAACTTCTTGCGGCGTCAGCAATTTTGAAATGCGAACAATCCATTCATGCACATCTTCCTTTGAAAAAACGTCATTGAGCGAAAGCATGCGCGCCACGTGCGCCACTTTTTTGAACTCTTTTAGCGGCTGCCCGCCAACGCGCTGGGTGGGCGAATCGGCCGTAACCAAATCCGGATGCCCTTGCTCCAAATCAAAAAGCTCTTTTTTTAAAGAGTCCAGGGCCGCATCAGAAATTTCCTGCTTATCCAGCACATGGTACTGGTGGCGGTGGTAATTGATGAGCTTTTTTAATTTTCCAATGCGCTGGCGCGCTTGTTGTTTATCCATAAAACCGCCTACTGGCTGTACGCATTCACTTCCACGCTCCGGGAAGAGTCTTTATAATATCCGCGGGACTTGATGGTAAACCGTGAAACTCCGGGATTGGCATCATCCGGGATTATTCTGGCATCAATGAAATAATCCTTGTCATCAATGACAGAATTATACTGTATCCGGCAATTATCACAGGTAGACAAGTCACAGCCGCCAATATCAACCGGCGTAGGCGCGCACTGGTTGCATTCACCTGAAACACAAACACCGCACAAATTGCAAAAACCCCTGCTCGCCCCGAAAGGAATTTGCTTACGGTCGTAATACAGCGTTTTTTCCGCCCCGCTTTCGGCCGCATAGAGTGCAATAATAGAATTGCCCATATTGCGGACCACGTTTATTTCGCTGTACAAAATCACGCTGGCACTTAACACAATGCCAAGCATGATGGTCATAATCAAAAAAGTAATAACCAGCGAAACCCCTTTTTGCCCGCTATATATATTCTCCATGTTATTGCTGCACATTCAAGTTTATTTGGGAAACGGATGTTTGCAATATCCTGTCTTTTAAAATACCATTTTCTTGCAATTGCATTTTTATGGCCATACTGACCCGCGGCTGCACCGGGTCGTTTTGTGAAGCGCCAAACAGGGTTTTATCACCATTAACGACAAACCGGGCATAGGCCAGGGGGAATTTTTCCGACAGCAGATTTTGGGCAGCTGCCCCATCTTTTATTTCTTTAAAAACACCATCCTGGTCCAGGAAAAATTCCTGGCAAACGCCATCATTGCCAAGCAGTTTGATGCCCTGGTAAAATCCCGAGGCGCTGTCGTAATGGGTAAGCAGGTAAAAGTATCCCGGGTGCCCTGCCATATTTTCATCCACCAGGCAACTGCCGGATGGGTCAACAATGGACATCCTGGCGGCGCGGGAAACATATTCCATGGCAAAACTGCTTTGGTTTAGGGCTTCGCCGGCCTGTAAAATGCGCTTCTGCTGGGAAAAAATAGAAAGGAAAATGGTAGTGGTAACCCCGATAATAAACATAAAAACAGAAAGCACAACCACCAGTTCCACCAACGTGACGCCTTTTTGTAATTTGTAATTTGTTATTTGTAATTTCACGGGCTAGTACCAATTATACAAATACGCGTCCACTTCAAAGCTAAAGGGCTGGCCGTTGTAATCCCACGCTACCAACGCCGTCACTTTCAGCACGTCCGTTGATTCCTGATGGATGATAATCTGGCGCTTGAACATGGTATCGGCGCCGGTATCATAGCCATACAACCCGTCTTCGGTTATTTTCAAAAAATTATTAGGGTTATAGGGGCTAAGCTGATTGCTTTGCCCTTCAGACGATGTTCCGGTTTTATAATCAGCCTGGCAGCCCGTTTCACACCCCAGCAAACCGGCATACCAAAGCACTTCTGGATTTGAAGAAGAAGCGATAAAATTGTTGTCCCGTATATTGCGCACAATTTCCAAACCTTCCTGCGCCAAATTGGCCGCTGTCAGACGGTGGGAAATGTTATAGGCAAGCGAAATGGCCGGATAAAAAGCACCATACACGCCAATGATGCCAAATGACAAAATGGCAATGGTAATAATTAACTCTATTATGGTAAAACCTCTCTCTTTCATATTATTTGACTTCAATGAGGCCGGAAGTGTTCACCCAAACGCTTTTGGTGTTGTCCGGGTCGCTTTCCATGGCGAATACCACTTCCATGCTGTTCTCTTCGGGCGCAAGCTCGGTAATAGCGGTGGAAGGCTTGGGAGGGCTGAAATTAATACTGGCGGTTTGGCCGACCGTGCGCTTCAGTTCTTTAATAATAATTCCCGGCTCGCTTTGGGTAAAGTCCACCGTGGCAACCACCAAATCCAGTGCATCATACTGCTGGTTTCCCGGGGCTTTGTCAGCATAAATAACATACTTGGTATTGCCAAGATTGGCAGTATCAATGAAAATACCGTAGCCGTCTATTGCCTGGGGAAGGCCGAATTCGTCCAGAAAATCCAGCGAAGAAAGCGCCCTGTCCTGGGTGCGGCGCAATTCCTGGGCAAAGGTATGCGCCTGGCGGGTCAGGGCAAACTGCAATTTTACACGGGGAAAGTTAGACATGACAATGGCCGGAAAAACAACCACAATGGAAATGACCACTAGCAGCTCAACAAGTGTGAACCCTTTTTGGTTTTTCATAATATGAAATTTGAATTCAGGAGCTAGAAGTTAGGAGCTTGAATAGAATAAACGAATTCAGAATTCTGGATTCTATTCCAGCTTCCATCTGCAAGCTTCTAGCTTCATAAAGTCAATGCATGCATATACCAATTTACTATTTGTTCCCCAAAAAATAATGTTACCCACGTGCCTATGATTAAAAACGGGGCGAAAGGCAGTTCGCTTTTCAGGCCTTTTTTCTTGGCTAGCATGCCAATTACCCCTATTATAGCACCAAACAAGAAGGCCAAGAATAATGCCAATAAAATGCCCGGGAAGCCGACGAGAAGCCCAAGGAAAATGGCTAATTTTACATCACCAAAGCCCATCCAAACTCCCTTCGATACGAGGAAAATCATCAAGAAAAAGGAAGAACCAATTACTGAGGCAAGAATAAAGTTAAAAGCCAAGGGAGAAATCCCAATGACCAATGACCAATTTCCAAACAAATCCCAATTTCCAAAATTCAAAACTCTATAAAAAAACGCTGCTACGATAGCAGGAAGTAAAACCCGGTCGGGGATGAGGTAAAATTTCAGGTCAATGACGAAAATAACTATCAAAACTGCAGCAACATAGAACAGAAAGAGCGTATTGAAAATTGAAAATTGAAAATTGAAAATTAATAGAAATAGTAACCCGGTTACTATTTCTATAATTGGGTATTGCCAGGAAATCTTCTGTTTGCAGTTACGGCATTTTCCACGCAGCCACAGAAAACTGAAAACGGGTACCAAATCATGCCAAGCCAGTGGCTTTTTACACGAAGGACAGTAAGACCGACCGCCCAAGTGCTCGTTTTTTTCCACCCGGAAAATAACTACATTCAAAAAACTGCCTATTAAGAGGCCGAATATAAAAACAAAAAATGGCAAGATAATATCCATATTTTAATAATTCTATCACTTTTTACCCAAACAAAAAACACCCTTTTGAGGATGTTTTTCGGGTAACGTTGTTAATTACAAGTAACCTCAGTAGCTGATGCGCATTTTCCAGTAGCCAATGCTCCCTTAAAGCCAGTACTATCCACACAATATGTCGTTGTGTCCTTAAGCACGGCCTTTACACAATACGCACTCCCTGTACCGTTTACCCAAGCAGTTGGGGCGGCGTTGGCAGCTTCGATTGCCTCGGCAGGACCATTGTACGCAGGATTAGCGGCAAGAGGAAAAGCTGTATAATTCCCGGCTGAATCATAGTGAATGGCTCCGTTCGTCAAAATGGTAGACATGTTTCCTTTGATAGCGGCGTCCTTTCCTTTGTTAATGTATTGGGTAACGTTAACTAACACGATTGCCGCCAAAACAGCTATGATGGCAACAACCACCAGCAATTCAATAATGGTAAAACCTTTTGATTTCTTGTTCATCATGATAATTTACTTAAATCTAAAGTTCGACCTTTATAGTATTTCCATATGGTAATTATACAACACCCTGGCAAGAACATACAATTTGCCATCTGTGGATATCTTTTCACCTACAAACTTCCCAGGGCGCCATACAGCGGGGAAAGCACCGAAACGGCCAGAATGGCAACAATGATGCCCAAAAAGATAATCATCAGCGGTTCAATCAGCTTGGAAAGCAAATCAATGGACCGCTTAATCTCTTTTTGGTAAAAACTGACCACTTCCGCCAGCGTTTTATCCAGTTTTCCCGTTTCTTCGCCCACCCTAATCATTTGCACCACAAACGAAGGAAAATGTTCGGGATATTTTACCAGTACCGAGCTGATTTTTTCCCCGCTGGAAACCTCCTGGTCAATTTCCCGGATGATTTCTTTATACACCACATTATTGACCGTATCCCCGGTTATTTTCAACGCCTTATTGATGGAAATGCCTGCTGCCGTCAGCGTGGCAATGTTGCTGCAAAACCGGCTCAAAAACACTTTTTTGAGCACATCGGAAACAAAGGGGATTTTCAAGGAAATCCGGTTAAAAGCAGCCTTGCCCTGGCGGGTAGCCAGCGCGTATACAAAAGAAACCACGGCCAAAAGCGCCAGCGCCGCCACCAGCCACCAGTACGTTTGTAAAAAGCCATAAAACGTAAGTACAAGTTTGGTGAAAAACGGCGGCTCGGCCGGAGATTCCTTGATAAGGTCAACAATGCGCGGCATGACCGCAAACACAATAACGCCAAGCACCACCATCAGCACTGCCACCACGAAAATGGGATACACCGTTGCCTGCCGGATTTGGGTGATAATTTCATCTTCCCGCTCCAAATGCTGGGAAATGTAGGCCAGCGATCCGGAAATATTCCCGGAAATTTCACCGGACTTTACCAGGTTCACATAAAAATTATTGAACGTTTTGGGATACTGGGCAAGGGCTTCGGACAGCGGAATGCCCTCTTCAACCGACTTTGCGACATCATTGATGATTTTTCGGAAATTATCTTTGGGGACCTGGGCAGCCAGGCTGGTCAAACTTTGCACCACCGGTACGCGCGACTCAAGCATCACGGAAAGCTGCCGGAAAAAAATGGTCAGGTCTTTGCGTGAAACTTTTCCCTCAAAATTAAGCTTGCTTAAAACAGATTTTTTAACGCCTTCTTCTTCCAGGAACGTGGCAAAGACATCATATTTTTGCAGCAGTAAAACGGCCGCATCTTTTGAATTGGCTTCAATGGAGCCGCTTTCCATCTTCCCCTCTTTGGTTCTAGCCCGATAAACAAATTTCATATTCTATTATCTCAGCAAATTTTTCAGCTCAAGCGGATTGGATGAAAAATCGATGGAATCTTTCAGGGAAATTTCTTTGCGCCGCACCAGGTCGCTAAGCGCGCGGTTCAGCGAAACCATCCCCTCTTTTGAAGAAGTTTCAATGACTGCGCCAATTTCATGCGTTTTGTTTTCACGGATCAGGTTACTGATGGCAGCATTGCAGATCATCACTTCGCACACCGGTACAAACCCGCCATTGAGGCGCGGGATAAGCCGTTGGGAAACCACCGCCAGCAAAGAACCTGCCAGTTGGAAACGGATTTGGTTTTGCTGGTCCGCCGGGAACACGTCAATCATGCGGTGCACGGACTGGGCGGCGGAATTGGTATGCAGCGTGGCAAAGACCAAGTGCCCCGTTTCAGCAGCGGTAATGGTGGTGGAAATAGTTTCTAGATCACGCATTTCGCCAACCATGACCACATCGGGATTTTGCCGGAACATGGCTTTGAGCGCGCTGGAGAATGAAGCGGTGTCAGTCCCCACTTCACGCTGCTCAATAACAGCGCGGTCGCTTTGGTACAGGTATTCAATGGGGTCTTCTATGGTGATGATGTGCACGGCCCGGGTGTGGTTTATTTCATCAATCAAGGCTGCCAGCGTGGTTGATTTTCCCTGGCCGGAAGCTCCGGTCACCAGAACCAAACCCTGGTTTTTGGTGGAAAGTTCGTGCAACACGGCGGGCAATGATAATTCTTCAACCGTTTTTATGGTATTGGGAATAAGGCGCAACGCCAAACTGACGCAATCTTTCTGGAAAAAAGCATTGACGCGGAACCTGGCCTTGCCGCCGAAGTCATACGCAAAATCAATTTCTTTTTCGGACAAAAACCGCTTCTTTTTTTCTTCGTCCATCAGATCCAGGGCAATCCCTTTTGACTGCTC
>Ga0209542_10020662_pt1 | contig 10403 bp, 11 predicted proteins | sample RifCSPhighO2_01_FD_184028 | JGI IMG/M metagenome (GOLD analysis project Ga0209542, IMG submission 184028) | Soil microbial communities from Rifle, Colorado - Rifle CSP2_plank highO2_0.1 (SPAdes) (version 2) | ecosystem: Environmental > Terrestrial > Deep subsurface > Rock core/Sediment ...
CGGCGGCGGCCAAACCCCTGCCTGCCGTGAACCCCCGGGGCGTACGGCTTTCTCTTGAAAGCGCATTTTTCTCTGCCGCAGACGGAAAAACCAAGCCGGCGGCATACTTTGCAGGTAATTCTAGGACTCATACTCTTCTTGGTTTAGGAGGTTTAGGGCCGTTGTGCGGAATCGGCGTGACGTCTCTGATGGTGTCCAGCGCGAATTCGTTGGCCAAAAACGAACGGACCGCAGATTCCCGTCCCGAACCCACCCCTTTAACGTTTATTGAAATGTTTTTTAAACCGACCATTCTGGCCTTTTCGGCCACCAGCTCCGCGACCTTGGACGCCGCGTAAGGAGTGCCCTTGCGCGCGCCCTTAAAACCAATGGAGCCGGCCGAAGCCCAAATTATGATATTGCCCTTTTCGTCAGCCAGCGAAAGCATTGTGTTGTTATAGGTGGATTGAATGTTTAAAATTCCTTTCTCCACTTTTTTCTTAGGCGCGCGCCCGAGCGCTCTTGCGCGCAGTTCCTGGTTCACCCCGCTGGTTGTTTTTTTGACTATTCGTTTTTTTCCCATTTTATTTCTTTTCTACCTTTCTCTTTCCGCTGATGGTCGTGCGGCGCACGTTGCCTCTGCGGGTACGCGAATTGGTCTTGGTTCTCTGCCCCCTTACGGGCAAACCTCGGCCGTGCCTTGAACCGCGATAGGTTTTAATGTCTTTCAACCGTTTTATGTCGCCCGAAATTTTCCGGCGCAAATCGCCTTCCACCGTAAAACGCCCTTCTATGACGCCCCTGATGCGGTTGGTTTCTTCCACGGTCAAGTCCTTAGTCAGCTTGGACTTGGCGATTTTGGTTTCTTCCAAAATGCGTTCGGCCGAAGAAGGCCCCACGCCGTAAATATAAGGCAAGGCAAACAAAATTTGCTTATTGTCAGGTATGTTCACTCCGGCAATGCGCACCATAAAAATTAACCCTGTCTCTGCTTGTGTTTCGGATTAGAGCAAATTATACGCACACGACCCTTGCGTCTTATCACTTTGCACTTTTTGCAAATCGGTTTTACAGATGCCCCTACTTTCATAATCTCTGTATAATGCGCCCGCGATTCCGGTCATAAGGATTCAGCTCAACTTTGACGCGGTCTCCGACCAAGACGGTAATCCTAAAATGCCTCATTTTCCCAGCCAGATAAGCAAGGAGTAATTCCTCCCCGCCGTCAAGCTTTACCCGAAACATTGTGTCGGGCAAGGCCTCCATCACAGTTCCAAGTTTTGTTTCCTTATTTTCCGTTTCTCGCGGCATCAAAAATACAGGTTCTATCTTACCTCAAAAAGATTTGAGAGTCAACATCGCGTTAATAAGAGCTCTGAATAAGTATTTTCTGCGCTTCTTGGGGGAAAACAGGCCACCAATACGGCTTATGGGAAACGGCCGCCGAACGAATCTGCGTGTACGAGTCAAAAATTTTTAACCGGTCGCCTGCCCCGGCCGCCGCGGCCAGCTCTTCGGACAAGCGGCCTGAATCAACGCCCCAGACCAAATGAGCCTGTCCGCTTGCAGTAAGCACAAAAGAAAGGTTCTTAAAATCAAGGCTCTCTGCGGCCAGTTTCAGCTCATCCAAATTAACAATCCTTACGTTTTCAAGCCCGGAGCCGTCTTTATACTTGGAAGCTATTTTTTTCTCCACGTCTTCCCTGCGCACGAAAAAAGCCCTCAATTTGCCGGAAACCACAGCTTTAAACTCCTCCGTCTGGCGGCCTACGGCGGGTTCAAGCACTTCCGTTTTAATTTCGTAATCCATGGCGCCTTCCGGAACAAAAAATCCATCAGGCAAACCCGACTGCATTTTTGAAATAAGCTTCTGACGAACGGCCTCTTCCAAATTTTGAATAAGGGTTTCGGCGTCTTTTTCCGAAACCACCGTGGCTTTGCCCACAAAGCCGCCGGTCATTGGCGATTTGGAACGGCCGTAAAATTTTTCGTACTTTGGCGTATCTTCAAAACCGGGAACGCTGAAATCGGACAAGCCGATGTTGTAGCGCTCGCCCGGGCTGTCGGCAACGACGTCGGCTTCAGTTGAACTCGGCTCTATCTTGCCGTCAATCACTTTCGCGCCAGGAACCGTAATCGCTTTTTGCATGCGAAATATCTTGCCGTCAGGAGTCGAAAAGCGCGTCCGCTCCACCAACTGCTGGGGTTCGGAGCTGTAAGCGTTATAAATTACGATTCTGCCCGAAGCCCTTTCGTTTAATTCTTTCTCCCCGGTCGCCTTGGCCAAGCCATCAACTGTTTCTTCAAAAAGCACCCCCTCGGCCGGAATTTCCGAATCGGCTCCGCCCGCGCCAAAAGAAACGTTCACGTCGAATTTATCGCTTTTTAGAACAATCGTAACGATGGTTTTCGCGAAAATATCCACCGCTAAAATTGAAACCGTGTAAATGAGAACGGCCGCCAAAATAAATTTGAGCCGGCCAAAATCCCCAAATCGCGGGAACTCCGGCGCGCTAAAATGTTTTTCCTTTGGCTCTTCCGGCTCCTTTTTGGAAACCGGCAACGGCTTATTACTGACGGCGCCCGCCGGCATTATATCCCTGATTATGTTTTTTTTATTCGGAAGCATAAGCCAAACAAAAATTAAAACGAGAGTTCTTGTCTTCGGAGGGCTCGTTTAAAACGGAGAATGGGCGCCCCAATACCGTAAAGTGCGCCAATTCCTGCCGGCGGGCGGCCTCCTTAAATTCGTCGAATCCGGAAGCGTACCCCAAAAAAATAATTTTTTCCGGCAGAAGCTCGCGCGAAGCCAGCCGCTCCGCGGCCTCCTTGAGTAAATTCTGCCATTCATCTGCCGCGTCTTTCAAGCCCCCTCTGACGCGTTCATTCAAACCTGCTTCTAATTTATTTTCGGCGGAGCTCGCTATCAAGGCCATGGCCTCTTCCAAGCTGACGTTAAAAGTAGACGAAATTTTTCTCACCGCGTGGTTAAAACCCATGCCGTAAGACAAAACGTCGCTTATTACCCCGCCTTTTACCAAAATTATGTCCGTAATCTCGCCGCCTATGTCCACGACAACCAGATTTGATTTCTGAATTTGCGAAGCCGACTTGTAAAAAACAAACGGAGAGGTGGTAGTATCAATTTTTCTTATCCCGCTGTCTTCAAAAATCCTTTTTATGCTGTCGGCCGCCGGAGCGAAGAGCACCGAGAAATACAAAAAGGCTTCAAAAATCTCGGCCTTTTTGCCCAAGAATCCCAGACCCGAAGAACTTGTGGGGTATCCGTTCAGCCTGACCTGCATCATTTCAATCGGCAGGGCAAGCGCGTCTTTATCGGCTATGCGAAATTTTTCAAAAACGGTTTTTTTGAACTTTTCGCTTTCACCCTTTACCGCGTTATCTGTGAATTCTTTGTTTATTGTTTCCGGGGCGTCAAACTTCTGAAAAATATGATGGGTTTCGGAAAAATACCATGGCGAGGAAAAAATGACCATGGCTTCGTCCACCTTCAAGTCCGCTGGGCTTAATTCTTTGACCGCGTCTCCGGCCAGCTTTTCAAGTTTTCTCCAGAGCGCTGGCAAATCCACTTCCGGCAAAACTATATTTTCCGAATGAAAGGATTTTATCACTTCGCAGCTGCCTTCGGCTCCAAAGTTAATCAAAGCGCCGTCAACCTGCGAGCTTGAAATATCAAGAACGATTCTCTGTCTGCTTTTATTCGCGCTCCCGGAGAAAAACATGTCAGGGTTTTAACGCGGCTCGGATTCTTCTTACGCCGGCGGCCACGGCTTCTTCCTTTAATATAGCGATCTCGCCTATCTCCCAAGTTTTTGAAACATGAGGGCCTCCGCAAAATTCTTTTGAGGCTTCGCCGATGCTGTAGACTTTGACTCTTTTCGGATATTTATGCTTGAAAAAAGAAAGGGCGCCCGATTTCACAGCTTCTTCGTAATCCATCTCTTCCATCTTAACATCCAAGTCCTTTTTAATCATTTCGTTGACGAGATTCTCAACCTTTTTTATCTCCTCCGGAGTCAGTTTACGGCTAAAAGAAAAATCAAACCGAGTCCGTTCGGGCGTAATATCCGAGCCCATCTGCTTTACCTCGGGGCCCAAGACCTCGCGCAAAGCCGCCTGCAAAAGATGCGTGGCCGTATGCAGGCGCGTCACCTTTTTCAGCTCTTCTTCGTTTCCGGCTTTTAGCTCTCCCGTGTCCAGTAAGAGCCCATGCCCGCCGAATTTTTTCTCCTGCCCGGCTTTTGAAATTTCCTGATGATGAACAAATTCTTCATCGAATCCGCTTAAATCTAATTCAACCCCTCGCAACTTAGCTATGTCTTTAACCCATTCCAAGGAAAAACCATGTGTGGTTACTAAAATAAAAATATCTTTCCCGTTAATCTTATGAGTTTTATTATCTTTTGCTTTATTGACTAATTTAGTAAGTAAATCTCTTCCTCTGTCGTAAACTTTTAAAAATCTTTCTTGCTCATCTGAAATAACATTTAGAATTTCGGTTTTTTTATCTAATAAATATCCGTATATTTTATCAGAGCCATATTGATCAATAACTTGTTCAGACAACATCTTAAGACTGGCAAGATTGGGTATAGCGTCTCCATCATTAAATCTAATAAGTCCTTGTCGTTCTTTCAGATGAGGAATAATCCTGCGAATCAGTCGCCGTAATATATAACCCTGATCCTTGTTGGTTGGTCTAACTCCATCAGCAACCAAAAAAACTATTCCGCGCGCATGGTCTGTGGCGATTCTGGCAGACCAAGACCCTTCGCCCAAACCTCTTAAAATATCAATGGTCGGCTCAAACAAATCCGTTTCAAAAATGTTTTGCTTGCCCTGAACGACCATGGCCAAACGTTCAAGACCCATGCCTGTGTCAATTCCGGGCGTTTTCAGTTTTTCAAGCGAGTCGTTAGGTTTGCAGTAAAACTCGTTAAAAACTATGTTCCAGATTTCAAGGCCTTTAACGTAAATTTCGGTTGTCGGCCCGCATGGCCCTTCCTTACCCGTAGGCCCCCAGAAATTATCGGCCCGGCCCGCGTATTTTATTTTTATATTCGGGTCAATTGATTTCCATATTTTTTCGGACTCCTCGTCTTTGGGCATCCGCCAGCCGGCGGACTCCTCTCCGCCAAAGACCGAAACGTAATCAATCTCCAAACCCATTTCTTTGGTTATGAATTCATAACCCCACTCTATCGCCTTTTTTTTGAAATACCCGCCGAAAGAAAAATTGCCGAGCATTTCAAAAAAAGTCAGGTGGGACTCGTCGCCCACCTCGTCAATATCCGAAGTGCGCATGCATTTTTGGATTGAAACGGTGTTCAGCGAGCCGAAATCGCGCAAGGCATCGGCGTCTCCTGTGTAATACGGCTTGAATTGCTGCATTCCGGCCGTGGTAAAAAGCACCGACGGGTCATCGGGAATAAGCGAAGACGAGGGCACAATTTTATGCCCTCTTTTCTCAAAAAACTTTAAAAATCTGTCTCGTATTTCTTGAGAAGTCATTTGTACTTAAATTTTAGCAGATTCTCGGCTTTATTTCACTATTATTCCTCCGCCCAACATTTCTTCGTCTTTATAGAATACAGCCGATTGACCCGGGGTCACGGCCCTCTGCGGTTCGTCAAACACAACTCTCAACTTGGAAACGGGGTTTCCAAGTTGAATACGGCATTTTTGAAGCGGCTGACGATAGCGGATGCGCGCTTCACATTCCAAAGACTCCAAAGGTAACCCTTGGAAGGGGTTAATCCAATTCAAGTCCGAAATCTCAATTTCTTTTTTATAAAGCGCGGGGTCGATATTGCCTTCAGAAACAATCAGCGTATTCGTCGCCGGCTCTTTTGCCGCCACGTAATAAGGCGTGCCGCCGCCAATGCCGATGCCGTGCCGCTGGCCAATAGTGTAAAAAGAAAGTCCGTCATGGTCTCCTATTTTCTTTCCCGACGCGGTCATAATCGGCCCGGAGTTTTTAGGAATGAAATCGCGTAAAAAGTTATCAAAAGAGACGTTGCCAACGAAACAAAGCCCCTGCGAATCTTTTTTCTCCGCAGTCGGCAAGCCGAACTCGCGCGCCATCTCCCTGACTTCGCTTTTCAAATAATCGCCTATCGGAAACAAAACATGCTTCAGCTGTTCTTGATTCAAGCGCCACAGAAAATAACTTTGGTCTTTGTTTCTATCTTTGGCTTCCAGAAGATGATACGACCAACCCAACGATTGCGCCGAAGCGAAGCGATGTTTCCGTTGCGAAAAGCTCTCGCAGGCGAAAATGCTGGGTTCAGCCCCTTCTTTATACGCAGTAAGTGTTAGGGGCTGAATTTTCGCCGAGAGCGCAGGCAGGCGCCGCAGCTGGAGCGGCGAACTGCCGGTTTGAGCAATGGAACATTGCGAAGCGCCACTGCGAACATAATGTCCAGTGGCAATATAGTCAGCGCCCAAGGCCAAACATTTTTCCAAAAAAATTCCGAATTTAATTTCCGAATTGCAAAAAACATCCGGGTTGGGCGTGCGCCCCGCCGCGTATTCCCGTACCATGTATTCAAAAACCTTCTCGCGGTATTCGCGGGTGAAATCAAAAACGTAAAAAGGGATATTCAGCTTTTCGGCAACCAGACGGGCATCTTCCGCGTCTTTGGCTGAAGTGCAATATTCGCCCTCGCTCCAACACTTCATATAAATTCCGACAACGTCAAATGCCCTGCCCTGCCTGCCGGCGGGCAGGTTTTTTAACAGGGCCGCGGCAACCGAAGAATCCACCCCTCCGGACATAGCTACGAATACTTTTTTTCGCTTCATGCAGAAATTAATGCCACAAAATTCTCACTAGCGCAAGTACAATTCCTTGTTTTTCTTATGCTCCTCAAAAGTTATGGCGTAATGCGACTCGCCGTCCGAGCCATGCAGGTAATACCAATAAATTGTTTGCGTGGGCATTATTGCCGCTTTTATGGCTTCCAGACCCGGATTTCCAATCGGCGCAGGAGGCAGACCGCGATACTTATAAGTATTAAAAGGAGAATCAACGGCCAAATCCTCGTCCGTCAGCTCCAAAGACGGCTTGCCAACGACGTAGCTCACCGTAGCGTCCACTTGCAGGCCGATTTCGGATTCAAGGCGCTTCCATAAAATACCCGAAATCACGCGGGCATCTTCGGGCGAGCTCGCCTCTTTTTCAAGAATAGACGCCATAATTATAATTTCTCCAAACTCCCGGCCCGATTTCGCGAGCTCTTCGCCAAGCCCCTTGATTACTTTTTTGTCAAAGTTCTCGTTCATCGCCTTAATCACCGCGCCTGGCTCAACTTCGGGCATAAAAAAATAAGTGTCGGGGAATAAATAACCTTCTTTGCCCCCTGCCAGGCGAGTCCACTCTTCTTTTTTAAACAAACCCAGCTTTTCAAAATATTCGCCCACCTGCTTGTTTGACCAGCCTTCAATTATGGTTGCTCTGACCGGCTCAATTCCGTAAATTCCTTGCGTTAGCCGCCGCGAAACTCCGAACATGCTCATGGGCTCTTCCAAAAAATAATCTCCTGCCTTGACGTCGGCCTGCCGAAAAGACAAAAACAAAACCGCTTTGAAAAGATACGGGGACTTTATCGCGCCTGATTCTTTCAAGTCCTCGGCAATCTCGGCGAGCCCTGAACCCTTTTTTATTTCTATCACGCGGCCTGCCGGAAAATTTTTCGGCACGGAAAAAAGAATATAGGCAAAAAATGACACCGAAAAAAGTACGGCGCCAAGCCACACCGCCGATCGCCTCGCTTTTTTATCTGTCGGCTCCATCTTTTATGAAGGGCACAAAAACAAATCCGGGAAATTCTTTTTCCTGAAATGTTCCGTCTTTTTGCTTGATAAACAGCCACACCGAATTTTCTATCGGCACGACCATGCGCCCGCCGACCTTCAACTGTTCTTCCCATGCTTTTGGCACTTTATAATCCACAATACTCGCCGCGGCAATTATTTTGTCAAACGGCGCGTTATCAGGCAGGCCGGCCGACGCATCCTGGCAAAACCATTCAACAATTCCTTCAACAAAATTATATTTTGAAACATTTGCCCGGCCAAATCCGCAAAGTTCGGCTACTCGCTCAACCGCAAGAACCTTTCCTTGGGACCCGACGATTTGAGCCAGCAAAGCGGTCTGCCAGCCGGAACCGGCGCCGACATCCATTATTTTCTCGCCCGCTTTCGGTTGAAGCAGTTTAAGCATGAAGGCAACCGTGTAGGGCTGGGATATGGTCTGGCCGTGGCCAATTGGAAAAGCCTCGTCGGAATAAGCGGAAGACTTCAGTTCATCCGGCAGAAAATCGGCGCGGTCAATTACGCCAAACGCTTCAAGTATCTTGGGTTCGCTTTTGGGCGACAAAACTCCGGTTCTTTGCAGATAAGCCGGCAGAGGATTCACCCCGTTAGACATTTTGTTTATGTTGCTTTTAATACTATCTCTAACCACATTTACATCACCAAAGTAATGTCTAACGGGGTTCATTTCTTTAGAGTTTTCGGAAACGTTTGGCCAAGGTGCTCGCGCCCGCGCCGCTTACGCCGACAAGTGCCAAAACCACAGGCGTTTTTGTCCTTCGCTTTTTTACGCGCGCCCCGCGCACCATCTCGCTTTTTATTTGTTCAAATGTTTTAGACATTTTGCGGGGGTAGTAGGAATCGAACCCACATCATCTCTTTTGGAGAGAGACATTCTGCCATTGAACTATACCCCCATTTTTTCCTCTTTCAAAATTCTCAAATGGGCGCTGTGAAGCAGAATTGAAACTGCGGAAAAGATAACGGAAATTATTATCAAAACTTCGGCTGGTCTTTTCAAACCCATATATTCTGGAGCCAAAATAAGCGCCAATATACCCAAAATATACAAGGTGATGCGCGCCCTATCAAGAGCCGACTTATAATCCTCTTTCGGTTTAAGCGGGTTTGAACCGCTAATTTTGAGCTCCAAAAATCGGATTAAGCCGAGGAAAATCCAGCCGACAAAAAACCATAAAAAAAGGTCGTAGCGCAAAAAACCGCTTTCAATCAAAAAATAGCTCGGCGTTAAGGCAAGAAGAACGTCCCTCGCCACATCCAAAACCACGCCCAGGCTCGTAATACGGCCCGAATTTCGGGCGAGCGAACCGTCAAGCATGTCCGAAAATCCGGCAAGCATAGCCACAAAAAACACTGCCCAAACGGAGGCGCCGCTCCAAAAAAGATAAGCCAGCAAGCTCACAAGAAAGAATCCAGCTATACTTATGGCGTTAGGCGAAAAGAATCCGAGCCGAGCGGTGATGGGTTTCAAGAGCCGGTCGCGCCAAGTGGCTTCGGTCGCGGTCGCATGCCAAAGAAACAAATGCAGGCTCTCTTTTGAAATAAAAACCGGCAGAAAAAAATAACCGGCGACGGCAGAAGCAAAAAAAGAAAGAGCTTGCTCCATTATGAGGTCAGTTTCGCTTCCTTATGCAAGGTGTGTTTTTTGCACCACTTGCAGAATTTTTTCAGCTCTATCTTGCGTTCAACCTTCTTTTTGTTTTTGGAAGTATAGTATCCGTCGCGCTTGCAAACCGAACACTTTAATTTAAACAAGTTATCTTGACTCATAAATTTAGGTTATCCCGAAAAACGGCGAAAATCAAATCTTGGAGCCGAGAGGGAGGATTGAACTCCCGACCTCCGCCTTACCATGGCGGCGCTCTGCCAACTGAGCTATCTCGGCAATGACATTTATTTTAATAGAATTGTAGGTAAAAACAAGAAAGGGGCCGGACGGACTTGAACCGCTTCGACCCCCTTTTATTTCTTTGCTCCTTTCCAATGCTGACCAAGAAAAATCTGGCCATGTCGCAAAAGACCCATCTCGGTCGTCTCAAGGGCGATTGCTATTTTCTTAATGGTAGCGAGAGTCGGATTGCCTTGGTTTGTTTCAACGTGACTCAAAATCGTCCTAGTTACTCTAGCCCTTGCCGAAAGCTCTTTTTGTTCAAGCTTTTGTTCTCGCCGTAAAGAGCCAACTCCTACGGCCAGCAAAACCCCCAATGTGGCATCCCTGGGATTTACAGCGAGCAATTCGCGCCACTCTGCCATAAGCCACGCCTCCTTGTAAATCGCAAAAATTCTCCGCAAACAAAATCCATTTTTAATATAGAGAGTATTTCAAATAAAACAAGTGTGGACAAATGAAAACCCCCGCAAGCAGCGCGCCTGCGGGGGGTGTTGCGTGGGTCTGTGGAGACCCCTTTTGGAACTAGACGGCGCGGACTTGGGAAACCGACCTCCGATGAACGGTCTGGTCGCCCGGGAACTTCACACGCGCCATACCGCGTGTAGCGTCAATCCCGACGAACTCGACCCTCCTCGTCCCACGGCCGTGCTTGCCCGGACCTAGGACGCGGCCGGAG
>Ga0209542_10020663_pt1 | contig 10403 bp, 8 predicted proteins | sample RifCSPhighO2_01_FD_184028 | JGI IMG/M metagenome (GOLD analysis project Ga0209542, IMG submission 184028) | Soil microbial communities from Rifle, Colorado - Rifle CSP2_plank highO2_0.1 (SPAdes) (version 2) | ecosystem: Environmental > Terrestrial > Deep subsurface > Rock core/Sediment ...
TAGTTGAATTTTTAAAGAGTCGTGAAAAATTCCGCGCCCTTGGAGCTAAAGTCCCGAAAGGAGCTCTTTTGGTCGGACCTTCCGGGGTAGGTAAGACGCTTTTGGCAAGGGCAGTAGCCGGAGAAGCAGGTGTGCCGTTTTTCTCTATTGCCGGTAGTGAATTCATGGAAATGTTGGTTGGAGTAGGAGCGTCTCGTGTAAGAGATTTATTCGATACAGCAAAAAAGAACGCACCAGCGATTATTTTCATTGATGAGATAGATTCAATTGGTAGACAAAGAGGTCTTGGAATAGGCGGAGGACATGATGAACGCGAGCAAACGTTGAATCAGATTCTGGTTGAAATGGACGGGTTTGAGCCAACCGATAACGTAATTGTTATAGCAGCAACCAACCGGCCGGATATGCTTGACCCAGCTTTAGTGCGTCCGGGGCGGTTTGATCGAACAGTTACACTTGATTTACCAGATATCGAAGGTCGAAAAGCAATTATTAAGACACATTCCAGGAATAAACCGCTAGCGACCGATGTTGACTTTGATAGGTTGGCGAGAAGAACCGTAGGTTTTTCTGGAGCTGATTTAGAGAATATGTTAAACGAGGCGGCAATTCTGGCTGCTAGAGCTGGGAAAAAGCAATTAGACACCAAAGATTTAGAAGAGGCAGCTCTTAAGGTTCAACTAGGTCCAGAGAGAAAAAGAATGACAAGTGAGGAGGAGAAACGCATCACCGCATATCATGAAGCAGGTCATGCTTTAGTGACTAAGATGCTTCCTCATATGGACCCGGTTCATCGGATTTCTATTGTTGCAAGAGGACCTTCCGGTGGTCATACTCTTATTCCACCAGCCATCGATAGGTACAATGAAACTAAAACACGATTACTGGAAACAATAACCTCACTTTTAGGAGGAAGAGCAGCTGAACAAATCGAATTTAATGAATTCACGGTTGGCGCTTCTTCGGATATCTCGAGAGCAACGGAAATTGCTCGAAAGATGGTCACAGAGTTTGGTATGAGTTCAATTGGTCCACTGACAACTGGTGTGAGAGGAGAAAATCCCTGGCTTGCCCGGGAACTTGGAGACCCTCGACCACTATCGGAGCATTTAGCAGCCAAAGTGGATGAACAAGTGAAGAAAATTATAGATGAGAGTTTTGAAAGAGCAAAAAAAATTCTACGAGAAAATAAAGAGAAATTAGATTTGGTGGCAAACGAATTAATTAAAAAGGAAACTCTTGAAGGTCCGGATTTCGATGCTTTAGTTGAAAGAGGAGAGAAGCTCCATCAAGTAAAGGAAGCAATGGTTGTGAAAACAGAACATCTCAAAGAGAAAGAGGCCAAAGAATTAAAAGAAGAAAAGAAAATATCGACTAAACCCGCCATTGAGCCCACGTAATAATGGTTGACCCACTTAACCAATAAAAACTATTGTCCCAACCGCCTTTAACCGCTAAAATAACCTTGCTTTATGGATAGGGATTTTTGGATTTTTTCTGGACGAGCGAACACCGCTTTAGCAAACGATATCGCCAAAAAACTTAAAATTAAACTTGGAAAAATTAATATAAGGGATTTTGCCGATGGAGAAATCTCAGTTCAACTAAACGAAAATGTTCGCAGGAGAAGCGTTTTCTTCATTCAACCAATTTGTCCCCCCGAAGTTAATAAAAGTTTAATGGAGCTCTTGATTTCTGTGGACGCTCTCCGACGCGCCTCAGCCGCAGAAATCACGGCAGTTATTCCTTATTTTGGTTATGCCAGGCAGGATAGAAAAGATCGGCCGAGGGTTCCTATCACAGCCAAATTAGTGGCCAATCTTTTAGAGGCAGCTGGAATTAGCAGAGTGGTTTGCGTTGATCTTCACTCTGATCAGATTCAAGGCTTTTTCAATATACCGGTGGATAATTTGTACAGTAGTTTTGCACTTATACCGGCTATAAAAAAGAAGTTTAGGAACAGATTGGCCATTGTTTCACCAGATGTTGGGGGTACGGTACGTGCCCGTGCATATGCATATAGACTTAAAGCGCCGCTAGTTATAATAGACAAAAGAAGGGACCCGAACGTTCCCAATAAAGCGGAGGCTATGAATGTCATTGGGGATGTAAAAAGAAAAAATGTGGTTATTGTTGATGATATGATAGATACAGCCGGCACCCTAATAGAAGCAGCCAAAGCTCTAAAATTGGCAGGAGCGGATTCGGTTTACGCTGCAGCAGCTCATGGTCTTTTTTCTGGGGAAGCGCTTTCTAAAATCGAAAAGTCGATGATAGAACAAATTTTGGTTACAAATACAGTTCCACCGATAAATAATTCTCAGAAAATCAAGATTGTGTCGATTGCCTCTCTTTTAGCGGAGGCAATCAAGAGAATCCATTTAAGGCGTTCGGTCAGTTCATTGTTTGTCTAGGTCAATCACATTTAATTTACAATAAATGTTAGATTAAGGTAAAATTCGTTGATAATGAAAAAACTTGTACTAATTGATGGTCATGCGGTTTTTCATAGAGCCTATCACGCGCTACCACCATTAACTACTTCAAAAGGAGAACTCGTTAATGCTGTATTTGGCTTTACTTCCATGCTTCTGCGAGCAATCGCCGATATAAAGCCAGATTACATTGCAGTTGCTTTTGATAGAGCCGAACCTACTTTTCGTCATCAAGAATACACCGCTTATAAAGCTCAAAGAGTTGCTGCTCCCGAGGAACTTCATGAGCAGCTACCACGTTCTAAAGAAGTTCTGAATGTATTAAACATACCTGTCTTCGAACTCGCCGGATATGAAGCTGACGACATTATTGGCACTCTAGTTAAACAAGCGACCGAAAACGGAGTAGCTGATTTGGAAACAATTATCGTAACCGGTGATCGTGATACACTGCAACTAGTCCGTCCTCACGTAAAAATCTATACTCCTGGAAAAAGCTTTTCAGACGTTGTTTACTATGACGAAAAAATTATTAAAGAAAAATATGGTTTAGAACCAAAAAAGCTTATTGATGTCAAAGCCTTAGCTGGTGATCCTTCTGATAATATTCCGGGTGTAAGGGGAATTGGTAGCGTTGGAGCGATTAAATTAGTACAAGAATTTGGCTCGGTAGAAGAGATCTATAAAAATTTGGATAAAATTTCAGAAAACACTCGACATCTTCTAGAACTGGATGCCGAAGCAGCCGTTTTGTCTAAAAAACTTGGAACAATTGATCTCAACGCTCCGATAAATCTTGACCTTTCCAAATGTGTTTTAGTGGATTTCGATAAGCAGGCTGCGATAAAGATTTTTGAAGAGCTTGAGTTTAAAAGTTTAATTCCAAAACTTCCTGGTGTAAATCAGAACTTAGTTAATAAAGAGAGAGAAGTGAAGGGTCAGGTAGGCCTTTTTGATAAGCAAAAAGAAGAAAAAACGGGGACTAATCATGAGTTGGAAAAAGTATTGCGTGGGATGGAAACAACCGGAGTTTTGGTCGATAGAAAAAAGCTTTCCGAACTCTCCAAAAGTATAAATACAAAATTAGACTTGTTAGAGAAAAATATATATAAGGAAGTCGGTCATGAATTTAATCTTAATTCGCCGAAACAACTTTCCGGGGTTCTCTATGATGAACTACATTTAACACCAGAGCGCTCAACCCGGATAAAAACTCATAAGTCAACTGATGAAAATACCCTTTCTACGTTGGTAAGTGCTCATCCATCAATCGAGCGTATTTTACAATATAGGGAGCTTTTCAAATTGAAATCAACCTATGTTGATGCATTGCCGGGACAAATCGGGCCAGACGGCCGTCTCCACACTCACTATCACGCTGATGCAACGCGGACTGGCAGGCTTTCCTCTAAGAGCCCAAATTTGCAAAATATTCCAGCAAAAGGACTTTGGGGAGAAAAAATTCGTAGTGCTTTTATTGCGCCAGAAGAGTCAGCACTTTTATCTGCTGATTACAACCAAATCGAACTTAGGGTAATGGCACATATGAGTGGTGATAGGGAGCTGAAGCGTATTTTTGAGGAAGGGGAAGATATTCACACTCAGGCGGCAGCGGCAATTTTAGGTAAAAAAGAGAGCAAAGTAACGAAAGAGGATCGTCGTATCGCAAAAATAATTAATTTTGGCATAATGTATGGGATTTCTCCGTTTGGACTTTCCACCCAACTTAAAATAACCCCCGCAGAAGCCAAAGAAATAATTGAACGCTACTTCGAGCGCTTTCCAGGCGTAAAAGAATGGATAAGTGCGATACTGCGGGAAGCCTACGAAAAAGGGTTTGTAGAAACGTTGGGAGGCTTCAAACGCTATGTTCTGGAGCTGCGAAGCAACAATCAAACGGTTCGCAAGCTAGGCGAACGTATTGCAGTAAATTCGCCAATCCAAGGTACAGCGGCGGATATAATTAAAAAAGCGATGGTTGATATCAGTGAGAGACTAGCAAAAGAAGACTACAAATCTAAGATGATTCTTCAGGTTCATGACGAGCTTGTGTTTGAAGTTCCAGAAAGCGAACAAAAAAAGATTGCCCCAATGGTTAAAAGCGTTATGGAAAATTCGATACCTCTTTCGGTTCCACTAGCAGTTGATCTCAAATCTGGTAAAAACTGGGGACAGATGAAGAAAGTAAAAGCGTGATAAAATATCTCAAATGCCAGAACTTCCTGAAGTTGAAACAATTAAGAAGGATCTTCTAACAAAGGTTATCGGATCCCAAATTATAGAAGTTTCTTATACAGACGGTGGTGAAAAGCTCAAATATAAATTTAAGCAAAATTTGGCCAATTTGATAACTGGAGAGAGAATAGCAGGGATTGAAAGAAGGGCTAAATATCTTTACTTTCACCTCTCCGGCGGGAAAATTTTAGTAGTTCACTTGAAAATGACCGGACAAATTTTGATTAGAAAAAGTTCGACTACTTCGGATCAAAACACAAGAATAATATTCGTATTAGACGATGGTAGGGAAATACGCTTCACTGACAGAAACGATTTTGGGGAGATATTTTTAGTGGAAGATGTAGCTAGAATAGAAGATCAACTCGGGCCTGATCCGTTCGAGGCAAGTTACCAACAATTTGAAAATAATCTAAGGTCTTCCAAAAGCGGAACAATTAAAGAGGCGCTTTTAGATCAAAAGATAATTGCTGGGGTAGGTAATATCTACGCAGACGAAGCTCTTTATACCGCCGGAATAAACCCATTTAAATCACCCAAATCTTTGTCTGAAAATGAAATTCAGAGGTTGCTCAACAGTACTAAAGAAGTGCTTAATGATGGATTAACACATCGTGGTACAACAATAGACACCTTTCGAGACACTGATGGCAAACCTGGCAGTCATCAATTTCATTTGCTAGTTTATGGAAAGGCAGGAAAGCCTTGTAAAAAATGTGCGACAAAGATCGTCTACACAGAAATAAAGGGGAGGCGAACGCATTTCTGTCCAACCTGCCAGCCGAAAGAACAACTATCGTTGTTCTAAGTCATAGATCGCTAAGGCGTTCTGCGTCGCTGGCGCTCCTAAAGTTATAAGTGGTAAATAATAAGTTAAAAGATGGAAAGTTTAAAAGAAGTTTATAACAATCTGGCGCCGAGGTGGCGTCAAACAGACTGGGGTGATAAAGAGCTGCAGAAATTTATTAAATTAGTTGGCAGAGGAAAAGTATTGGATCTAGGCTGTGGTTCGGGGATACAATCCAAGACCCTAAGCAAAGCTGGTTTAGAGGTGACGGGAATTGATTTTGCCGAGAAAATGATCGAAGAGGCAAAGAAACAGGTGCCAAACGCAGAATTTCTCGTGAAGGACATTTTGAACCTGAATTTCCTTCCGGAACATTTCGACGGAATCTACGCCAGAGCCTCTCTGCTGCACTTACCAAAAAATAAGATCGGGAAAGTTCTGGAAGCACTTAATAAAATTCTAAAGAAAGAAGGTATAATGTACGTTGCTTTGAAAGAAGGGAAAGGTGAGCGAGATGTTTATGATGAAGGTTTTGGCGCCTCTCGCTTCTTTGCTTTCTACAAGGAAGATGAGTTTAAGAAACTTTTAGAAGAAGGTAAATTTCAACTAATTGAAACCATATACGCTCAGACAGAACGTAATAATTGGCTACAATTCTTCGCCAAAAAGGTTTAAATATGCCTGAATTACCAGAAGTTGAGACAATCAAAAGAGATATAAAAACCAATTTGATTGGTCACAAAATAGAGAGTGTTTGGACTGATTGGCCTAAGCAATTAAAACCATCACAAGAGGAGTTCGAAAAAGCTGTTATCGGTAAAAAATTCAAAAGTGTTTCTCGTCGTGCAAAGCTATTAATCTTTCGTCTGGACGATGGAACCCGCCTTCTAATGCATCTTAAGCTGACCGGTAGAATTCTTTATAGGAGCCAAAACGATTCTGAGGATAAATTTACTCATATCATACTTAAGCTTGACAGAGGTAAAGAGCTTCGTTTCGCTGACATGAGAAAATTTGGTTGGATGAAGGTTTTGCGTGATGAAGGAGAATTAGATAAATTGCTTTCTGAATTTGGAATTGAACCTTTCACGCAAGACTTTACGGTTGAGAATTTTAAAAAAATTCTCACTAATAAAAAGGCCCCTATTAAACCTTTGATGATGGATCAAGCGGTGATCGCCGGAGTTGGCAATATTTATGCCGATGAAAGCCTTTGGTGCGCAAAGATTCACCCACTAAGAGCAGCTAATACATTGAGTGACCAAGAAACCAAAGAACTGTTCGAGTGTATCCAAGAAGCATTAAAGTCTGGTATTAAAGATAGAGGTACAAGCGTTGATACATATGTGGATTTTTTTGGATTACCTGGACAACATGAGCAGAATTTGAAAGTTTTCAGAAAAGATGGGGAACCTTGTCCCAGGTGCAATACACTTATTCGTAAAATACGAGTAGGGGGCCGTGGGACTCACTTCTGCCCAATTTGCCAAAAACTATGATTGTGAATGTAATTTCTGAATCTATTTTTTTCCCGAAGGGACACGGAGTACACACTGCATTTTTGAATACTGTTGAGATGTTAAAGCAAGCAGGAATAGATGTACTAATTAATTCTAATAAAAAAGCTGATATAACTCACATTCATACAATTGGGCCTTATGCTTTGATAAAACTTTTATCAACCAAGAAAAAAATTGTTAGCGCCCATCTAATCCCTGAATCTTTTATTGGTAGTTTAGCGGCAGCTAAATATTGGCAATTTGAGGCGAGGGAATACTTGAGATTTTTTTATAACAGAGCGAATTTAGTTTTAGCTGTAGCGCCATTAGTTAAGACGAGATTGCAAGAAATTGGTGTTAGCAGGCCAGTAGAAATTCTGCCAAATCCAGTTGACGCCAATCTTTTTAAAGAAGACATAAAATTAAAAACCGAAGGGAGAAAATTGCTGGGGTTAAAACCAGAAGATTTTGTTGTAATTGGGGTTGGACAAATCCAACCGAGGAAAGGGATAGAAGATTTTGCAATAATGGCGAGTAAACTAAAATCAATTAAGTTTGTTTGGGTTGGAGGGAAACCTTTTAAACAACTCACCGTAGGTGATAAAGAAATGAACAAGATTTTAAAAAATAAACCAGGCAACTTTTTAATGCCTGGATCTTTTTCATACAATGAAATGCCAAAAATATACAATGCTGCAAATGCTTTCTTCTTTCCTTCATATCAAGAAAATGCCCCAATGGCTATTATTGAAGCTGCTTCTTGCAGCCTACCCTTAGTGTTAAGAGACATAAAAGAATATAAACTTTTATACAAGAATGGATATCTACCAGGTGATACTGTTGAGTCGTTTACGATGATAATTAAGAAACTTTTGGTAGATAAAGATTATTATCACCACGCAAAAAAAGACAGCAGGATCCTATCCAGTAAGTTTTCTTTTGATATATTAGCGGATAGATTGATATTATTATATAATAGTGTTTTGGGGGCTAAATGAAAATCGGTTTCTTTACAGACGGATACTTACCTGAACCAAACGGTGTAGCAGAAAATGTGGCTACTTCAGCGAAGGCGTTAGAAAATCTTGGCCATATAGTTTATATAGTTGCACCAAAACATCCAAACTTCACAGATAAAAACCCAAGAATCTTTCGGCTTCGGTCTGTGCGAGTTTATAAAAACCCAGAGTTTAGGATGGCAGTTCCTGTACCAGAGAGGGATTTTAGAGAGGCTTCAAAAATCGATTTTGATATAATCCATGGGCATGCCGGTGGTCCAGTTGCCTTTTTAGGTTTTGAAATTGCCCGACGGAAAAACATCCCTTACGTTTTTACATATCATACCTTGTGGAACCGCTACACTCATTATATTCTCAAGGGAAAAATTTTAACTCCTAAAATGATGGAGGTCGCATCAAGAGTTTTCTGCAACTTATGCTCAGCTATCATCGCTCCTACTCAAAGGGTTAAAAAAGAGCTGGAGAGTTATAGTGTAAGAAAACCAATCTATGTAATACCAGGAGGAATAGAAATTTCACGATTTAAAAATACGAAGAAAGGTTTTTTAAGGAATAAATTTAACATCCTAGATCAAGACAAAATACTTCTTTATGTGGGGCGTTTAGGGAAAGAAAAAAGCGTCGATTTTTTAATTGAAAGCTTTCAGCAAATAACTAAGGAAATAAAAAACGTGAAGTTGGTTATTGTGGGTGATGGGCCAGAAAGAAATAATTTGGAAAAACTAACTAAGAAATTGAGTTTAAAAAAAGAGGTTGTTTTCGCAGGTTTTATTGGAAGGGAAGATATTCCCAGGGTCTATGCCGACGCCGATTTATTTGTGTTTGCTTCAACAACAGAGACTCAAGGTCTTGTGGTCTCTGAAGCTTTGGCTAGTGGAGTCCCTTGCGTCGTTATTGATGATCCAGCCTTTGAAGGCATAGTAGCTAAAAGATATAATGGATTGGTGACTAAAAATACAGTAGAAGATTTTAGCACTCAAGTAATTAGATTGTTAAAGGATATGAAACTAATAAGTAAATTTAGTGAGAATTCTAAGAATTTCGCAAGCACAAATTTAACAGCAAAAAAACAAGCTGAGGAGCTTATCAAAGTTTATAGATCAGCCATACGGTTAAATAAACTTAAAAAAACACAAACACAGATATTAAAAGAAAGATTTTCAACTATAAAAAACTTTCTTAATATTAATCAGAAATTAGCTTCTTTTAAACAAGTTTTTATTAAGGGGTTGGAAATAAAATGAGTGCTGAAATATTAGATGGTCGGGCCATTCGTGATCAAATCCTAGAAGAAGCGAAAGAAAAACTAGCAAAATTAAAAGAAAAACCAACTCTTTCGATAATTTTAGTTGGAAACGATCCTGCATCCACTATTTATGTTAGAGAAAAAGAAAAAGCAGCAGCCAAAATTGGTGCAGAATTTCGGTTAATAAAAAAACCTTCTTTTGTGAAGCAAGTTGAGTTGGAGGGTCTAATTAAGAAGCTGAATAACGATTCAAAAGTTCGAGGAATAGTTATTCAAAAACCTCTGCCAAAACACATTAACGAAGAAAAAATTGATAAAATTATCGCTACCGAAAAAGATGTCGATGGTCTTAATCCAGCCTCAAACTTTTATTCAACAACCGCAAAAGGTGTTATTGAACTTTTGAAGCGGTACAAAATAAAAATAGAAGGGAAGGACGCTACTGTTGTGGGTAGAAGTAAGCTAACCGGTTTACCTATCGCCTTGTTGCTGCTTGAAGAAAATGCGACGGTTGCTGTTTGTCATAAAAAAACCCGCAATTTAAAGGGTAAGACGTTGGTTGCAGACATCTTAATTGCAGCTGCCGGTGTGCCAAAACTAATCCGCGCCGATATGGTCAAAACCGGAGCCATAGTAGTAGACGTAGGGACAACAAGAATTCGTGGGACTAAGAAATTGGTAGGAGATGTGGATTTTGAAGAAGTTAAAAGGGTTGCAAGTTTTATCAGTCCGGTTCCTGGTGGGGTAGGGCCGATGACTGTTGCTGGTTTAATGATGAATCTTGTTCAAGCTACAACACAATAAATTCCACTTACTTGTTAGTTTGATAGTTAAATGATAAAATCCCCCTGCTTTAGGGAGGAGAAAGGAGCCAGGTGGTGGCGTTTGTCAACACTATTTTCGGCGACCCCAAGATTGGAGAAAGGCTTGTTAAGCTTCTAGATACCACAGAGCCGCACGATCAATTCGCCATATTTATAGACGAATTCACTAAAGAGGAGCGCCGGCACGTCGTCAAAGCTCTGTCCGAAAAGCCCGACGGTGAATACAACGAGCTTGAATGGCGGCTTTTAGAGGTTGTGTTGGAGTGCCTTGACCTTGAAATTATCGCTTGGTTGGTGGCGGAAGGGATGAGAGAAAAAAGGAGTGGTGAGGATCAGACCGAATGAACTGGTTTTATAC
>Ga0209542_10020664_pt1 | contig 10403 bp, 7 predicted proteins | sample RifCSPhighO2_01_FD_184028 | JGI IMG/M metagenome (GOLD analysis project Ga0209542, IMG submission 184028) | Soil microbial communities from Rifle, Colorado - Rifle CSP2_plank highO2_0.1 (SPAdes) (version 2) | ecosystem: Environmental > Terrestrial > Deep subsurface > Rock core/Sediment ...
AATAGGTTCGGGCCCGCCTGTTTGCGGGATGCGTTTGAGTGTTATTAACAAACCATACTCGCCTGCGTTTTTGGATGCTTGAAGTGGGATTGTGAATGTTGCTGTATTATTTTGTCCTGTTACAACTTCATAAGGAATAAACCGTCCATCTGGCGCTGTCCATGAAGGATGAGCCAGGGGGGTAGTTTCTCCTTTTTCATTGGTAACAGAAAGAAATGTGGAGTTGTTGCGCCATTCACCTGTTCCTGTATTTGCAAAAGAGAGTGTTATGGAATTTTTTTCTTCGGCTTTTAGCCGATTGGGGCCTGATGTTGATTTCCATACAGCATTATAGGTGAATGTTGGCTGATCTGGCGTTGGCTGGGTAGGGTCTGAGTCAGGAATGTTTTCCGCGATCTCAATTGTTTCGCCATTGGGATGGATATTGAGTACTTTTTGAGAAACTACGGTAATAGTGTCTTTATTCACCTGTGGAAACATGGTTTGAAAGGTGTAATCAGATGCTATGCGGAATTTTTTCCCATCAGAAATTATGTATATAGTAGTGTTGATATCTTTGATAAGAATTCCATTTTTAAGCCGCAGAGGGTCGCCTGGGTATGCGTTTTGTATCTCTGTAGAGGAGATGTTTTTAGGGATTTTATTGGGATAATTTAACAGAAGAATGGCTTCATCAATAATGGGGTATTTAAACCCGTTTTGCATAAAAAATAATTCACCCGTAGCGCTGTTTTTAACCACAACACCTGTTGGATCTACTGCTGTTTCATCAATTGGGAATCCTTCTCTGTAAGGGGTAATATCTTCAGGCAGTACTGTTTCTATTTCCTCGGGATTAAAGCCGACTTTCCGTAGTGCTTCCGGAGAAACGATATGGCGTTTGACTTCATCCACAAGAAGATAAATTTTACCGGAAACAGTGTCTTTGACAACTGAATAATTGGAAAATTTAATAGGGCTACTTTCTGGATACGAAGCAATAATATCAGCGCTCACCTGTATCGCATCTTCAATACGGTTTGTTTGGAGATATGTTGTTTTTGAAATGTATTTGCGGCGTTCGCCGTTTTGAATTTTCCATAATGTGCCTTCTGGATCAATAAGCACAGCTCCGTCAGGGTATTTGTTTCCACCAAAGTATCGGTTCCATACTTTCCAAAAAGAGTAATTGCCACCAATGCCTGAATCAGATCCATGATATGGTGTATAAATATACAGGTTTGCAGTTGCCTGATTTTGGGGAGTAATTTGGTATCCGTCTGATGTGATAGCGGGAACACCAACGCGGAATCCAAATCGGGTTGGTTGATCTGAATAAATACGAAAAGTCGTTGCCGCAGCATCTATTTGAGCTGCAACGCCACGATATTTTTCATTGCATCGTCCACCAAAACAGGAATAACCCGTAGCCCAATCAAGCGCATTTTGCGTGGCAGACGCTTTTTCTATAAGACCTTGCTCATGTTGGAGCTTTGTGAGTAGAAATTTTGGTGAGATATTTGTTTCTTGGCTTACTGTCCAAATGATATCTGATATACGTTGGATGCTTTCTCTAAAAGGAGCAGTGAGCGTTGCTAAAAGAGATCCCTTTTTTTCGAGGAATGTTTGGATCGCGGTTTGGGAAAGTGAGTGTTTGTCAAATTGATCAAAATCGGAAATAATAAAATTTTTATTAAAAACTGCCGCCTGGGTGAGTCCTGGGATAAAGAAAACCGCAACAAGAATAATGGCAAGACAAAAAAAATGCGATTTCATAGCATGGTATGTGATGTATGATATACGGTATATTGAGTATACCATATTTTTTTTATTATCGAGCGAGCGCAGATAACACAGGGTTAATACCCTTTATTTTTTCAAAATGATGATCCGAGCAGGGCTTCATATTTCGACACGACCGTATCAGTGGAAAAATATTCCTGCACATGCTTGGCCGCAAGCCCGCCCATCGTTTCTCGCCAATCAGGGTGGTTAAAAAGATTAATGACTGCTTGGGCAATCATTTCGCTATTGCACGGCGGCACGAGAATGCCATGCTTTGATGGAGTGACAATATCCCGCAAAGGTGGGATATCTGACGCGATCACGACTTTTCGAGCCGCCATAGCTTCTAATACCGGTTGCATGGGAACAAAAGAATGAGCAGGGCAAAAAGCAAATAGCGTGAAATGTTTCATCCAACTTTCGCGGTTCTCTTCGGAACCAACAAGTTTAATGTTTTCACGAAGTCCGAGTTGAGCAATTAACCATAAAATACGCTGTTTTTCTGGCCCATCTCCTACAATGATAAGCTGGATGTGGGGGAGCATTTCTTGTATTAACGGGATTGCTTTAATGATATATTCAACACCGCTGTGTGGGGTCAGAGTTGATGCCGTGCCCAATATAAATCTTTGCGGTATGCGCGCGCGTTCCCGGTCTAATGGCAAGGGTTGTTGACGGATGAAGATACACGGAGGGATGATAGATATGTCCGCATGGTATAATGAAAGCTCATTCTTGAGTGAAGAGAATGGAATAATCACACGGGCTTTGTTGATGCATATATGGTATAGCCATCGGAGTAATGGAGGAATTGGTTTGGGGAAGATAATATATGTTGATATTCCGAGAAGACGCGCGCACGGAGCAAACAATAGAACATCAGACAGCGTGGCGCACAGAAGAACATGAGGTGTATAGTGGCTTCGAATCCGTATTAATCTGATAGTATTGATACAGAAAAGGATCGGAAGTATGATAAGCCAACAGACACCCCAAGATGATGTAAATGTGGGGTTGAAAAATGTTTTTTTACTCATGCTGTTATTGGCCGCGTTCGGAATGCGTGAATATATCACACACTCGTTCCCTCGTTTTTTGAGTTCACGCGCGATTGTTTCCATTTGGTGAGCTTCTTCCAGTATCAACGGGTCTGTTGCGAGAATAACACAGTTCATATACGTTAAAAATTTTTAGTCATGTTGAATAAGGATTTTGGGATACCTAATGCATAAATGATACTACCATAGATACAGGTATAGATTGTGATTGCCCAAAATAGGCCAAGATTGAGCCGGGATAATAGAATGGAAATCCCGAATGCAATGATAAAGATACGGATGATAAAGAAAATGTTTGTGCGAAAGCGAGTTGTGCGTAGGGTGTTCCATGCCGCAAAAGCAATACCTGCCTCAGCAAGGATAGTTATACTCGCCGCGGCATAATACGAATAAAGAGGAATAAAAATAAGGTATGCAACAAGCGCCGCTATGGCAGTCACAATGTACCATTTCAGCATGTGATATTGTTTGTTTATGCACACAATTGTTTGAGTAAATACTGCTCCAAGAAAAATGACAGTCGTTGCAATCATGAGTAAGATGAAAAGAGTAGAGAGGGTGCGGAGATTGTTAGGCATGGTTAAAAATTCTTTACCTGCAACCAACTCCATAAACGGAGAGGCGATGAGTACAGCAATACCAATGCATGGCGCGGCTATGAGTGACAGTGATTGAAACGCCGTGTCTATGAGGGTGTTGAATGAACGAGTGTCGCCCGATGCCCAGTAGGAAGAAAGGCGGGGAATAAATAAACTCATAATAACGATGGGAATGGTTGTAAGGGTTTCCAGCATACGGTACGCCACTCCATACATCCCCACATCACTGATCGGCTTGAATAGTGATAGCACCACACTATCTGCTTTTACATAAATAAGAGTGAAGAGAATGGAAAGCGCTATAGGCCACGAGGTATGTATCACGCGAATGCATGATTGTTTATTAAATCGAGGAATGATAGAGGTGTATTTTTTGAGAAAAAAGAGATGCGCGATCATAGTAATACATGATCCTATCATGAGAGCTCCAAGTGATACAGCAAGCGCTGATTGACTATGGGTCTTGAGGGCTACAAAGACAATACCAAGGAGGATTTTTCCGATGACTTCAGCGTATGCGGAAAAATGGGTTTTAAAACGCGTTTGAAATACTGCGGTTGAAAGTTGGGAAACACTGTTGAAAATATTGATGACTGCTGTTATGAGAATTGCTATTTTAATGCCAAGCGAGTAAGGGAAAAATAAAATAATAAGAGGAGAAAGAAGATAACACGCAGTACTGATGGAAATGCGGGCGCCAAGTAATTCGGGGAATGGGTCGCCTGTGGTTTGATTGCGAGCAGAAAGTTCTTTAAGGGCGACAAGGTAAATACCCATGTCAGCAATAATGCCAATTGATGTAACAAAGACAGTGATAATGTGAAATTTTCCAAAGCCATCAGGCCCCAAAAGTCGGGTGAGCGCAAAAAGCGCGCACAGACCCAAGAATGCGGAGAGTGCCTTGCCAATGATTTGGATTATAGTGTGGAGAGCGACTTTTTGGATAAAAGACATAGTACTATGGGACTGTCCCCGAATACCATATTTGGCACAAAATCCCAAATTTTGGTAAATTTTTCTGAAAGTTTTTTCGCTAATGTATCCACATTACCTCAAAAACTATTCAAAAAAATTTTCTCAAAATTTGAAATTTTTTACTCAAAAGAGCATTTGGCGACAGTCCCATTATCTATCCTAACACAAAATGACTGTTTCACCAGTCATTGTGTAGAAGCGGGTAGGGGGAATCGAACCCCCATCTTCAGCTTGGAAAGCTGTAATAATAACCATTATACGATACCCGCGTGCCTGTGCCTTTGAGGGCAGGAAAGTTAAAGTTTCAAAACAATAATATCGTAGCAAAATGCGTTATTTTGTAAAGGTAGAGAAAACAACACGCATACGATGGTGCTGTGTTGTTTTCAGTTTTTGTTTGGAAGAAAAAGAATTACGACATTTTCGGAGCCCCTGGTTTATCTGAACAGCATTTTTTCATTGTTAACAAAACATACAGAGCTGAAATTCCAACAAGAATGTACACGATTTTAGCTAAAACAGGGATTGTTCCAAAAATAAGGTCAACAATGTCAAGATTAGCAATACCAACGAGCCCCCAGTTAAGGCCTCCGATAATAACAAGAATCCATGCGATTGTATCTATTGGGTTTTTTTTCATACTATCACCTCCTTTCGGCTGAAAAAAGTAGAAGTATGGTAGAGAACCATTACATAAGTATACCATACTTTTAGATTAAAATGGCATGAAGATTATATTCTCTTGTCATATATGCTATTTTTTGGTAGCATACGAAGCGTATTTTGTTGTATTTTGTTTCGTCTAAAAAGCACTCTGGGCGTATAGCTCAGTTGGTTAGAGCGCGTCACTGATAATGACGAGGTCCATGGTTCGAATCCATGTACGCCCAGAGTGCTTTAATGTATGCTATCCTTTTATTGGTGCCTATGTAGCTCTGTGGTTTGGTCTTTCAACAAATGCCGGGATAGCTCAGTGGTAGAGCGAAGGCCTGAAGAGCCTTGCGTCGTCAGTTCGATCCTGACTCCCGGCATTTGTTTCAGGATAAATTTTGTTGAAACGGGCTGTAGCGCAGTTTCAGCCAGAGGCTGACCCGCCTCTGGCGGGGGCCTATGTTTCTCTATTTATCAATTGTGTCCTTTTAATAGGAAGGGAGAATATTTCGGGCTGTAGCGCAGTTGGCTAGCGCACCTGCTTTGGGAGCAGGGGGTCGTGGGTTCGAGTCCCACCAGCCCGACCATATTCACTCTTATTTTATATTGTATGCTTCACTCGTTTCATTGGCTCGTAAAGAGCCCTTTTAAAAGTGTCTTGTGTATTGTTATCTCAATATTTATTCTTTGCGCCTCTATTGCAAAAGCAGATTCGGAAGTTGTAGAACCGGTTCATACTATTGCTCAAACATTTTTATGGATGGCTGTTATCCTTGTAGTGGCTAAGATATCAAGTTTAGTCGAGCGTATTGGTCAGCCATCGGTGTTAGGAGAGTTGGTTATTGGTGTTATTATGGGCAACCTTATATTAGTGGGTTTGGATGTGTTTGAGCCCATAAAACAGGATTCAATTATTGGTTTTTTATCTGAATTAGGAGTGGTTATTCTTTTGTTTCAGATTGGGTTAGAGTCAAATATTCAAAAAATGAAACAAGTAGGGTTGAGCGCTTTTTTAGTTGCCTGTGTTGGAGTTGTTGTTCCATTTGTTTTAGGTGCTTATATTGTCGGGCCGTGGATTATGCCAGGGCTTTCATCTACAGCATATTTATTTTTAGGGGCAACGCTCACTGCTACATCTGTGGGTATTACTGCTCGCGTATTTCAGGATTTGAAAAAACTACATACAAAAGAGGCGCGCATTGTGTTGGGCGCCGCAGTGATTGATGATGTATTAGGGCTTATTATTTTGGCAGTTGTCTCAACAATCGCAACGGTCGGCAGTGTAGGATTGGGAATGGTTAGCTGGATTACGGCAAAAGCTATTTTATTTTTAATTGGTTCGATTGTGGTTGGTAAAATCACTGCTCCATGGCTTGGAAAAGTGTTTGCGAAAATTAATACAAATGAGGGGATGAAGTTTACCCTCGCGATTTCATTTGGTCTTATATTCGCATTTTTATCCCAGAAAATAGGGTTAGCCCCTATTGTAGGTGCTTTTGCCGCTGGATTGGTATTAGATCCGGTTCACTTTACGTTATTCCAAGAGACGGAGGTGGGGCGGGATATGAAGTCGGTTGCTACCCATGCTCCACATGAGATGAAAGAAAAAATTATTCATACGATAGAGCAGTACGAGCACAAGCATGTGGAGGATTTAATTAAACCAGTTGGATTTTTATTGGTCCCTATTTTTTTTGTGGTTACAGGCATGAACGTGAAACTCGAAACATTGTTTAATGTGCCAATTTTACTTATTTCACTTGGCATTACGGTGGTTGCGTTTATTGGCAAAATCGTATCAGGCATTGTTGCAGGAAAAGTGAATAAGTATATTGTCGGATTTGGCATGATTCCACGTGGGGAAGTGGGATTGATATTCGCAATGATGGGGAAATCGTTAGGTGTCGTCTCTGATGAGATTTTTTCCGCTATTGTTGTGATGATTATCTTAAGTACGCTGTTAACTCCACCAATTTTGACATTTTTACTTAAACGAGAAGATCGCCTCGCTCATGCGACAGCATAGGGAGTTTCCACTGTATGCTTTAGACAAGATCAGAATGACATTTGGCGATAATCCCATATGCTATCGCCGGGGGCCTGTAACACAACAAAAGGTTGAGCCACCACCACAGGTAGATGCCGCAGAAGTAGGCGGAGTTGCGAGCGATGCCATTGGAGGAAGAGCGAATGTTGCTTTTTCGGGGAAAAGGAAAAAGACATATTCAAATAAATCTGCTTTATCAGTACCACAATAATCTGGATAAGTGTCCCAGCCATCGGATCGTGAAAGATAATAGTAGTTGTTGTTATATCCTCCTATAACAGAGCCGCCAACTCCAGTAAGCTGTTGGGCTCCGAGTGGGTCACAGGGGATTGTTGCTATAAAGCCAGATGAAACAAGGGGTTGTAATATTGATTGCATGCTGTACGTTGGATGTGGAACTCCTGCATACAGTGCGCATTTTGTTGTTCTGTCTGTCCCATCTGAAGGCGGGTATCCGTTTGCATCATAAAAAAGCTCTACTGCGGTTTTTAATTGTTGTATATCTGCAATACGTCGCGTATCACGTGCTTTTGCGCGGGTTGTATTTAAAGACGCTACTCCAATAGCAGAAAGAAGCGATATGATGGAAATAACAACAAGAAGTTCAATAAGTGTAAACCCGATGTGATGTTTAAAACCGTGATATCTCATAATAAAGATAAGTATAGTTGATACAACAAAAAACAACCATATCTATGGTTGTTTTTTGTATTGAATGCTGAAATGTAATAGCCAACTCTCGTTTCAATTCTTACCACTTCATAAAGAAGCGGTTCGACCATATCCATATTGCTATGGATTATCTCCCTAGAAAGGAGGTGATCCATCCACAGCTTCCGCTACGGATGCCTTGTTACGACTTCGTCCCTGTTACCGGTCTTACCTTGTCTCCTGCAAACGCAGGGTCTTCGGGTACTACCGGCTCCCTTGACGTGACGGGCGGTGATCGCGATATGTAACCTTCATTCGCACCCCACTGGACATGCGCTTCTCGCGCATCCAGCGAGTCCTTATACATTGATACTCTCCTTAAGAAGTTGGATTTTTTTAAATCCGTTATCAGTAAGATGTTGTTTATCGGCGATAAGAAAGGCGACTTTACGAAAAAGAAGATAATCTTTTCGTTTCTTTGCCTGTAGGGGATGCTTGTCAAAGAATGGAATAATATGTTCAACGATATCTTTAATATTTGAAACCTTTAGTTTGACATGAGGTTTCCATTGAGCATATCGTTGATACTCCAATCTATAAATATTTCCGCATCCTAATGTTTTTTGTATCGCTTGTAACACGGCATGATCATCCTCTTTGAGTTCTATTTCAAAGAGGAGACGGACTTCTGCTTTTCGGCGAAGTGTTTTGTGTTTGGCAATACTGATACAAAAACATCCTTCTCCATCTACGAACCCAACAATATAATCAGGAGAAATGTGTAAGGTTTGTTCCTTCGTCTTTGGCATACTCATAAAGTATGCCTGAAAACTACTATGAACGCAGCTGACTTCCTTTTAACCCATCATTGGTTAACACGTTAAAAGGATCTCCCTGGGTTAGTGTATGAGCTATTTCCGACATTCCAAACGGGCTTTTAATGCTTACTTCCCATAGGTACACGCTATGATCGTAAACACCCTTATCATGTTTGGGCTGTCATTTGTATATAGAACCCTTCAGACATTCCCTTACGGGATATGTCCTGTTCGCAACTATCCCTCACTGCGAGTGAGGGGCAAGGATTTTCACCTTGTAGTTCATACGCCTGCCAGGCGCATTTAATTTGTACAAGACCCGAGAACGTATTCAACGCGCCGTGGCTGATACGCGTTTACTAGCGATTCCGGCTTCATGGAGTCGAGTTGCAGACTCCAATCCGAACTGAGGGTAGTGTTGGGGGATTAGCTCCACCTCGCGGTTTGGCAACCCATTGTACTACCCATTGTAGCGCGTGTGTCGCCCAGGACGTAAGAGCCATGCTGATTTGACGTCATCCCCACCTTCCTCCCTGTTAACCAGGGCGGTCTATTGTGAAAAGTAACACAATATAGGGGTTGCGCTCGTTTTCCGACTTAACGGTACACTTCACAGCACGAGCTGACGACAACCATGCAGCACCTGTAGAGCACCCTCGAAGGAGTCCCGATTTCTCGGGATATGCAGCTCTATGTCAAGCCCTGGTAAGGTTCCTCGCTTATCATCGAATTAAACCACACGCTCCACCGCTTGTGCGGGTCCCCGTCAATTCCTTTGAGTTTTAGCCTTGCGGCCGTACTCCCCAGGCGGGGTACTTAACGCGTTAGCTTGGTTATAAGCACCTCTGGGAGGGTCGATACTCCCAAAAGCTAGTACCCATCGTTTACAGCGTGGACTACTGGGGTATCTAATCCCATTCGCTCCCCACGCTTTCGTCCATGAGTGTCAGAACTGTTCCAGCAAGCTGCCTTCGCCTTTGGTGTTCCGGCTGATATTAACGCATTTTACCGCTACACCAGCCGTTCCGCTTGCCTCTCCCAGTCTCAAGTTTGTCAGTTTTCCCCGCACTCTTATGGTTGAGCCACAAGATTTAACGAGAAACTTGACAAACCACCTGCGGACGCTTTACGCCCAATAAATCCGGATAACGCTTGAGGTCTCTGTATTACCGCTGCTGCTGGCACAGAGTTAGCAACCTCTTATTCGTAAGATACCTTCAGCCGAAGCTTATTCTCTTACAAAAGCCGTTTACAACCCGAAGGCCTTCTTCCGGCACGCGGCATTGCTCCTTCACGCTTTCGCGCATTGAGGAAGATTCTCGACTGCAGCCTCCCGTAGGAGTCTGGGCAGTTCTCAGTCCCAGTGAGGCGGGTCATGCTCTCACACCCGCTATCCGTCAGAGCCTTGGTGAGCTTTTACCTCACCAACAAGCTGATGGACCATAGGCCCCTCCTTTACCGCCGAAGCTTTCTTTTTCTTTCATATGAAAGAAAAACGTATGCGGTATTAGCCCGCCTTTCGGCAGGTTATTCCCCAGTAAAGGGTAGGTTACCAGTGTGTTACTCACCCGTTTGCCACTTGGCCTTGCGGCCACGTTCGACTTGCATGCCTAAGACATGCCGCCAGCGTTCATCCTGAGCCAGGATCAAACTCTCATAAAAGATTGTGATGCTTTTGTACACTATAGGCGCACCACGAACCTGAAAAATGTTGTATTTGGAATTGACGTTGAGTTGGTCTATTACATTTCAGTTTTCAATGAACCGATACTCTTTCAACTAAAAACACAGAGGTTTTCTGTGCATGATTTTTAGCTATGTTAAGAGCAGTACCAATGAT
>Ga0209542_10020667_pt1 | contig 10401 bp, 14 predicted proteins | sample RifCSPhighO2_01_FD_184028 | JGI IMG/M metagenome (GOLD analysis project Ga0209542, IMG submission 184028) | Soil microbial communities from Rifle, Colorado - Rifle CSP2_plank highO2_0.1 (SPAdes) (version 2) | ecosystem: Environmental > Terrestrial > Deep subsurface > Rock core/Sediment ...
ATATTTTTTGATTCTCCAGAAATAATGCTGTCCCCCACCTTTAATCCTTCGGGGTGAAGAATATATCTTTTCTCCCCGTCTTCATATTTGACTAGGGCAATATTAGCGGTTCGATTGGGATCGTACTGCACATTGACAACAACGGCTTTCATCCCAACCTTATCGCGTTTGAAATCGATTAGTCGGTAATATCTTTTTTGTCTGCCACCCTGATGACGCACCGAAATTTGACCACTATTATCCCTGCCTGATCGTTTTTTCAGGATTCTGGTGAGGTTCTTTTCTGGTCTAGTATTACTTAAAAATGGCATCATATTCAATCTTAACTTTTAGCGACAATGTCAATCTTTCCCTCTTTAAGAGCGACAATGGCCATTTTAACATCGGCCTGGGCCTTGGCTTTCATTTTTCTACCCGCTCTTTTAACTTTGCCTTTTTTAACATGGGTTCTGACGCTGGCAACTTTGACTTTGAATAATTTTTCGATCGATTCCTTGATTTGGTGCTTATTAGAACGGGTATCAACGGAAAAAACATAGGTTAATTTGTCGCCACCAGCCAGAGCTTTTTCGGTTATGATCGGTTTTTTAATAATGTCTTGGAATCTCATGATTTTTTAGTTGGGGAAAAACCTCTAAAGGCAATAAAATCTTCTAGTGACGCTTTGGTAAAAAGAATTTTCTGTGATCTAAGGACGTCGTAAGCGTTAAGTAGTCTCGCATCGGTGCCGCGCAGGCCGGGCAGGTTGTGGATCGCCTGCGCGGCCCCACTCTCCTTGTTGCCAAACGAGTAGACAAATAACACTTTTTTGTAATCATCAAGCTTCAACTTATCAAAAAGACTCGCCAGTTGTTTCGTCTTGCCATCAATCTTTCCCGCGCCATCCACCGCTATAATATCCTGGCGCTTGAGTGCTAATGAAAGACTGGAATAGAGGGCTTTTTGGCGTTGTTTCTTGTTTAATTTGAGCTTGAAAGAATGCAGTCTCGGCCCATGTGCCTTGCCACCGCCAACAAAAATCGGCGCCGATTTGGCACCGTGTCTGGCTCGCCCCGTTCCCTTCTGTTTATATATCTTCCGGGTCGAGCCCGCAACTTCACCGCGGGTTTTTACTGTATTTGTTGCCTGTCTTTGATTGGCCAGATAGACTCTGACGTACTGCGCCAACAGTCGATCCGACGCCGTTACAGCGAAAATCTCGACAGGAAGCGCCATTTCTCCAGCCGCCATGCCCGCCAAAGAAAATAGCGGAATCACGTGGCCACTTTTCTTCGGGGTATTTTTTATTGGTGCTGGTTTTTTTTCGGCCATATCGATAATAATGTTAATTAACAAAACTGATCGTCAGCAAAGTCCCTTTCGCTCCGGGGACCAGTCCCTGAATGACTAACTTCTGCTCACCAGCTTCAACAATCCGTAAATTCTTAATAGTGGCAGTTTCACTGCCCATTCTTCCCGCCATTCTTTTTCCTTTATAGACTCTTCCTGGAGTTGTTCCTTGGCCGATTGAACCGGGGGCCCTTTCTCTATCAGATTGTCCGTGAGTTCTGGGCCCACCATGAAAGCCATGTCTGCGAACCACGCCTTGAAAACCCTTTCCTTTACTAACGCCAGTTACTTGAATCAAGTCATCCTTGGCAAACATGGTTGCCGGTTGCACTGCATCACCAACAAACATTTCTGTTTCCCCAATTTTGATGCCCTTTTTCTTCTCTTTCTCAATCAAGGAAACTTCTAGACCAGACTTCATAAGATTGTCCAGCCTTACCTCCCTAAAAAAATTAAGCGGGGTTTTTATCCCCGCCTTTTTCAAAAGTCCTTCTTGTGACTTTTTACCATTTTTGGTGGTACCAAAGCCTAGCTGGACCGCCCAGTAGCCATCGGTATCCATTGATCGGATACCAACGAGATGACAGGGCGATACTGTAATCTCAGTAACAGGAATCCTGACACCAGACTCAGTGAAAGTTTGTCGGGAAATTCCTTTTGTGCCTAAGATGAACTGCGCTTTCATAAGACTTTTATATACAACAAAAAAAGACCCCAGATTGGGGCCTCTTGCGATGCGTTCCAATCCGTCTTTTTAAAACCTGTCCAATGCGCTAAACGAATGTTTAGTCATGTAGAAGGAATTATATAATATCTTCCTGCCTAAGTCAACGAAAAATTAAGAGGGAATTAATAGAGGCTTAATGCTTGTAATTGCTTCACGCTGCTACTTTCGTGGCTTCGGCTTCAAGTCGGTCGATCATGGCATCTAATTTTCTTCTTGATGTAAGGACGTCTCTTTTATTTGACCAACCGGAGATTTCTCTGTCGGGTAACCTATATTCATCTCTTACCCGTCTCATCAGATCGAACACGCTCGCAGATCTTTGCGCCAGTCTATTAATATATTTTATCACGTTATCCTTTGGATCAGAAGATTGACCTAACATCGCCCTTTCAAAAGAGCCAAAGTTGGCACTTTCTAGATGAACCGCCCCTGCATTTAGTGCCTCTTCTTGAATCCCGTAGGTAATTGTCGTTGGACCAGTCCCAACCCGAGCATCTCCTAGGAGGAAAACCGCGACCCCATCACGAACCGCAGCCGCAATTTTCGGCTGAAACACATTTGGCAAGGATCCCGTTGCATTTACATTTAGCACTAGGGCTTTTGGCTTTGGAGTAGTGCCAATCATAGCGTCCCAGGTAATGGCTTCTGTCTCAAGACGAGCGGGAACGAGGACTACTAGGGGCGAATCTCCATCAAGCTCCATCGGGTTCTGATCTGGAGCCCCATCTGCTTCATTCATACTTTTACTGATTAATTCATCTTCACTTCGACGCTGACGCCGGCGGGTAGATCAAGATGCATTAGTGAATCAATCGTTTGATTGGTGGGATTAACAATGTCGATGAGACGTTTGTGAGTTTTTAAACCGAAGTGTTCCCGACTATCTTTGTCCACGAATGGAGAGCGGTTAACGACGTACTTTTCTGATTTGGTAGGCAAAGGGATTGGACCAACAAACGAAGCGCCTGTTTTAGTCGCGCTATCAATCAGTTTTTGACAGGTTTCATCGATTAATCGATGGTCAAACGACTTCAATCGGATTCTGATTTTTCCCTTCGGCATTTCAATGTACGCTAAATACGCTTATTTGATAACCTTGGTCACTACTCCGGCACCGACTGTTTTACCCCCTTCACGGATGGCGAATTTGAGACCTTCCTCAAGAGCCACTGGGTAAATAAGTTTCGCGGTGATTTTGATGTTATCTCCCGGCATAACCATTTCGACGCCTTCAGGAAGGGCCACTTCTCCAGTCACATCAGTGGTTCTGATATAGAACTGCGGTCGGTAACCCTTAAAGAAAGGACTGTGGCGGCCGCCTTCTTCTTTCTTGAGGACGTAAATTTCCGCCTCAAATTCAGTGTGTGGAGTAACCGTTCCTGGTTTGGCAATAACCTGACCTCTTTCGATATCCTCTTTTTCGATACCGCGAAGCAAAAGACCGACATTATCACCGGCTCTAGCTTCATCGAGTGTTTTACGGAACATTTCGATACCAGTAATCGTGGTCTTTTTGGTATCTTTACCAAGACCGATGATTTCGATTTCCTCGGCATCTTTGAGAACACCACGCTCGACTCTTCCAGTAGCGACTGTACCACGTCCCTGAATGGTGAAAACGTCTTCAACCGGCATCAGGAAAGGCTTATCAATATCACGGACCGGCTCAGGAACGAATTCATCGACCTGTTTCATTAGCTCGAGAATCGCTTTCTCCGCTTCCTCGTCACCTTCGATCGCTTTAAGAGCGGAACCGCGGATAACGGGGACCTTGTCACCAGGATAATCATACTTCGTGAGAAGATCGCGCACTTCCATTTCCACCAATTCGAGAATTTCTTCATCCTGAACCATATCAGTCTTATTAAGGAAGACGATGATGGCGGGAACGTTAACCTGTCGCGCTAAAAGAACGTGTTCTCGAGTTTGTGGCATCGGGCCGTCGGGCGCCGAAACAACTAGAATAGCGCCGTCCATCTGAGCGGCACCAGTAATCATGTTCTTAATGTAGTCAGCGTGCCCAGGAGCATCAATGTGGGCGTAGTGTCTTTTTTCAGTCTCGTATTCAGAATGATGAATGTTAATCGTCACTCCACGAGCCTTTTCCTCTGGAGCCTTGTCAATTTCTTCGTATTTTAGAGCAATGGCTAGACCTTTCTTCGCCAACACATGATGAATTGCTGAAGTTAGTGTGGTTTTACCATGGTCAACGTGACCAATCGTACCAATGTTTAAGTGAGGTTTGGTTCTCTTGAATGTGTCTTTAGCCATTTTCTCTAGAAATTAATTTATAAATTTTAACAAAAAAACTATTTCCCATCAAACCAAGTTATGGTCTATTGGGAACCAATGCAGGCATTATACGGAAATAAAATTGAAATTTCAAGAGCCAAATATCTAGTATTTGATTTTTCCAAAATTTCCCTTTACTATGAATTGTAGCACTATGCAAAAAATACGGACATTCAGACACGCTTTTCGCCATTCTTTAGTCCCGTTGGACGATTATTATAAAAGACTGCGAAAAAATACCCCGCTGTCATTTTCCCTAAAGTATCTTCTTGGGTTAGCCGCATTGGTGGCTTTAGTTTACACTTCAGTAACGACTATCTCGTTTGTTTCTGCCTATCCGCCACAAAAACTGCAAACTATGCTTACTTCAATTCAGAGTAGTTACCCGGACAACCTAGTAATCACCGTCAACGATAACGGGAGACTGACATCGAACTACGATCGGCCTTACACGATGTTTATCGACATAGACGGCGTGCCCACCTCGGTGTTTACTGTTGATCCTAAAGCGCAACCAGAACAGATCGCGGCCTATGATTCTCGATTATTGCTGACGGAGCAAGAAATGGTATTGCTATGGAACAATCGGGTCGTACCAATTCCATTTGAAAAAAATAGCTTCTTGAGAATTGACCAGGAAAAGTTTACTGCCATGATTCAGTCTCTGATAGATTTAGCCCGATCCTATTATCCGATTGTTATTGTCGCTTTTGGAATGGCGTTCATTAGCCTGGCATTATTTTTCTTTATGAGTAAAGTGGTTTACCTAGCATTAGTGTCCCTTATTGTCTTTCTGGTGGGAATTCAATTTATCCAGAAATTGACTTTAGAGAAGACCTATCAAATCGGGCTTCATGCCAGTACCGGGCCAATTTTGCTTGAGATGGTGGCCATTATCTTCAGCCTGAACATCCCGATTCCTTTCTGGTATTTGATTACGACAATCGTCTTTGTTTTCGCGGCGGTATATGAGTCATATTTGGCCCCAGCGGGAAAGAAGGATGTCTAGTTTTTTATTCGGGACAGCCGCAGATTCGGCTGGTAGCGGCAAGCCATTCTTTTAGAGAAAGACACTTCCCGAGAGTTTCATTGTAGGAACACCAGTGGTAGGAATCTTTATTCGTGTCGCAGGAAATCCGCTCCTCTTGGGACGGCTTTCCGGAACTGGTCACGCCGGATTGGCAAAGGAACTGGACAAAGCAGATTCCTAAATCTTTGTCATCTTCACTCGCATATTCAAAGGAGTCAAGGCAGGATGGTTTCTGTGAATCGTCAAGGGATTGTAATGGTGTCGCTTGTTTTTTAATTCGCTGAATGGCCCCTTCGGCCGGTTCATTCGTTGCCTTAGAAAAATAGGTAAATGAATTGGTGTCACGAATAATAATTACGGATAATGCCAGGAAGAGTACTCCAGCGATTGCGCCAGCCAGAGCGATTCTTTTTTTCGCTAGCGAGTGGTTTGTCGGTTCGTCCATTTATCTAATTGTACTAAGATTTTTAATTGAAGGAATCGTTTTTGAAGTATAGATTTTTTTTAGGCCGAAGCGCTGGGCATCAGCGATGGCTTTCTGTTCGCCGTACACGGCGCGAACTTCGCCCAACAGGCCGACTTCGCCGATGAAAGCGCTGTTAGCCGGTAGGGGAGTGTCTTTTACGGACGATACCACCGAGGCGATGATACCGAGGTCGGCGGCCGGGGACTTGGCCGATAGGCCGCCGACCACATTAACATAAACGTCATATTTATCGAGAGAGATTTTCATGTGCTTGCGAATAACTGCTAATAATAATTGTAAGCGATTGTAATCCACTCCCGATGCCACCCGCCGCGGCACCGGTAGCGTTGTCGGTACCACCAAACTTTGAATTTCATAAAACAGGGCCCGACTGCCTTCAACGCTCGCCACCAAGGCTCGCCCCGGGGATTTTTGCGTCCCCTCATCCATAAATATCGTCGGCTTATCCACTTGGCTCATCCCCTGTTCCGTCATCGCAAAAATCCCCACTTCATCCGTCGGCCCAAACCGATTCTTCGTCGCCCGCAGTAATCGAAAATGAGAATGCCGTTCCCCTTCCAAATACAACACGCAGTCGACAAGATGTTCCAGCGTTTTCGGCCCAGCGATATCCCCACCTTTGGTCACGTGGCCGACAACAATCAGAATCTTGTCGGCCCGCTTAGCAAAATCAGTCAACGTATTCACTGATTCTTTAATTTGAGACACACTGCCAAATCCTGATGGGACCGCTTCCGAATAAATGGTTTGAATCGAATCGATGACAATCATGTCAAAATCTTTTTTCCGCGCTTCCAAAGAAGCCACAATTGATTCCACTGACTCCGCATAGGAAAAGAGTAATTTAGAAGTGTCGATTTTGACCCGATCGGCGCGCTGTTTAATCTGCTCGCCCGATTCTTCCCCGGAAACATACATCGTCCGAAACGAAGATAACAATCGAAGCAATAAAGTCGATTTCCCCACTCCCGGTTCTCCGGCGATTAGGACAACTTCGCCTTTAATAAAACCACCGCCAACAACGCGATCAAATTCATGAATATTCGTCTTAAAGCGTTGTGTCGAAAGAGACGATAATTTGGCCAGAGGAGTAAATTCTGCTTTGGTAGCTGGAGAAGATTTTGTCCGCTTTCCTTTAGTATCAGCTCGCGCTTCTAGCGTATTCCATTCCCCACAGGAGGGGCATTTGCCGTACCAGGAAGCCGACCCGTAACCACATTTAGAACAGATATATTGTGCCATATATCTGTATTGTACCGCATAAAGATTAAAATCTTCTTAACTAAGTTTGAGCTCTTTTTGAAGGAGTTTTTTGAAAGAAGCAATTTTCTTCGGATCGAGAATCGACAGCGACAGAATCAAGTGGTGATTATATTTCTGTATGATGGCGATTTGGTCCTTGATCTTTTTGCTATCAACCAAATCGCTCTTCGTTAACACAATAATTTCTTTTTCGCCTAGCAATTTTTCGTTGAAGGCGCGCAGTTCCTCCCGAATACTGTGATAGTCCTTAACTATTTCCGGACTAGTAATATCAATACAATGGACAAGAAGTTTGGTTTTCTCGATATGCTTCAGAAATCTAATTCCCAAGCCTTTCCCCAGGTGGGCGCCTTCTATCAATCCTGGAATATCAGCGATAATGGTGCCGTCCATTTCTCCCAGGTTCGCTTCCAGTGTCGTGAAGGGATAATCCCCGACTTTGACTTCGGCTTTAGTTAGAACATTGAGAAGACTGGATTTGCCAGCACTGGGCAGTCCGATCAGCCCGACATCGGCAATATATTGGAGATTGAGAAGTAAAGTCCGCTTTTGGCCTAATTTTCCTTCTTCGAAATTTCTGGGTGTTTGGTTCTGGTAAGAACGGAATTCGAAATTGCCGCGGCCGCCGCGGCCGCCCTTAGCAATCAGTGCTTTTTCCCCATCAGCCAGTTCCCAAGTTTCTCCAGTTTCCTGATCAAGTATTTTCGTCCCGACTGGAATTCGGATGGAGATATCTTTGCCATCGCTGCCAAATTTATTTCTAGAACCACCGGTATCGCCATCCGTAGCAATAACATTTTTATTGTGGCGAAACTGTTTCAACGCAGTCAAATCAGAAACGCCAAAGAAATAAACATCGCCGCCTTTACCGCCATCGCCACCATCCGGCCCACCTTTAGCGACATATTTTTCACGGCGGAAAGACACTTTTCCAGCACCGCCGTTGCCAGCATTAACCTGAATAGTAACTTCGTCAATGATCATAATATAAAGTAATCCGACTGCCGTCCCCCGGCGCAAACCAGAGGACAACACATCGGATATACTAGCAGTATAATGCTTTATCTGCTAAAAAGCAACCTTAATTTATACCAAGAAGTCCATTTTCATACAAGGGTATTATTTCCGCTAGACTACCGAGTACTAGGTCAGCGATATGATATGCCTGAAGATCGACACCGACCGGCGGCACTGCGACACAGAAAATTTTTGCCACTTTCGCAGCTGTTATCCCTGATATTGCATCTTCCAGTACAATTGCTTCATTCGCATTGGTATTATTTTTTTCTAGTGCTTTTAGGAATAAATCGGGCTGGGGTTTTCCCCTATCAACTTCACTCACCGAAGTGATGTTAATAAAAAAAGGCCTGATTTTCAAGACATCCAATCCTTTCTCAATGTATTCTATCGTACCTGAGGAAGCAATAACTGATTTAATATTTTTTTTCTTAAAATATTTAAGAAGATCATTTGCTCCTGGCTTTAACCTTAGTTCGGACTCAAGGAACAGATCTAGGTAGGCATTCCTTTCTTTGAGGAAATCTTCTGCTGAAATAGGCATATTTAGTTGCGCAATATATCCCTTGATGGTATCCCTGACGGAGAATCCTAAATACCTAATAAATAATTCTTTAGTTAGTTTCCGATGGTATTTTTCTAATATAGCCTTTTCCGCCTTGTAAGCAATATGCTCACTTTCAACCAATAAACCGTCGTAATCAAAAATTACCAGTTTAAGCATATTTTCATTATATCAGCTCTCTGTTACGGGATCCTTTCTTGACTATTAAGACCTATAGGAATATAATCCCGACATGGGATCCGAAGATACACCACGGGAAGCGCCGAGAACCGGCGCTCAAATTTTACTTAAGGATGCCATTGAAAACGATCACACGTATAGTTTTTTACTTACGCATGTTCCTAATTTCTACGCATCAGTTGCGGGAGCAAGTAAAGCAGATGAGGCAAGGGATTTAGTCCGAAAGTCTTTTGCTTTGCTTTAAAAGTATTAGGCTGAAGGTGATCAGTATATCGCTCCGAATGAGACCTGAATTTTTCCAGAATTCTTATCTCATTGTGTATAATCTAACCAGAATGAAATTCGACAAGGATGATTATATCCTCAGCTTTTGGGTTCAAGGTGTCAGCGTATTCGTAACAGATATTCACGTGGACGTATATAAAGAGCTCGAAGTCCTGTTCCTGATCGACGAGGGCATGTTTAAGCAGTACTTCGCCAGAGCCGCTTATGAAAAGGCGCTGGAGCGAGGGCTGAAATTTTATAGTGACAAAAATGCCTTCGCCAATTATAAAAAAGAGCTAACTCAACATTGCACTGACTTTAAGGAATTCTTTAATAAGGAAATCAGAGGCAAGAAGAAACTCTCAATAAACACGGTGAAAACCTTCTTTGAATATACAGTAAAACTTTGCAAAGACTACACGTTAATGAATTTTGAACATACGGACAAGGCGTTTTCCCGACAAAACAGCAATCCGATTATTAAGAAGAATCTTTCGGAGGCTTCGAAGTTTAAGGAAAAAATCCGTTCTTATATGAACGAAGTGCTATTCGAGCCCAACGGATATACTAGTCAGCTTTTTAAAATCTTAGGAAATCAATTCCACCTTACACCCAGTGTCATGGAGAATTTAACTCAGCAAGAGATCCTCGACCTTTTTGATAATAAGAATCCTGATGAGAAATCCTTGCCAGGAAGGCAGACTTCTTTTGCAATAAACTTCGATCGAGATTTTTATCAGGGACAAAAGGCATTAAACATCATTAAAGCATTTAGAGACGATCATCCAGATGACAACGTCGTTACAGGAAACACCGCCAGTCTGGGCAACGTCACCGGAAGAGTAAAAGTTATCAATGTTGACTATAGCGATATACCAGCTTTAAATCGGGAAATTGCCAAAATGGCTCAGGGCGATATCCTGGTGGCAGAAACTACCGCTCCAGAGTTAATCCTGGCTTGTAAAAAAGCCGCTGCCATTGTAACCGATGTCGGTGGTCTGCTTTCGCACGCCGCAATCGTCAGCCGTGAATTCGACATTCCTTGTATTGTGGGCACGGAAAATGCCACCAAGATTTTCAAAGATGGCGACATCGTTGTCGTCGATGGCGAAAAGGGAACCGTGACCAGGATTCAATAATTGCGAACTATTTCACCCCAGTCATCTGCCGGTCGATAGCAGAAAAATTCCCCATTTTGATATAATACTCCTACCTTACTATGAAACGGAAATTATTCTTTCTCCTTA
>Ga0209542_10020669_pt1 | contig 10400 bp, 11 predicted proteins | sample RifCSPhighO2_01_FD_184028 | JGI IMG/M metagenome (GOLD analysis project Ga0209542, IMG submission 184028) | Soil microbial communities from Rifle, Colorado - Rifle CSP2_plank highO2_0.1 (SPAdes) (version 2) | ecosystem: Environmental > Terrestrial > Deep subsurface > Rock core/Sediment ...
AATGGAGATTAAAGCCGATCCGATGAATTGGGTACTTTATATCCCAAGCCCTCGTTCTTATTGGTATTACTCTAACCTGGAATCATTATTTTCCGAATTACTAACTTTAAGAATCAAAGAGTTGGCCTCTCAGGACTCAAAACAAACACTTCAATCATTCGCCGACGCTATATACCAAGCTAAAACAGAAATGGAGTCAGTTTTAAGTCAGCTAACCACCGCTAAAATCCCTGAACAGAGCCGTTTAGACACGCAAGAAGATGCTTTAAGGATTAAAAATGACTAACTATACCTTTGGGGTTAACAATGAATATAAAACACGTGACCTTCATGAGGCCGCCTTCTTATATGCCAAGGATAAAAAGCTGTTAAGGCTAGAAGGTAAAGATAGAGAATTCTGGTTTATCTTTGACGGCTCGGATGATTGTGAGCTGTTGGTGGAATCCTACTGGTCTAAAGAGGCACAGGTAATCGCTAAGGAGTATGTAGATTCTTTGCGAACACTAAAAGATAGATTATTTGCCAGGAAGGAGTAATAGACGCTGGGGTAGTGATGTATCGGGAAGGAGGTTTAAAGACACTGCCCCAGCATTCGCTTTAACAAACATGATTACTTTAGATGAGATTAAGATTATTGTCAAATTAACTGAAGGTGAACTTGGCCAAAATGCCATGAAGGCAATGGTAACTTTGGACTTTGGCGGTTATTTCAAAGTTAAAGGTTTTAGAGTACAGTCCAGCCGGTTTAAGAATGAGTCCGGTGACTCAGTTTGGATAACGCCCCCTTCTTACATGTCCAAGGGGAAGTACCACCCAATCTTTTTCAGCGAGAGTAAGGATTGGTGGAAGAAGCTGGAATCAAAGATACTTGAAGCCTATCAGTTCGCCAGTATGGAAAGCGCTATAGGAGAAATAAAAGAGGAACATATATAGTTAACTATTTATCTATTATGTAACATGATTAGTTTCCTATTAAGTGGGAGTTAACTATAAGTAGATCATAGTTAAATATAAGGAGGAGGTTGCGTGATTGATTGAAGCTAAAAGAAGCTAATATTAACGGCGGAAGTCCTAATGATTTCGGCAATTAACAGGTATGGGTAGATATTATTGGTCAAAGAAAACTGAATCAGATAGTTTAAAAAAGATCCAAAACTGGTGGTTGAAAAAACATGGCTATCTGGAGGATTGGGGAAGATTAGGAATTATCAAGTGGATAAATAGTTTTTCTGGTACTGAATCAAGTGTAGTGATATTTACCTTAGCTTATGGTGAAGATAGATACTTGAGAATTAACTACACACAGACAGATGAGGATAAAAATAAAAAAGAATTTGACTACAAAATACCCCTAACTACTACAAAATGCTATTTTGGGGGATATAGATATTGGTTTATCTGTCCTGGGTATGTAAATGGAGTTTACTGTGGAAGAAGAGTTGGGGTGCTTTATAAAGATGGTAACTATTTTGCCTGTAGACACTGCTATGACTTAAGCTACGTTTCGAATAACCAAAGCCGGAATAGTAGGTTTCCCGAGTGGGAACTTCTCTTTAAAAGTGATGCAATAGCAGAAAAAAAGGCTCAAATTAGAGTGAAGTTTTGGAAGGGACAACCCACAAGAAGATACAAAAGATTGGCGGAAAAAGAAGAATTAATCCTGCGGAGATTATATATGTTCAGTCCACTTTTTAAATCAAAATGGATGGAAAAATGAAGCATGGAGTTGAAAAAAAGAGGTTACTTTTGAGAGTAAAAACAGTATTTAGCAAGCGCTACAAGCGTGAAGTTTCTGATGAGGAGGCGGCTGAAATTATTGTTAATTTAACAGATTTTATGGAGATTTTATTCAAAAAGAGCTATATTACACGTATATAGAGATGGATAATAAAAGTGATTTAAAATACCTAGTTTATTGCAGGAAAAGTTCTGAACATGTAGATAGGCAGGCTTTATCAATTGAAGCTCAAAGACGAGAGCTAATGGATTTTGCCAATGAAAATAAGCTCAATGTGGTCAAAGTCCTTGAAGAAAGCCAATCTGCTTATAAGTTAGGTCGACCAGTTTTTGAGAGGATGATGAAAATATTTGAAGAACAAGTAGCCAATGCAATTTTGGTTTGGAAGCCGGATAGGTTGGCCAGGAACGCCCGGGATGGAGGAGCTGTGATACAGGCTTTAGACGACAAAATTCTCCAAGAAATTCGCACCCCTTATGAAATCTATCGTCAAGAAGATAACCGGATGATGTTATATATCCAATTTGGGATGAGTAATGATTTTAGTCGGCAAATTAGCTCAAATGTTAAAAGAGGAAACCGCCAAAAATACGAGAGAGGAGAGTTTATTGGCGCCGCGCCACTAGGTTACGTCAACATTAAAGTGGGAAACTCTCGGAATATTGATTTAGATCCGGTAAAAGCGCCCTTGGTTAGAAGGATTTTTGAGGAATTTGCCTCGGGTAAATATTCTGTTCAAGAAATGTGCCGTAGAGCCTCCCAATGGGGCTTAAACAGTATGAATAATAGCCAAGTAGGAAAAAGTAGTATGTATACACTTTTAAAGCGAACTGCCTATTATGGAGTCTTTATCCATGCCGAAGAATCACATCAAGGAAGTTACCCGTCATTAATCAGCAAGGAACTTTTTGACCAGGTTCAAGAAGCCTTGGGAGATCGTAGCAAGCCTAGAAAACAGGATTGGACTCATGCTTACAAGGCAATGATCAAGTGTGCCGGCTGTGGTTGTGCGATCACAGCTGAGACTAAAGTTAAACATTTTGAACGGACAAATAGAGATGCCAGTTACACTTACTACCGATGTACTAGGCGAAAAGGTCGATGTATTCAACCAGGTGTTACCGAAGCTCAGTTAGAAGGTATGCTTAAAAAAAATATTTCAAATATTACGATTGACCGTGAGGTTTGGCAGCTTGGAGTAGAGCTTTTGAAAGCCAAGCATAGCAATGAGGTTGAAGTCGATATGCGGGTTAGAAGGGAATTAGAGAAGGAAAAAGATAAAGTAGATCTTGAACTAAATAAGCTACTTCATATGAGATTGGATGAAGAAATTACAGCAGAAGAATATGCCGGAGCTAAAAAAAGGTTAGTTGATAGACAGGTCGACTTAAAAGTGAAAACTGGAGATAGAGAAAACACTTCGGCCAATTGGTTAGAACTAGCTGAAAATTTCTTTGAAACAGCTTTTCAAGCACGAGAAATTATGGAAAAAGGAAGTATGGAGCAAAAGCGGGATTTAGTTAGAGCTGTTGGTTGGAACCTTATTTTGAGGGATAAAAACCTTGATTTTAGCTTCAGAAAGCCCTTTGATGTATTACTTCAACCCACTATCAGTAATGATGTGCAGGGGTGGAAGGAATCGAACCCTCGTTGGCGGTTTTGGAGACCGCCGTCCTACCACTGAACGACACCCCTAAGCCTCACTATTGTACCTAAGTTGGGGTGTGGTTGCAAGGAGGTTAGGAAGTGGTATAATTTCACCTTATGACTGAAGATAGTGAAACAACTGCTTTAGGGCAAGCTTGGTTGGATGCTTTGGCTAAGGAAGAAAAAAAGGCAGAGGTTAGTGAGCCTTTAATAGAGGATTTTGATAAACCTATTCTAAGAGAAGCTACTAAACCAGTTATCTTAGCTCGTAGAAAGACTGTTCATATTGCTCCTCCTGGGATCCAATTGGCTAAGGAATCAAAAAGGGTTGATGAGAGCAAATTAATTTACCAAGCAGAAAAACTGGGAAATAGTTGGTCTAAATGGATTAATGATGCTGGATTAAATTCCTGGCAAAGGTTAGATCCAAAAACAGTAAGTGCTTGGACTTCTATAGCAGTCCGAATGCAAGAGATTGAACAACCACTAAGGTCAAGATTGTTTGGTCAAATAGCTAGTGGAATGGGCATTGTGGAAGATCATATAAGAAATGGATTGAAGTCAGATGATAATAAAATCTCATACATGTTTGGAGGGATTGATTCTAACCGCAAGCATCTGATAATTGGTATCAATAGGCTTTCAATAGATATGCATAGCGTACCCTCGGGAGGCTTTTTCTTAGCTTCAATTGCACACTTGTCTGAATTTGAAGTTACAGATAGCCCATTAAAGCTTTTGCGTAGCGGACTAGCTGAGCAACTTGAAACAGCAGGACAGCTTAGTTTACCAGATACTTTTTTAGTAACTAGCAACTGGATATCTAAGACAGAAGTTAAAGACTATTTTTTTGAAAAAAGTTCTAAATAAAACTTAATCTGAAAAATCGATTATCGATTATTTAAGTTTGGAGTTTTCAGTGTGTTCTGTGATCTTTCTACAATGGTTGCAGAATTTTTTAAAAGAGATCTTATCCTTTGAATTGATCACATTTTTAGTGCTATTGTAGTTGCGGTTTTTGCAATCCGCGCAGATTAAACCTATTTGAATCCGGTTACCTTTTTTAGCCATGGAACAAAGTATAACAGGAAGTAATCTTAGATTCAAGTAAGCTAATCGGTATTTGTTATACTAATCTTATCTGATAGAAAGGAGGCATTTAAATGGCAAAAATTACAACTAAGAAAAACGATGAAGAAAAAGTTCGCTGTCCTTACTGCGATGAAGAAATTACAGAACTTATCGAAAAAACTGTGAAGAGGCTTGGTAGTAGCTTGATGACTGTAACAAGTAAAAGTATCTATGCTTGTGGTAAATGTAAAAAAATCTTACCGGTGTCACATAGCACCTATGCATTTTAACTTGAGCCCCCTAACAGAATCGGACTGATGTCGACTGTTTACAAAACAGCTGCTCTACCATTGAGCTAAGGGGGCGGCTTCGCCTTCCCCTTGCGACAAGTGAACTTGTCTAAAGGGGGCCTGCGGCCCCCTTGCGATAACTTTCAGTTATCTAAAGGGGGCACCAATGGGTACGTAAAATATTTTAACAGAATTAACGAAAGGATGCTACAGTGTCTCCGTAAAATGCAGATTGGAAAGAACTTGAATCTAAATAGGTAACAAGTGAGTGCGGGAATGCTTCTCTTGATGGATGATTTATAACGTCAATCGAATGTACAGAATTAGCTAAGATGCCAGCTTTAGCATCTAGTCGAACCCAACAATTATCAAGGCCATTTTCTAAGCCTTGTTCTAAAGCCTCCATCCATTCTCTACCAGAATGAATTGGTGGACTAAGTTGAAATTCTGGCCCGATCATAAAAAAGATAATTCCGCCCTACATTAGCCGCTATTTTGAAGATTTTCCCCCGAGAATCAGGTGGGAACCCTGGTCACGATATCCAAGGACATCGGACACTCGGATCAACCCTTAGGTTGACAATAGTGGAGGAAAAATTCCTTCAAATTTCAAACGTACCAGGCAGGGCAGCCCTTTAGGCCATCTACTAAATGTACCTTAGGGTAAATGTAGATTACACCAACTTAAATTTCTTGCAAGTAATCTAGATTACAGAACAGCTGTGAATCAGTTAAAATGAGGATTTGGAGCCGACGGCGAGAATCGAACTCGCGACCTGCTCCTTACCATGGAGCTGCTCTACCACTGAGCCACATCGGCATGCTCAATATTTTACCACTTATATATTTATAAGGCCAGATAAAAGTTATAATTGGTTTAAAATCCTAAGAGTTTATAGAGGAGCCTGATTATAAAGCTAAGTATTCCAAAAAGTGGGCTGCCAGGGACAAAAACTAGTAGCATCAAAACAATAAAGCCATACTGCTCAAACTTCTGATATTCTCTAGCTAGATGATATGGCAGTTGTGATAAAAGTATTTTAGAACCATCTAGTGGAGGAATTGGCAGTAAATTAAAAACTCCCAGAGTTAAATTGATAGTAATCATAAACTGCAAAAGTCCAAGTACCAAGTATGGTACACCAAAATTACTCAATAGATGATAAAGTACTGCTCCGACAATAGCTAATCCAAAATTAGCTAGGATTCCCGCAGCTGAAACCAACAGTTCACCTCTTCTTAAATTGTTAAAGTTTAAAGGGTTAACCGGAACCGGTTTAGCCCAAGCTAGAAATGGCCCAATGCTGCCCCCAGATAGTAGTGGTGGCACAATAAATAGTAGTGGAACCAAGATTGTCCCGATTGGGTCAATATGGGGCAAAGGATTAAGGGTTAACCTGCCAGCCTTTTGAGCTGTAGTATCCCCAAATTTTAAAGCCACTAAACCATGCATCACTTCATGCAGGATGACTGAAAAAAGCAGTATGATGATTGAAAAAGCTAGGAATTCTGGCTGCATCTCGATGTTTAAATTCTAAACTCCAATATCTAAACTCTAAATAAATTCCAATTTCCAAAATTCAAACTTTTGTTATTTCGATTTTAATATTGTTTAGGATTTAGAGTTTAGTGCTTAGGATTTTATTTGATATTTGTCTCCTTACATGTTATAGTTTACCATATGTTAGTTTGTACAAGATGTAATAAAGGTAAAGTAATGGTTCCCTTCTCTCGTCACAAGAAGGGTAGCTCCGGTGCTTCTGGAACTTGGGCTCTGCGTGGCCCCATTCATTCTCGGGTTCAAAAGCCCAATTTACATATTTACCAAGGCCTAAAATATTGTACTAAGTGCCTCCGGGCAGTCAAACCAAAGTTTATAACCAACCAACCTCTTGAAACAAGTCCGATTGTGGCTTAAACTATACTCATGGAAAATGAGACTCATGCTAATAGGGAATCAATCTGGCAAGCAAATTTTGGAGGTCAATTTTCTAGTCCACTATCCCCTGATGTTCTCCAAAGAACCAGATCAGAGAAAAGAAGATTTAATCGAGATCCTGAGAATTTACCCGCTCAAGTGGCCATTAAAATGACTGGGATCTTGCTACCTAGTCTTAGAAAAGAAGTACCTAAATGGAATCAAAACGCTGAAGCATTTCCGCTTGTAGAGGACAGAACTTTTAAAGGGCCACCATCTGTTTATGGATTTGCTGAAGCTTTAAGAGAGATACCAGACTTTCTTAATCAGTTAAAAGAGGTTGAAGGCGGCTTTGCTGCTAATCCAGCGATAGTAGCAGATCTTCAGGGTACAAATTTTTTTGAAACCAAACTTAATGGTACTAGTTTGCTCGATATCGAGGGAATGCAATTACCACTAAGCAATAAAGATATCCAACGAATTCACGGAATGTTTCCTATAGGTATGGCTATCCCCGGTGCCAGCAAAATATTCAAAATGCCGTCAATGGAGGATAAAATTGTCTTACAAATGATGGTGCTTTTAGCAGCACGGAAATTCGTAGACCCTAAAGAGAAAATTAAGGTGCCAGAGAAAATAATGCATTTGCATAGCCGTCTGGTAAATTACTTTGATCATTGGGTAGAATTGACATTAAATCCTCCGGAATCAGCAAAGGCTGAGTATATGGAATATATCTCTCCAACAATGGTTAGCCAGGATCTATTTTGGGCGATAGGTACGTATTTACCAGCTAGGCTTGGGATTCTGCCTTCTTCAGCGATTAAGCTCTATATAGAAAGAGTCAGTAGGTCAAAGTTATCTCCAGATGTTGGTTTGGCGGGACTTTTCTTTAAAAATGCTTTTTGGCGCCCCTTTTTTTTACCCGGATTGAGTGTTCCTACAAGGAAGGCAATCCGCACGCATGCTCTACCTTTTGATCTACAAAAGTACCAGAATTATGACTTTGAAACTGATAAGCGGGCTAGCGCAATATTAGCCAAGCGTTACAGCCAAGAGTTAGCTAATATCGACTTAACTACTACTCATGAGGCAGCCAGTAGATTTAGAGATCGTTTAAGTTTATACCGTGAATCACTTCAAGCGGACATATTGAGCTCTGGATCAAAGAGGAGATTAGTAGTTAATATGGATGATGAATCCGTTGAGAAGTTAATACTAACCAGTCAAAATAAAGATACATTGATGATGATCCTTGATTTTAAAGATAATGAGAATACCCATCTAACCCTGGAGTTTACCAAGGACGAGAGATTATTTGGATTTCCGGTTGAGATGTTAAAGGAAAAAGGTCTAACAGATCTAGTAACAGCTGATATGTTACAGCCTTTACTTGAGAGAGCCCAGTATCTGCATCCTTCAGTAGAGCCAATTGTACCGAGTATTAAAGTTACAAGAGAGGAGGAAATTAATCAAGTCCCAGAGCCAATAATCACTGAATTCCGCCCACGCAAGCCCCAAAATGGTAGAGAAAAATGGCGACCAAGTAAAACGCCAACAGCTGTTACCCCCATTCAAGAGATTTTACAATCAGCTGGAGTTAAAAGTGAAGTAGTAAAACCACAACAATTGAGAAAATTAGTTTTCTTAAGTAACCCTGACCCAGACGAAGATACCATTGAACAGTTTATCAGAGAGTCAGCCAGACAATTACCTGGAAATGATCGAGAGGCAATTTTCAGGGATGTACAGGCCACAGTGGCGAGTTTATTAGAGGATCCTTATGGTCCTGGTATTGAAAAATTGAAGCCAGGTCGAGAAACTTGGATTTCAATTCCAACACCAAAAGGTGATCGGAGAGTATTGAAATGGCACTACCGAGCTGACAGAAGAATTGATCTTGAGGGTGGGGAGGAATCAAAAAGAGTCAGGGTGATGTATGTTCCTATGGGTAACGAGGTATTGCTATTGGAAATCATTCATCATAATGAATTTGATACCAAATATGGAAAATAAAGGTTAAAGCAGCCTGTTATTAATGCAATCCAGTAGCGGTCAAGACCTGTTTAATTTTTCCTTGGCCTCTTGAAGTTAATTGACGGGCGTACACTTCAGTAGTTCCCATCAATTGAGCAGATACTTCGTGTTGGTCGCCCTCAATTACATGATGGTAAAAAGCAATTGCTTGCTGCTCAGGTATTTTTTGTAATTGGTCATTGATTGCTTCGCAGATTTCCTTAAGTTCATATGCTTCTTCAGGACTTGGGAAGGGATGTTTGGCATGCAATCTAAACTGAGTAACCAGAAAACCTGAATGTTCATACGTAGTACGGTAGTAATCAACTTTAGCAGTCTGAGCTATTTTAAATAGATAGCCGCGGAAGCTTTTGTCTGGTTTGACCTTAAAATAAGGTAGTCTTTTAAGGAGCTTCTCCCAGGTATCTTGCGAGCAATCAGGAATTTCATCAGCTGGTATCCCACCTCTAATAAAATAGTGAACTAAGTCGTCTTTAAAAAAGTTACATAGTTGGGTTCTTGCCTCTTCTTCACCACTGATTGCAGATCTTAAGATTTCAGCACTAATATCTGGAAATTTATTTTGATTATATTCTGATCCTCGTTCATTCATAGGAGTATTTTAGCACTTGCGTAAATAATTTTCAGGATCTAAAATTAACTTAGCCAATGCATGAAGTAATTGGGGAAAATGAACTAGTAGTGCTATTTGATACTCATTTTGATAGTGTGAGTAGGGTAGTGATGTTGAAAGTAGGTGACGATAAACAGGCAGTTCAAATCATCGAAGATGTCATGTGTGGTCTTAAGTCCGCTGCTGATAGTTTTGAAGAGAATGGTTTATCCTTTAAGGGTTGGGTTTTGAAAAGAACTTTAGAGGGCGTTAGAGAGAGTTTGGCTAGTCCATTTGCGCCGAATGGTCAGATCGTAGACGATTTTATCAGACTTGAAAACCCATTAGCCTGGATGTTAAGGCAGCTACATCCTATGGATCAAGATTTATTAATCTTGAGGATTATTGAGAGGTTACCCGATGAGGAAGTTGCTCTGATTTTAGGAAAAGACATTCAAGAAGTTAAAGAATTAAACTTTGCTGCCATGAAAAGGTTGGAACAGTTAACCCGATAAACTTTTTATTAAAGAGTTTTTATTGGAAAATCTGGGTAGCCGTTTTGGAAATCTTTCAAAGAAATTGGTTTTTTACCTTCCATCTGGATGAGGTTATTGGGTAAGAACTTCACAATTTTACCATTCCAAGTTGTCCATACCCCTGGCCAAGGATAATAGGCCCTAACCATTCTATCCAAAACCTCTGGAGATGGAGGATTATTAATATCAAAATAGCCATCTTCTTTTTTTACTATTTTAGTAAAAGTAGCCAAATCATGGTTTTGGGGAACTGGTTTTACTTGACCCTGGACAAATCTAACCAAAGTATCAATTAAAAGCTCTGCAGATACCTGAGACAGTTTAGTACTCAAAGTTTGATTATTATCATTAGCTGATATACTAATCTTCTTTGTAGACAGTAGTGGTCCGTGGTCCATTTGAGCATCCATTAGCATTATGCTGACCCCAGTCTTTTTGTCTCCATTTAGAATCGGATTAATGATCGGTGAAGCTCCGCGGTATTTTGGCAAGAGTGAAGGATGGACATTGATAGCTCCTAATTCGGGGATATCCAGCAAAGCTTGTGGGATAATTTTGCCGTAAGAAGCGA
>Ga0209542_10020671_pt1 | contig 10399 bp, 16 predicted proteins | sample RifCSPhighO2_01_FD_184028 | JGI IMG/M metagenome (GOLD analysis project Ga0209542, IMG submission 184028) | Soil microbial communities from Rifle, Colorado - Rifle CSP2_plank highO2_0.1 (SPAdes) (version 2) | ecosystem: Environmental > Terrestrial > Deep subsurface > Rock core/Sediment ...
GTCGCCAACTTCGAAGACGTAGTTTTTATTATCGACACTACCGGCAGCTCCACCCTGAACACACCGGGAGTAATGATTACCCAAGACAAATTTATTTTTCGCTCGCCCGAAGGCGACACCCAGACCCAGTCGTTAAGAGATCTGGGTGATTTTCATTTTGACACCCCCGCCGCCGTCGCCTGGATCACTTCGCATCAGTTTCAAATCTGGCTAGTCGGTTTCCTGGTCATTGTTCTCCTCGCTGTTATCTTCAGCCTGTTTTACGTCTTATTTAACGTACTTATGTTTTTATTCTGGGCTGCGGTTTTGTGGTTAGTTAGCCGCCTCCGTCACCGCAAGTTTTTGTTTAACACCGGTTTCAAAATCGCCGTCCACGCCTCCGTCCTCCCCCTCGTAATCTCCGCCCTGACCTTCATGTCAAGTAGTGGCCTGATCTTTATCCTCAATCTCTTCCTCTTTACCTTTTATACGATTTCCTGGTACCGTAGTCTTACGCCATGATCTCTCCCTGGTCGCTGTTCAAAGAATCCATCAGCCTTTTTCTCAAAAACTTTAAGTACCTCCTCAAATTCTGGCTGGTCAAACTTCTGATTCAATATCCGCCGCTTATTTTAGTAGTGATCATAGCCATGATATCCGTAGCCCCTATTTACTCCCGCGCTTTTAATCTCTCGCCAACTTCCTTAACCTGGTTAATTTATATAGCTATTCCTATAGCCGTGGGCTGGATTATTCTCACTTTTTGGCTCGGTACAGCCAGTCTGGTTCAAGCTTACTCGATTTCTGCCAACACCACCCCAACCATTAAACAACTTCTATCACAAGGTTGGAAACTCACCTGGAAAGTGTTTGCTACCAGCGCACTTGAAATTTTAGCCATCTTGGGCGGATTAATATTATTAATTATTCCCGGTCTCATTTTTTCAATTTGGTTCACTTTTACTATCTCAGTCGTTGTTGCGGAGAATCTTTCCGGAACCGCTGCCCTAAAAAGAAGCAAACAACTAGTTAAGGGCCGGTTTTGGAAAACCGTCTGGTATCTCGTTTTCCCAACAATCATTGTCGTTGCTTACTCTTTTATTACTTCCGCCGTTTCCGTCGCGATCCCCAAACCCTCCCGGGCAGTTTTTGAAGTCCTGTTCTCCATCGTCACCTGGCCCTTCGGCCTGGTCAGTCTCATCTATTCCTTTCTGGTCTACCGCGAATTTGCCAAGTAACCCTTCCCTTGCAAATCATTTACTTTAAACAAATCCAAGCGCATACTTGAACAGATGACTCAAACAAATTTCAGATACTTGAAAATATCGGCTTTTTATCTAGTCCTATATTTTACTTATTTTATACTCTCCGTTCCAATAGGTTACTTTTTGCTAATACTGGGGCTAGTTGCGGGGGGAGGACTTTTTTCGGGAGGAAATATCTTTTCGACGCTCGTATTTTTACTAGCACCGTCGCTTTCCTACCTAATATTATTTTTTTCTGTCTGGCGACTGATTTTTCATGCAAAAAAATTAAACGTTGAAAACAAAACAAGAAATATTGCAATCGCATTATTCTTGATAGCGTTTATCATACTTGATATCCATCCGATAAAAAGAATTTTTGAGGTCTTCTGGTCCCCGATTTTGCCAAAACTATAAAACAACCCTTGCATTTTGGTTATAGGATTGTATATTTGGGTCAGCTATGGCCTTGGATCAAAAACTACAGGCGATTAAAATCGCCATGGAACAGATCGAAAAACAGTTCGGCAAGGGCTCGATTATGAAGTTTGGCGAAAAGGGAGACAAGTTTAACGTGGAAGTTATTTCTACTGGCTCAATTGCCATTGATATCGCTTTGGGCGTCGGCGGCTTCCCCCGCGGCCGGGTGACCGAAATTTACGGCCCCGAGGCTTCCGGTAAAACTACTATTGCCCTGCATTGCATCGCCCAGGCCCAAAAAGCCGGCGGCACCGCCGCTTTTATTGACGCCGAGCACGCCCTGGATCCCTCCCGGGCTGATGCCATTGGCGTTGATCTGAATAATTTGTACATCTCCCAGCCGGATACCGGCGAGCAGGCCTTGGAAATAGTCGAGACTTTAATTAGATCCGGTGCCATCGATGTCATCGTCATTGACTCCGTAGCTGCTTTGGTTCCCCGGGCCGAAATCGAAGGCGAAATGGGCGATTCGGTCATGGGCGTCCAAGCCCGCCTCATGTCCCAGGCCCTGCGCAAAATTACCGGCGCCATCTCCAAAAGCAAGTGCGTCGTCATCTTCACCAATCAGCTGCGCATGAAGATCGGCGTGATGTTCGGCAACCCCGAGACGACTACCGGCGGCATGGCCCTCAAATTTTATTCGTCCATCCGCATCGACACTCGCAAAATCGAGACCCTCAAAGACGGGGATGTGGTCATCGGCTCCCGCCACCGCGCCCGGATAGTCAAAAACAAAGTCGCCCCGCCCTTCAGAGTCGCTGAATTCGATATCTTAAATGACGGCGGCATTTCCCGGGAGGGTGGTCTGATCGACGTCGGCCTTGAGCTGGGCGTTCTTACCAAAAAAGGCGCCTTCATTTATTTGGGCACAGAAATAATCGGCCAGGGCCGCGAGGCCGCCCGGGCGTATCTTAAAGAAAATCACAAAGCCGCCAAACAGCTGGAAGACGCCATCTGGAAATCCGTCAAAACCAGCAAAACCCCCCTCCCCAAACAGGTTGGAGAAATTGAAGAAGAGTAGGCCTCGCGTGGTAGAATTAAGTCATGCCTGATTTAAAAATAGATCAAAATAAGCTGGAGGACATGTGCCGCAAATACCAGGTGGAATTTCTGGGGGTTTTCGGGTCGGTGGCTCGTGGTGAACAGAGGCCGGAAAGCGACATGGATTTGTTAGTCCGCTTCTCGCCAGATGCCAAAATCGGATATTTTAAACTCTATGAGATAGAGAAAAATTTTAGTCAGTTTATGAACCGTCCAGTTGAGATCGTCACACAAGAAGCGCTTAGTCCTTATATCAAAGACAGAGTTTATAATGACCTGAAACCAATATATGGTCAGCCCTGATAATTTTATATTTCTACGCCATATTCAGGATTCTTGCAGAAAGATTCGTGAATTTATCAAAGATTTAGATTACGAAAAATTCACAACCGATGAAAAAACAGTTAGCGCCGTGCTTAGAGAGTTATCCGTCGTTGGTGAAGCCGCTCGAAAGACCACAGACAATTTTCGCAACAGTCACCCACAAATTTCATGGGAAGAAATATTCGGCATGCGGAACAAACTCGTTCACGACTATACTGGAGTCCAGCTACCAGTCGTTTGGCAAACAGTCCAGGAGGATATCCCAAATCTGGAGAAAACGGTAAATGAAATTTTAAAATCAGAAAAATGACCTCCGTTTCCTGGAATTCAAATGGCTTAATTATTAATAATGGTAAAATACTAACAACCAGAGAAAAAGGAAGGAAATTGTGCCTTTTGCCCGGTGGAGGTGTTGAAGAGAACGAAACTCCAAAACAAGCCCTCATCCGCGAACTAAAAGAAGAACTGGGGATCGAAGCCAGTGGACGAGATCTAGAGCCTTGGGGAGAATATTCTGCAGCCGCTACAGGGAGAAAAACCGTAAGAAAGGTCCACCTATTTTTCATCGAAAAATGGGCTGGAACACCGCATCCCCAGGGAGAAGTTAAGGAACTTGTATGGTTAGACAGGCAAAACTCTTCAACTTTAAGTCTGGAATGGATACTCAAACACAAAGTTATTCCGGAGTTACTGAAAAAGAAACTCATACACTAGGCAATGAAGAACAGCATTTTGGCCAGCGCGCTGAAAATTTTGTCGCTGCGGCCGCATAGCAAGCAGGAAGTCATTAATTTTTTGCGCAAGAAGACCAAAGACGACACTTTAATTAATCAAACTATCGAAAAACTCGAAAAAGCCAAGTTAATAAACGATGAAGAGTTTGCCAAATGGTACATGGAGTCCCGATCCCGCACCCGTCCCCGCGGCAAACGTTTATTAATTCAGGAGTTAAAACAAAAAGGTATCGATCTTAGTACTTCGCACTTAGAACTTAGTACTGATGGTGAACTGGCTGAAAATGCTCTAAATAAAAAAAATCCCAAATCTCGGGAGCAGGCCATCCGTTTTCTGCAGTACAGAGGCTTTTCCTGGGAATCGATTGAGAAAGTTATCAGAAAGCGGTATAATTAGTGTGTGTTAAATCGACTCTTAACCCATGTCATCTTCAACCCTTCAGGACGATCCGTCTAAATATCTGGCCGAGGATCTGGCCAAGCGGATAGAGGATACCCGTCAGGAGTATCAGGCTCGGGCGACCGAGTTGGCCCGGGAAATTTTAGTGGACGCCATGCTCCACGGCGCCACCGACTACGTTGCCGAATACACCGTCTCCACCCTGCCTCTCCCCAACGATTCGGTCAAAGGCAGCATCATCGGCCAGGGCGGCCGCAACATCGCGGCTTTTGAGCGGGCCACCGGCGTGGAAATCGAAATTGAAGAAGGCAACACCGTCCGCCTGTCCTCCTTTGATTCGCTCCGCCGCGAAATTGCCCGCCGGGCTTTGGAGTTCCTCATCAAAGACGCCCGCATCACCCCCACCCGCATCGAAGAAGTCGTTCTCCAGACCCAAAAGCACATGGACACCATTCTCATGGACGAAGGCCGCAAAATTTGCGCCGCCTGCAGCGTCTACAATCTGGATCCGGAACTGGTGAATATCATCGGCCGCTACCGTTTCCGTTTTTCCTACGGCCAAAACCTGGGAATTCATACTATCGAGGAAACCAAAATCGGCGTCCAGATCGCCCATGAAGTTGGTTTGTCCGACGAAGAAATCCAGCACGTCCGTCTCGGCTGCCTCTTGCATGACATTGGCAAAGTAGTTACCGACGAAGAGGGGACCCATGTCCAGCTGGGCGCCCAGCTTCTCAAAAAATATAATCTTCCGGACATTGTTATCAATGCTGTCGCCGAGCATCACGAAGACAAGCCGTTTTCTTCAATAGTCTCCAGGATCGTCTGGGTGGCGGACGCCATTTCCGGTTCCCGTCCCGGAGCCCGCTACGAATCCCATGATATCTACGTCCAGCGTCTGCAAAAAATCGAGGAGATCGGCAAATCCTTCCCCGGCGTGTCCGAAACTTTCGCTTTCCAGGCTGGCCGCGACGTCCGGGTGATCGTCAAGCCGGAAGCCGTGTCAGACGCCGAACTGTCGGTTCTCGTTGCCCGCGTTAGGGAAAAGCTGGAAAAAGAAGCCCAATACGTCGGCCAAATCCGCGTCACCGCCATCCGCGAAGTCCGCGCCACTGATATAACTAAAGCTAAATAACCCGTTGCTTCTTGACAATTCTCCCCAGTCGTTTTATTTTGGGCTTAGATATGGAATATTTGAAAGGGGGTGATATTAGTGACTAAGCAGCAAATGTTCGAACTAGTATCAAAAAAAGCCCACCTTACAAAGAAAGCCGCGCGGGAGTCCGTCGAGACTTTTATTGACGAAGTCAAAAAAGCTTTAGCCAAGGGCGAAAAAGTCGTCCTCTCCGGCTTCGGGACTTTCAAAGTGGTGCACGTAAAAGATAAGCCAGTGATCATCCCCGGGACCAAGGAACGCAAAGTGGTCAAAGGCCACCGTGCCGCCCGCTTCACCCCCGGCAAGACCCTCAAGAAAGCCGTGAAGTAAAACAGCTCTCCAAGATTCTCCCTCTCCTAATTTAGGAGAGGGTAGGGTGAGGTATAGTAAAATCTCCCCATGAATATTCCTTTTGCCCCTGATCCATTGAAAGACCAGTTTTTTCTCCAGGATGAAGCAACCATCATACGGATGGTTGACCTGGCCGAGTTAAACAAAAACGACACGGTTCTGGAAATCGGCGCCGGAACCGGTAATCTTACCAGCGAACTCGCAAAACACGCCGGCAAAGTTATTTCTTTCGAAATTGACCCAAGATTTGGGCCGCTTTTGGCCAAGCTCCCCCGCAATGTCGAAGTTCATTTAGAAGACGCGTGGGATTTTGCTCAACTCCATGGGAAATTCAGGAAAAAGAAAATTTACAACAAAATTGTCTCCAACCTGCCGTATTCATTCTGTGAGCGATTAATGCACAACCTGACATTCCTGGATTTTGACAAAGTAATTTTACTGGTTCCTCTAAAGTTCCTAAACACTTTATCAACCAATCCAATTTTTAAATCATTCTTAACATACCAGCTTGAGTTTAAAGTCGATAAATCAAACTTCTATCCCCAGCCAAAAACCAATTCTGCTGTAATAAGTCTATCTTCATTACCCGACCCAATCAGTTCGAACAACCTGCCCTTATTTTTAAAACAATATATTTATCAGCACGAAAACCAGAAGGTCATAAATTCGCTTCGCGAAGGTTTAATTAAATTTACTCGATTTACCAAGGGTGACGTACTCAGCAAAAAGCAAGCGGCTCAATTGGTATCAGAATTCCAAATCAACCCACAGCTTCTGGAAACCACACCCGGAGCCATGATTTATGAAGAAATCGACCGCCACTACTCCTCCGCCTCGTCGTAGTTAATTAGCCATGATATACTTAAATTCATGGCTGATATTACGTTGAGCGATGAGGAACAGTTGCAGCTCCAGAATTTAGGGGTAGAGGCTGTTATTCTATTTGGGTCTCAAGCCCAAGATCTTACTCATCCGGGAAGCGATTATGATATCGCAGTTATTCAAACACCAAAAAGCGACACTGACAAAATTTACGACAATCTTTACTCGCTATTGTCAGAAAAAATAAACAAACTAGTCAATATTGATATCGTTTTTATGTCCAAAAGCCCAATGGAATTACAATCCCATGTTGCCAAATTTGGCCAGGTAATTTTTCAAATCACCCCAAACGTTTTTGCGGATTTTAAGCAACAAACCATGCTTAGTTATTCAGACTTTGCCCCGCTAAGACGTGTGTTTCAACACGCCACTCTTTCTCGAATATGACTCAATTAATTATCGAAAAAGATATAGTTATCAAGCGCATCGAAGGCGTAGAAGCCGAATTGGTCGAACTTCACAAATTAGCGTCCTTGTCCAAAGTAGAATTTTCATCCGGTTACGGATTCAAACTAGCCCATTACCATCTTCATAGAGCACTCGAAGGAGTTTTCAACATAGGTTCTCACATTTTATCCAGACTTCCTGGAGGCCAGGCGACTCAATACAAAGAAATCGCTCTAAAACTGGGGGAACTCAACTTGGTTCCCAAGGAATTTGCCACCACCAAGCTGGTAGAAATGGCCAAATATCGAAACCGACTGGTTCACTTCTACGCTCAGATCACACCCGAGGAACTTTATAAAATCCTCCAAACTGATCTTTTGGATTTTGAAACATTTCTGTCAGCAGTCAAAAACATCCTTTCCCACCCCGAAAAATACCAACTTCAGGTAGAATAAACATTTTTCGCCAACCCTTGGTCCATAAAGTTTTTTACAGGAATAAACAATGGTTTTGGCAGTTTGCCCCATTCAAACCACTTCAGTGAAGTGGTTTTGTCTTTCTCCATAATAGTTGACCCTTTTCTTCTTTGAATTTATTGGTCCTCCCCTCTTACGGCGAAGCCATGACCAAAGGGAGAATTTAAGAGGGGAGTTAGAGGGGTGATATAGAGGGAGATTTTAGTGTTACTTCTAGTTCCTGTTTCCATGTTTTGAAACAGAAAGTAAAGTTATCGAAAAACGAGCGTTGGCCTATCAAATTCATTCCGATTTTCAAATCATCGGAAAACGCGATCTCGGCAATAAATTTCCTTCCCGCAAACTTAATTCTTACTTTATGGACATATACTGTAATTTTCGTTCCATCACCAATCATTAACCAACTTTGTCGTTCCATGTTAATATTTATTCCCAAAACCTTATTTCCAATTTAACTACAGGTTCCTCCTCTACATACCCGAAAGTCATATCAGCATATGTTTGTATCCTTTTACTGGCACAGCAAAAATGGTCAATTTTTCATTAGGATATTTTTTTTGGCCCTATCCACAGCTGTCACTGCATCCCCAGCTGCCGCAATAACCTTACCCTTCACTAAAACCACCCTCATTCCCGCATATTTTTTAAACAGGTTTTTTGGAAAATCATTCATCAACTAAAGTATACCATTCTCTTTCACTACTCCTCCGCCTCGTCATAGATTTTTCTAACCCCCCTAATCCTTCTTGTCCTTCTAATTCTTCTATTCCGCCATTTTGGGTTAAAATTACTCCATGCACAAACAAATCAGGCTATTCACAACCTTTTTGAAAGCGGATCTTCAGAGTTATTTGGAGTATCGCCTCGGCTCGCTCATCTGGATAGTCAACGGTGCCATCGGGCCGATTCTCGCATTGTTCATTTGGTTGGTTATCTCTTCACAAACAAACTTGGCTCTTAGCAGTTCCCAGCTTGTGACCTATTTTTTTCTCTCGATTTTGGTCACTCGCTTAACCCAGGTTTGGACCCTTGAACAGATGGGTGATCTCATTAAAAGCGGGGAAATCTCCAACATGTTTCTTAAGCCATATAACTATATCGTTGAAAACTTGTCGGAACAGATAGGTCAAAAAGCCTCCAGATTAATGGCTTTAATTCCAGTTTTATTACTCTTGGGTTTAATCTTGAAATCCAATCTCAATTTTCAGTACCCTCTCTGGCGCATAGCCTTGTTTTTGGTATCACTGGTTTTGGGTTTTACAGTAATTTTTATTCTGGAACATACTCTGGCGTTGCTTGCGTTCTGGATTGATGAAATTCATGGTATAGCCAGAATTCACAGCACACTCGGAGGCTTGTTCAGCGGTACTGCTATTCCCCTTGTATTTATGCCAGGGGCTCTCAAATCAATAATGAAGATTTATCCTGCTCGTTTTACTGCTTCTTTTCCGCTGGAAATTTTAGTCACCAACCAAAACTCCGCTGAAATTTTATGGGGGTTTATCATATGTCTATCGGAAATCGGAATTTTTTACATCCTATATCGGAAGATATTTAAATTGGCAGTCAGGAAATATTCTGCCGTCGGTAGATAGTATGACCTTAAAAAGAGCAATTAAATTACTTTTAATTTATACAAAGGCTAACCAGCTTATATCATGGGAATACAGGTTTAATTACGTATTCAGGATTTTTCGGATATTTTTTGATTTTTTAATTTCCTTCGTTTTTATTGACGTCATTTTTTCACAAGCCCCGTCTATTTATGGCTGGACAAAACCCCAAATTTTTCTTATTTATGCGATTTATCAAATAATCAACAGCACTTTAAGTTTCTTTTGTGCAGACAGTCTAAACGACCTGGACAAGGACGTTCGTCGTGGTGATCTGGATTTAATTCTTACAAAACCAATGGACAGTCAATTCGCCGTTAGTTTTAGGACAATTTATCCATCCAATATCTATAGAATCATCGCTTCAATTATCATAATTATTTATGCGTTTAGACTTTTGGACCTACACCCAAGTTTAGTCACCTTCTTGTTGTCATTTATTTCAATCGTTTCCGGAATAATAATTTTTTATTGTTTTATTCTTTTCACGGCAGCTTCGGTTTTTTGGACGATGCGCGGCGAAATAGTTGACCTCGTAGTTACAATTTTTTCAACCACTCGATACCCCCTGGATATATTTGGTAAAAAAGCATCATATATTTTTACAGTTATCCCCTTGATTTTTATTGCCACAGTTCCGGCCAAAGTATTATTGGGAAAACCTGACATCCTGCATTATTTCTCTCCGATTGTCGCCATAGTTTTGTTAATAACTTCCCGCCGGTTCTGGCACTTTGCCCTCCGCCACTACTCCTCCGCCTCGTCATAATAATGATCATTATAATATTGACAATATTGCACACTCATGTTAATATTTTAATATGGATTTAAATAACATCGTTCCCATTACCGATTTACGCCGCAGGTTCGGAGAGATTACAGCCAGATTGGCCTATATCGATTCTTTAATTTTAACCAAAGGCGGCGAACCTTTTGCCATACTTAAATCCGCTCCCAATATCAAAAGAAAAAACTTAATTAAGGCAGCTGGTGCTTGGAAAAATACAGATTTAGACGATGATAAGTTTTGGAAAATCGCTCTAAAACGTAAATCGCGATCCAAACCCGTTATTCTTTAGCATGGACTATCTCTTAGACACGTCGGTTATTATCGCCTATCTCCGTCGTCGCCCCGGAGTTGTCGAATATATAACCAGCTTAGAAGGGGAATTATCCACTAGTTTTGTCTGCGTTGCCGAACTTTATGAAGGAGTTTATAAAAGCTTGAATAGTGAATCAGCAGAATCCGGAATTCAAGTATTTTGTTCTGGTCTCAGCGATATTTTTAGTCTTGACTTTGAAATTGCCAAAACATTTGGTCGTATAAAAACC
>Ga0209542_10020672_pt1 | contig 10399 bp, 7 predicted proteins | sample RifCSPhighO2_01_FD_184028 | JGI IMG/M metagenome (GOLD analysis project Ga0209542, IMG submission 184028) | Soil microbial communities from Rifle, Colorado - Rifle CSP2_plank highO2_0.1 (SPAdes) (version 2) | ecosystem: Environmental > Terrestrial > Deep subsurface > Rock core/Sediment ...
CAGCGAGTGGGGTCTAGAGAAGCCAGTATTCTTTTTAGGCTTTTCAGGTAAGGGTCTGAATGAGTTTGTGTATGAGCTTGCGAAGATTATGTTGCGAAAGCGACATTGACTAACGCAGACGTTAGGCTTATGTTGTATCAACAACATTGACTAACCCAACGGTTAGGCTTATGTTACATCAGTAATATTGACTAACGCAGACGTTAGGCTTATGTTGAAGAAAAGACGTAAATAGGTTTACCACTGGTCCAATGAAATATTAGAATAAATTATCTGTTAAGTTTTATAAAGTTATATGAGTTAAAACTTGAAGATGAATAATATAATAGGCTTTTATAAAGAACTAGATGCCGATGAAAAAATAATCAAAGAGTCTCCTCATTTGGTAGAAATTTATGAGAAAAGAGGCTTATCTTTTTTTGGTATTAAGCTCAAAGAATTTAAAAAAGATCCAGATGTTAGTTTTGCTAAATTATTCTTAACAAATAAAAAACTCATTTTTTTAATTCTTTTTGTAGGAGATCTTAAGGAATTAAAAAGTGGAAAAGGCGATTTAGCAGGTATAGTTACAGAATGGTCATTTATACCGCTATCAAAAATTAATAAAATAGACGCACCTAAAGCTAAGTTTTTTGATCTTTTATTTAATCAAGTAGACGAAGATAAAGGGCAACTAATATTACATTATGGTAAAAGTGAACTACATATTGTTTTAGCACAAAGAGATATGTGGGGCGCATTAATAGACGAATATGCTAAGATTGAAGAAAGAGAGGAAAATATCAACATAGCTGAAGAAGCACAATTTAACTTTTCTTGTCCATTATGCGGAACTAACTACGATCGTAATGGAGTAAAAATAGTTGTTTGTTCGAATTGTAGTAGAAAAGTTTGTAGAGAGAAAAAAACAGGTATATTCTTTAATCCTAAGTGGGAACTTACCAGATGTTTTTCAGACGAATATGTAGTTTGTAAACATTGTTTAGTTGGTATGCAAACCAAGAAATCCAAGAATAAAGTATAGACTATTATTATCTAGACTGAGACAGTTGTAAATAACTACGCACTTTTTAGTAAATTCTAGCGACCATTAGTGTGGTGGTTTTCATACCAAAGATACGTTACAATTACCGCAGCAACTCCACTTAGTAATAAAATAACTCCTCGAATATCATCAATTAGAAAAATCCAATCTAGTGTGTTTAAAGATTGTATTACGGTCTCTATTGTTTTATTTGCTTGCTCATTTTGTCCAATAGGACTTTGTTATAAGACATTAAACACAACTAAACCAATAATTATTAAGATAACAGAACTAAAAATTACTTTAGTTTATCTGTGCTAAGCAAATCTTCAATCAGTTTTTGTGGATTCATAATTTTTATATTGTGTAAATAATTTAAATCCATATCTTTCACCTCTCCGTCGCAATAAGCTCTGCTTGTTTTAGTACAGTTTCTGTTGCTTTCTGCTGTTTATCTGGGGGATAACCGTATTTTCTCAGAATCTTTTTGACCTTGAGACGCAATTCTGCCTGAACGCTTTCTCTATGTGCCCAGTCAACAGCGTCATTCTTTCTCATTATTTCTGCCAATTCAAAGGTTATTTTTCTCAGTATATCATCGCCCAAGATTTTTACAGCACTGTCATTGACGCCTAATGCATCATAGAAAGCAATTTCATCATCATTCATGTTAAGCTCTTTGCCTCTGCCTTTCTCATCTCTGACTTTTCTTGCCAGCTCAATTAATTCTTCTATAACTTGGGCAGCTTCAATACTTCTGTTCGTATATTTCTTAATGGTTTTATCGAGCAAATCCATAAATGATTTGGCTTGAACCATATTTTTCTTTGACATGATTCTTATTTCATCATTGAGCAATTTCTTCAACGCCTCAAACGCAAGATTTTTCTGTGGCATTTCCTTAACTTCTGCTAAAAATCCTTCAGATAAAATGGAGAGGTTTGGCTTTTGTATTCCCGCAGCTTCAAAAATATCAATAATTCTATCGGAGATTACTGCTTTTGACAAAATCTGTTTGATGGCTGAATCGAATTTATCCTGCGATTCTCTCTTTGTCTCTGTCGTTTTGGTGATAGCAGATTTTATTGCTTGGAAAAGTCCTACTTCATCCTTTATTTTCATTGCTTTATCGTGCGTAACAGCTAAAGAAGACGCTTTTAGAAGTGCAGTTACTTCTCTTGCAAATCTTTCTTTTTTATCTTTTTCTTTGAGAATATGCTCCATTGCAGACGGAACAAACGACACTCTTTCCTCAGGTCTAAGCTGGAAGAATTTTTTATAATTGAAGCCATAGAACATATCTTTTACAACTTCATATTTTTCTAGCATGAGCTTAACTGCTTGCTCTTGGTCAAAAACCGGTTTACCTTTTCCGCCACTTTCCGTATAATTCATCAAAGCTTTTTTCAGTTCAACTCCAACGCCCATATAATCAACTATTAAACCGCCTTCTTTTCCAGGATAAACTCGGTTTACTCTGGCAATTGCCTGCATTAAAGTATGCCCTTTAATTGGCTTGTCTAAATACATGGTATGAAGAGAGGGAGCATCAAAACCCGTTAAGAACATATCCCTAACAATCATTAACTTTAATTCGTGTTTGTCATCTTTCAGGTTGTCGCCTATCTGCTTTCTTCTTTTCCTGTTTCTTATGTGCTGTTGCCATTCTTTTGGATCAGAAGCTGAACCAGTCATAACAACTTTTATGAAACCTTTATCATCGTCTTCATTGCGCCATTCTGGCTTTAATCTAATTATTTCATTGTAGAGTTCTACGCAGATTCTTCTGCTCATGCCAACAATAATTCCTTTTCCTTCTAAAAAAGATAATCTTTCTTCAAAATGCTTAACTATATCTTTGGCAATTCTGGCTATTCTTCTTGGAGAACCTGCAACTTTTTCTAATCTTGCCCACTTACTTTTAAGTATGTCTTTACCTTCAATTTCTTCTCCTTCTGTGGCTTCCTCGAAATCGGTGTCTATCTTCGGTCTTTCTTCAGGCTTTAGTTCAAGTTTTGCTAGTCTGCTTTCATAAAAAATTCTAACAGTAGCACCATCTTCTACTGCCTGCTCAATATCATAGACATCAACATATTTTCCAAATACTGCTGGCGTACTTCTGTCTGATTTCTCAATCGGAGTTCCAGTAAATCCAATAAAAGAGGCATTTGGTAAAGCATCTCGCAGATATTTAGCATATCCATACGTGATTAATGCTTTGTCTTTCTTGGCTAATATCTTCGCAGAAAAACCATACTGGCTTCTGTGGGCTTCATCAGCTATAACAATGATATTATCTCTTTCTGATAAAATAGGATATTTTTCTCTGTCTTGTTCTGGGAAGAATTTTTGTATTGTAGTAAAAACAACTCCTCCAGAAGATACTTTGAGAAGTTTTTGGAGTTCTTTTCTGTCTTCTGCCTGTGTCGGCTTTTGCCTTAGAATATCTTGGCACGTTCCAAAAGTTCCAAATAGCTGGTCGTCTAAATCATTCCTATCGGTTAAGACTATGATTGTAGGATTGTCAAATTCTCTTATCAATTTGCCTGTATAGAAAACCATTGTTAAAGACTTGCCAGAGCCTTGCGTATGCCAGACAACTCCTGCTTTTTTATCGCCTTTTGACTGTTCTTTTACAGAAGACAATCCATAACTTTCAGGAGCTTCTCTTACTTGCATGATTGATTTTGCGCTGGCTCTTCTTGTTGATTCTATTGCTTTAATCACAGCCCAATATTGATGGTAAGCTGCAACTTTCTTTTTTGTCTCTTTATCTTTCTCAAAAACAATAAAGTTTCTTATTAGGTCTAATATTCTTTTTTTATCGCACATTCCTTTCAATAAAACTTCAATTTCTGTAAAACCTTTCTTTGGTTTTTCTCCGTTGATGGTTTTCCATTGCATGAACCGCTCCTTTTCAGAGGTGATTGTTCCTGCTCGTGCTTCAATTCCATCGCTGATTATGAGAATTTCATTAAATCTGAATAAAGACGGCAGTTGTTCTTTATACGTTTGGAATTGGTCGTAAGCTGTCCAAATATCGGCTTTTTCATCTGCCAGATTCTTTAATTCCAAAACTACTAATGGCAAGCCATTTACAAATAGGATAACATCAGGTCTTCTTTCAACATTGTTTTCAATGATGGTAAACTGATTAACTGCGGAAAATTCGTTATTTTCAAGATTTTCAAAATCAAATAGTTTTACTATAATGTGCCTTTCTTCTCCGCCTTTTGAGATTGGAATGCTAACTCCATCAACAAGCAATTTATGGAAGCTTTCATTATCGGCAATGAGTTTCTGGCTTTCGCTTCTCAGAATTTGCTTCAAAGCTAACTCTCTTGCTTCTTCTGAAATGCTGGGATTTATTTTTCTCAGAGCATATCGTAATTTATCAACCAGAACAACATCTTTATAGTCTGATCTCAAAGCAGAGCTTCCGCCAGGCAGATATTCCTCATTGCTTCCTCTGATTATATCATAATCAAGATTCTTGAGAATATCCAAAACATTCTCTTCAACGTGTTCTTCAGTTATGAGATGTTCCATCTTTATTCTTCCATTATACTATTTTTAGTTTCTTTGCTTCTTTAATAAATATTTTCTGTTTATCAAGAATCATAGAGGGATTTTTATTATATTTCTCATTAATTCTATTTACATCGTCTTCGTGATCCACTATACAACCACATTGAGAGCAAATCCACTTTGGAGTGCCCATTGGAGATGAAAAAAGAGACTCGAAACTTATTTGGTTGCCTTTTATATCAATAATTCTTCCATGTGGACAAATATTCTTCAGCTGATCAAGTTTTATTTTTCTTCTGTTTTCTAAAAATTTATTCAGATCAAATTTAAAGCTAAATCTAATTGCAAAAGCACCGATAATTATCAAAATTAATATTTCTAGAAATGTCATGTTCTAACCTCAACAGGAACTCTTATTTTTCCAGACATTAATCTTGGAAGTAGGGAATCTCTGATTTGTGATAAATTTTGATTTTGTTTTGCATTCTCAAATATTTTATGGAACACTTTTTTAATTACTAATTGAAATTTATTCAATACATCTTTATTTGGAATTAATATTGGTAGTTTTTTTACTTGTGTTTGATTAATACCAGGTTGTGCTGCATTAGAATTAAGATTGATTATGCTTTGAGTTATATTTGGTCTATCTAACCACAGATAAAAATATTCTTGATTCAGTTTCTCGTTTGATCTTAAAATAAAAACATGCTCATTTATTGCACATTTTTTATGTGGATAATCATAATCAAAAAATGATATTCTCCCTATTTTTGCTCCATCTTTATACATAAGAACATCATTATTTTTAACTATACCTTGTTTCATTTTATCAAAAAATTCCCTACTTATGTACTTTTCCTTAGAATAATCATGATTTGCAATACCATTAATATTTTCTGCCCCTATACTCGGAATTTCCGTTTCATTTGAATCTATACCACCTTTGGGACGACTGCCTGATTCTATCTCTTTTAAAATATCTTTAAATTCACCAACAATCCATCCCTTCGGTATCTTCCCAAGTTCAGAATCAACCATTTCTCCACCTGAACTTTTGTACGGCTTGCCTTTCTTATTTGGAAATTCAAAGTCAATAAACCACCTCTTAAAAATAGCCTGCCCGATCGCTTCTAAAGTTTTGTTCATTTGCTGGTTGAGTTCTATTTTTGAGTCTAAGTCGGAGAGGATTTTGGCGATGGCGGATTGTTCTTCAAGAAATGGGCAAGGTAGATTAATATTTTTAATTGTATCTTGATTTAGATTCTGTTGGGCAGCCCCTGTTGCCAACCCTATAATCTTATTTCTAATATTAAGTAAGAAGTAAAAAAGAAATTCATAATCTGCTTCATTCTGCTCTACAATCATAGCACAGAACGCTTGATTAGTCGTTGCCTCAATTTTAAGTATTCCTAATTTTCCGACCGTTGCTCCGTACATAGCCATAAGAACAGTATTTATAGGGAGAATTTTTGCTGAGGAATTATCCAACCCTAATTTGGTTATTTTTTCTTCTGAATTATAGATCCTGCCATCGTTTAATTCTTGCGTTTTTAACCATGGGATTTTTCCCTCTTTCCAGTATTCCTTTTTGTTTCGTGATGGCGTTCCACCGCTTGTAATTTTAGAACAAATATTATTAATATTCTTTACTTCCCAATCTTCAGGAATTTCTCCTATTTCGGTTTGTTTAAATTTTGACTTTTTTTTCATCTGCAAAAAACTCCATTATATCTTTTGAAAGATTCTTACCTTTATAGTATCCATCAAAATCGAAGTCTCCATCTTCATAATAATATGATTTGTTCTCTTTTTTAGTCTTTATATGTTCCTCAAATTGTTTCCATCTTTTCTGTATCTTAGTTATTTCTTCTTTTGCTTTAGTTTCATACTCTTCATTATTGAATTCTTTAGGATTACATCCCACGAAAATTGCATAAACTATCGCAAATTTACCATACCTCACTCCGTTACCCCACTCTTCTTTTTTACCCCTAAATAGATTTTTATGAATTAAATATGCAAAAAACATTTTTCTAAAGTTATCAGAATTGTCCAATATCTCATTAAATTTATTGATAGAAAATAATGTGTCTAGGGCTGCACTTCTAGCAGGTGATGGAAAGCCTTTTGATGCGTAATACGCTCTAACAAAATTATCTCTCTTTATTATTAAGTCCTTATTTATGTAACTTTCATAAACCCCTGGGTGAAACTCCCCTTTTTTTCGTTCATAATAATAACCGAAGTTATCAAAAATTAAGCCTTGTATTCTTATCTGAATATCTTCATTAGATCGGCGGTCTGATTCATCAACTTTAGTTTGTTGATTGGTAGCATTTGAGATGTTGTTTATGAACTTTGGACTTAATTCTCCAGAATTTTCTGAGATAATAACTTTAAGCAAAACTTCTTTATCTCCAAATAATTCTTCTATTTGATTTTTATTTTCCTCGTATAAATGACCTAAAGTATATGCAGTTTGACCTCCGTTTATTATTTGGGGATTAGTAATCAATATCTGCCCTCTATTCTCCTTACCAGTTCCACTTGAAAAATTAAATCTCTTTGCATAAATAGTAATACCGTTATTTAATATAGCAAATTCATTACTTTTCTTGTGAATTATGCTTTCTGCAATTCTCTTGTTTACTTCATTTTCAGATAAAGTAAGATAATTTCTTGGATTATATTGTAACAATGCGTTTTTATATTGTGCCATAATCTTACCTATCTCCTTTGTAGGCACGAAAGTGATTCTGACCTCAAAATCTCCTTGGTCAGTTGAGATTGTTTGCTCTAAAAGAGGGTTAGGTTTGTTGCTTAGGTTAATAGTTATATAAATATCTTCAGGACGGTAATATAAACCGCTACAAATAGAATAAATTAATTCTTTGTAAGTTCTTTCAAAATTGTAAACCTCGTATTCAAAACCCTCTGTAAGTTTTTTAATTTGTTCATCACTATAATTATGAAGATTCCCTAAAAATATTACCTGAAAATTATATGCAGCATGGTTATCTAATGTTGAATATTCTTGAATGAATTCTTTAACTTTGGAGTTAAATTCTACCCCTCGACTATCAAAAGTTTTTCCAGTAATAATATTTTTAATTTCCATTTTAATTAAATCATTTGCAGAGATTGTTTTATTATCGAAATTTTCAGCAGAGTTTCTAAATTTGGATTGAATAAAGAAAATTTTCTTCTTTTCTTTATCAATAAGATATGCGTCTATTCCACCATCTTGTGTGCCATCTGTTATTCTATTCTCTCTTTCTAAAAACTTTAGTAGACCAAATCTTACTTTTAATAAAAGATGTATAAATGCTCTTGAACGGGCATTAATTATCTTCTCTTCACTATCTAGATTATGATAAGAATTAAATCTCTCTGGAGCTTCACTGCATAAACTATCCAGAATGTTCACTAAAATATTATATTTTATCTTCATCTTATTCTACCGTCCACCCAATCCCTTCCAAATTCTTCTTTATTTCTTCATCTAGCTTCTTCCCTTCTTTTATCTGCTCGGATAATTCAGCAGTTAATCGTTTCATTTTCTCTTCAAACTTTTCGTCATCTTCTGCTTCCTCTTGGATTCCAATGTATCTTCCAGGAGTTAGGATAAAATTATTCTTTTCAACTTCATCTAATTTGGCAGATTTGCAAAAGCCAGTAACATCTTCATATTTCAGCTTATTCTCTCCTCTCCAAGAATGATAAGTTTCCGCAATTCTCTTAATATTTTCATCAGTCAATTCCCTATGACTTCGATCTACCAATACACCCATATTTCTGGCATCAATAAATAGGATTTGCCCCCTTCTATCCTTAAATGAATGGTCTTTTTTGTCTCGTGTAACCAACCATAAACATGCAGGAATTGGAGTGTTATAGAATAACTGAGCAGGTAGAGCCACCATGCAATCAACAATATCAGAAGTAACCATATTCTTCCTTATTTCTCCTTCATTGGAAGTATTAGAACTCATTGAACCATTCGCCAAAACAAAACCAGCTACGCCAGTAGGATTCAAATGATGAACAAAATGCTGAACCCATGCAAAATTAGCATTATTCTTTGGAGGCACCCCAAACTTCCAACGTACATCTTCCTGTAATAATTCGCCATTCCAATCACTATCATTAAATGGAGGATTGGCAAGAATAAAATCCGCTTTCAAATCTTTATGCTGGTCATCATGGAAAGCATCACCCCATTTAATATTAGAGTCAATCCCTCTGATAGCCATATTCATCTTACAAAGCTTCCATGTTGTCTGGTTGCTTTCTTGTCCATAAACTGAAATGTCTTTTATTTTTCCACCATGCGCTTCAACAAATTTTTCGGATTGAACAAACATTCCGCCTGAACCACAGCAGGGGTCAAATATTCTTCCTTTGTATGGCTCTAACATTTCAGTTAAGAGTTTTACAATAGAACGGGGAGTATAGAACTGCCCGCCTTTCTTTCCTTCAGCAGAGGCAAATTCGCCTAAAAAATACTCGTAAACTCTTCCAAGAATATCTTTGCTTCTATTTTCTTTATCTCCTAATCCAATTGTGCCAATTAAATCAATTAATTCTCCTAATCTTTGCTTGTTCAATCCAGGACGAGCATAATTTTTTGGAAGAACTCCTTTAAGCGAGGGATTGTCTCTTTCAATAATATCCATAGCTTCATCAAGAAATTTTCCAATCTCTGGCTTTTTAGCATTAGCTTGAAGATGCTCCCATCTTGCTACTTTTGGAACAAAGAAAATTCTCCGAGAAACATACTCATCAACATCTTCTGGATCTGAATCTTTCTCTTTTTTCAGTTTTTCATAAACTTCAGTAAAAGCATCAGAAATATACTTTAAGAATATCAACCCTAAAACAACGTGCTTATATTCAGCAGCATCCATATTGCTTCTTAACTTATCAGCAGAAGACCATAATTTTTGTTCAAATCCGAGATTGGCCCCCGAAGTTTCAGATAGTTTTGTCATAGAAATATGCTAATGTTAGGACTTAAAACCCTTACCCTTCAACAAAGAATAAACAATTTTAAACCTTCGCATATTACTACTTATATGACGCCTTTCAAACTATCACCATCGAGCCTCAACTTGATGAAAGAATGCCCGCGCTGCTTCTGGCTAACACAACACAAAGTCTGGAGCAGACCACAAGGTATATTTCCGTCTCTGCCCTCTGGAATGGATAAAATATTGAAAGAGCATTTTAACAAATTTATGGACAGAGGAAAATTACCTCCAGAGTTATGCGAAAACGGGCATACTAAAGATATGAGTTTATTCAATGATCACGCTTTGCTTGCTATTTGGAGAAGTAACTTTAAAGGAATTAAGTACCAAGATAAAGACGGAAATATTCTTCGTGGGGCGGTAGATAATATATTAGTAAAAGGAAAAAAGCTAATTGTTTTGGATTACAAAACAAGAGGCTACGCAGTAAAGGAAGATACAGCAAATCACTATCAAGACCAATTAGATATTTACAATTTCCTTTTAAGAAAGGAAGGCTATGATACGGAAGACTACGCCTTTCTTTTATTTTACGTTCCTAGAGAAGTTACAGAAACCGGAGCAGTAATATTTGATACAAATCTGGTAAAGATGAAAGTTGAGGTTGGTAATGCAGAGAAGATATTTGAGAAGGCGTTGAAGCTGTTAGGTAGCGACTGCCCAAAAGATGCTTGTGTTTGGTGCGATGGACGATAACGCTTATAGATTAACCTTTAGGTTCTGTTAAAAAGCAGGAGCTTCAGACTTTAATCATTGTTTTTAGTTTTGTATGAGCCTTCTTCGTAAAGTCTACGACTAGCTGGGCATATTCTTT
>Ga0209542_10020674_pt1 | contig 10399 bp, 11 predicted proteins | sample RifCSPhighO2_01_FD_184028 | JGI IMG/M metagenome (GOLD analysis project Ga0209542, IMG submission 184028) | Soil microbial communities from Rifle, Colorado - Rifle CSP2_plank highO2_0.1 (SPAdes) (version 2) | ecosystem: Environmental > Terrestrial > Deep subsurface > Rock core/Sediment ...
AAGACTGCTCGAGTATACTTATAGAAAAATTGCATTGAATCTTAAAAAAATATCTTCTAAAGAAAATTACCCAGGTGGTGTAAGAGTTTCTGAATTTGATGCATCTATCGAGCCTGTTTTGAGAGTTTCCGCTTTGGTTTCCCTCGGGTACCTGGGCGACAGGCTTTGTGTCGGCGGCGGCAGTCACGGCGACAACGGGGGCGGCGATGCTTTCGGGGTAAGTCCGACTGGCGAAGCCAGTCGCACGCAAAAGTAGGGTTTATTAACCCCTATTTCTTTTCTTTTTTGTCTTAGGGTTGCTTATATGCACCATGCCAATGCTTACGGGCTAAGAATGAAAGTTGTAAGACAAATTGAAGAAAAATTTCCTCATCAGGTTTCATCTATAAAAATAAATCGTTATCAACAATATTCATAAGAAAGATCGTAAAATAATCCCTATCCAATTACAACAAAACTATTTATAAAAGCATTTATATACCTTTCTATCGGTTTATAAACAAACGAGGAGGATTTAATAATGAAGAAAAGACCCAAACCAGAAATCACAATACAAAACATAGTTGTTTCTACTTCTTTAGAACATGACATTCCATTGATAAAACTTGCAGAGGTTCTTCCAAATACAGAATACAATCCAGAGCAATTCCCAGGATTGGTAATGCGGATTAAAGACCCAAAAACTTCAGCATTAATTTTCTCGTCAGGGAAAGTTGTTCTAACAGGAGCAAAGTCACTGACAAAAGTCCAGGAATCATTGAAAAAAATCATAAAGAACCTAGAAAAAATTAAAGTCAGAATAAGAATCAAACCTAAAATTGCAGTTCAGAACATGGTTGCCTCAGGAACTATTCACATGGATTTAAACCTAAATTTTTTGGCTATGAAACTTGACAACACAGAATACGAGCCAGAGCAATTCCCAGGATTAGTATACAAACTTCCAGGAACAAGAGCAACGTTTTTGCTATTTAGTAATGGAAAAATAGTCTGCACAGGCACAACCTCAGAAACAAGACTGAGGGAAGCAGTAGCCAAGCTGGTTATTGTATTAAGGAAAGTGACAAAATCCTGATTTCCTTCTTTTTTTGATACGCTAAAATACCACATTCTTTGAATGGTGGTTTACTATGTAAACCACAGCCAATAAGAGTGGCATTTGGCGTGCTCAAGAACCCTTAGTTTATGAACAAGGGTTCTTGACATCCTATTTAAGCAACAATAATCATTTTAAATGACAGTGCTCTGACAATTTTATGGATGCTCAGGAACAAATCGAAAGATCTCAGGAATTTTTAATCAAGACTTATGAGCAGGAGCTTCATAAACTAAACAACAGAGGAGAATTCACTCTATTAACAAATTTTCAGAAATTAGCATCTTTTGACCATGAACTGGCAGATATTCTTCTTGAAGAGCCAGAAGAAATAATAAGAGCTTTTGAACTAGCCATAGACAATATAATAGAAAACAAAAAATTCAAATCCAGATTCTTCAACCTGCCAAAGACCCAATCAATAGCGATAAGAAATATTCGCAGCAACCACATTAACAAATTCATGTTTTTTGAAGCAATAGTAAGGCAATCCTCAGATGTAAGACCCCAAGTAACATCGGCAAAATTTGAATGCCCATCATGTGGAAACACAATCTCAATCTTGCAGTTAGACCAAAAATTCAAAGAACCATCTCGTTGCACATGCGGGAGGCGAGGAAAATTCAGATTGCTCTCAAAAGAGCTGGTAGATGCTCAAAGATTGGTTGTTGAAGAATCTCCGGAAGAATTAGAGGGAGGGGAACAGCCAAAGAGATTATCAGTTTTCTTGCAGGAAGATTTAGTTGAGCCAAAAATGGAAAAAAGAACCACACCAGGAAGCAAAATCCAGGTTACAGGAGTAATAAAAGAAATTCCAATCTTGTTAAGGACAGGTGCACCATCAACAAGATATGATTTAATGATGGAAGCCAATTCAATCATCCCTGTAGAAGAAACTTTCGAAGACTTAGAAATTTCAGAAGAAGATGAAACAAAGATTAAAGAATTATCAAAAGACCCAAATGTCTATCTAAGGCTTACAAACTCAATAGCCCCTTCTATTTATGGGCATGACAAGGTAAAGGAAGCAGTTGTCCTCCAATTAATGGGTGGAGTCCAGAAAAAAAGAGATGATGGAACAAAAACAAGAGGAGATATGCATATCTTGCTTGTTGGAGACCCAGGAGCAGGAAAATCGCAAATCCTTAATTTTGTTTCAAAAATTGCTCCAAAAGCCCGTTACATTTCTGGAAAAGGGGCATCAGCAGCAGGATTAACAGCATCGGTTGTAAAGGACGAATTCCTAAAAGGATGGGCACTGGAAGCAGGGGCAATGGTTCTTGCCAATGGTGGATTTTGCTGCATAGATGAATTAGACAAGATGTCTCAAGAAGATACTTCAGCATTGCACGAAGCATTAGAACAGCAAAGAATCTCAATCAGCAAGGCGAATATACAGGCATGTTATTCAGAAGACACAGAAGTGTTAACGGAGCAGGGATGGAAAAAATATGATGAGGTCAAAAATCTAAAAATAGCCCAATACGACCTGAAGAATAAAAAAGTTAACTTCTCACAGCATAAAGGATTGTATGTGTATGATTTCAAAGAGGAAATGTTTCACTTCAAAAATAAAAGAATTGATATGTTGGTAACACCCAACCACAAAATGCTGCTTAAGAGAGAAAAAAGCAAATTCTTCGAATGTATCTTAGCTGAAAATATATCTTCCCATAAATTCCAAGTTATAAACTCTGGAAACTATCAGGGCAAAGAAAGCAGAACATTTATCCTTCCAGCAATAAAGCACAAGCAAAACAGAAAACATTTAAAATATACCCAGCAGGAAAAACCCAAAACAATCCCTCTTGATCTATGGCTGGAATTTTTAGGATATTATGTTACAGAGGGAGGTTTGCAGAGAAGAGCATCATTTGGCATCCCTCAAAAAAGAGGAATAAAAGCAGAAAAGATAAATAAGTGCTTGTTGCACTTGGGAAAGTACATTGGATTTAAACTCACAGAATCAAAAGAAGGAGAGAAATATATAAGGTTTCAGATTACAAACACACAACTGGTTGATTACCTCGAGAAAGACTGTGGAAAGAATCATCTCAAAAAAAGACTGCCCTTAAAGTTCAACACCCTCTCAAAGAGGCAATTAAAGATTGTATTTAATGCCATGATGGTTGGGGATGGAGCTTCAGATAATAAGTCATTCACATCAACATCAAAGGAATTAATAGACCAGTTTCATGCAATCGCAATGTTAATAGGAATGTCTGCAAGTTTGCATGTCCAGTATGATCAAGGGTATAGAGGAAAGAGAGTAAGAACATATAGAGTTTGTCTTTCTAATAAAACTTCGCCAGAAATGAAAAGAAAACAGATTAAAAAAATACCCTACGATGGGAAAGTATTTTGCTTTTCTACAGAAACAGGATTCTTTGTAACAAGAAGAAATGGAAAAATAGCCATTCAAGGAAACACATTAAGAACAGAGACGACAGTGCTGGCAGCAGCCAATCCTAAATTAGGAAGATTTGACCCATACGCTTCAATAGCATCACAAATTGACCTCCCAGCAGCCTTAATCAATAGGTTTGATTTAATCTTTCCAATCAGAGATATTCCTAACAGAGAGATAGACACAAGAATCGCTTCCCATGTATTAAAACTTCAGCAAAAGCCAACAGAACTGCAGCCAGAAATCCCGACAGATTTGATGAGGAAATATATATCATACGCCAGAAAAAGAATCAAGCCAGTATTAACAGACCAGGCAATAGAGGAAATAAAAAAGTTCTACGTAGAATTAAGAAACAAAGGTCAGGTAGGAGATGAAGGAATTAAACCTATTCCAATTTCAGCAAGGCAGTTAGAAGCCTTGGTTAGGTTGGCAGAAGGTTCAGCAAGAGTAAGATTATCAAAAAAAGTAACAGCCTTAGACTCAAAAAGGTCAATAGACTTGTTAAGGCATTGTCTTATGCAGGTCGGATTTGATTATGAAACAGGAGAAATAGACATCGACAGAATCACAACAGGAATCTCATCATCGCAAAGGTCAAAGATAGTTACAGTAAGGGAAATAATAAGAGAACTGGAGCATAAACACGGAAAAAACATTCCAATCAGCGAGATTATCGCTCTTGCACAGGATAGAAAAATAGAAGAAGCTCAAGTAGAAGAATCAATAGAAAAATTAAAGAGAGAAGGAGAAATATTTGAACCAAGACCAGGGCAAATAGCGAGGTTATAATGGAAAGATCCACAGCTTATATCCTATGGTTATCTTCTTTAAATGGGAAGCAGATGCAAAAGCAGGAGTTAGAATTCTCCCCCAGTTATATAGAAATTGACAATAAAAAAATTTCAAGAATAAACTCAATTGCAGTTGTTGCAAATAAAAATCAAAAAGAACAATACGCCTCCTTAACCTTGGACGATGGTTCAGCACAAATAAGAGTAAAAACCTGGCAGGACGATACAAAAATAATCAGCAATGTTTCAATCGGAGATACTGTCCTGGTAATAGGAAAAATAAAAGAGTATAACGAGGAGTTATATCTTGCTCCAGAGGTTGTAAGACAGCAGGATTACACATCTTTATTGCTAAGGCAATTCCAGCTTTTAAAGCAGAATGGCAAGCCGGAATTAATACCCTTAAACAACGAATCAACAGATTTTGAAGAACAACCAAACACGCAGCCCTTATTAAAAGAAGAAAGAGTCCAGTCATCATCAGAATCAAACAGGCAGAAAATTATCTCTTCATTATCTTCATTAGACACAGAATCCGGGGCATTAATCAGCGAAGTAATAAAATCATCAGGTATTCAAGAAGAGCAGGCAAATAATATTCTCAATGAGCTTCTGCAGGAAGGAGAAATCTTCAAAATATCCAATGACAGAATAAAAATTACATAGTTTTTTAAACTCATTTTATAAAGAATTTTTATGGATTATAAAGAATTATTATCAAAGGCTTATAAGAAAATACCTGAAACAAAATCAACAGGAGAAAGATTCGAAATACCTAAAGTTCAGGGTCATGTAGAGGGCAATAAAACAATCATTACTAATTTTAAAACAATCTGCTCAGCATTAAGGAGAGAGCCAGAGCATTTGCTGAAATACCTGCAAAGAGAACTGGCAACTCCCGCAATAATCCAGGATTCCAGATTAATCTTATCCAGAAAAATTTCCTCATCTTCAATCAATGAAAAAATAGAAAGTTATGTTAATTTATTTGTTATTTGCCCAGAATGCAAAAAACCAGACACCCAGTTAAAAAAAGAAGACAGAGTGACAACATTAAAGTGCATGGCCTGCGGAGCAAAGCAGCCTGTTAAAGCAAAAATATAAGGATGCATAGGGTTTATAAGGGAAACGCAGGTAGCCCTTATTATGATTTTAATAAAAATCCACAATTCAGGAGCAAGCAGATTAATCAGCATTTGCGATTCAGATTTAATAGGCAAGAAATTTGAGCAGGGCAATAAACAGTTAGACATAACCGAAAGGTTCTACAAAGGTGAAGAAATGTCAGAAGAAAAAATATTTTCCTTGCTGGAAACTTGCAGCAGCCTGAACGTCGTTGGAAAAGAGTCAATTCAATTTGCATTAAAAAATAAAATAATTCATAAAGATTTAATAATAATAATTCAGGGCATCCCCCATGCTCAGGCATTGTAATGGCAGGAAAAGAAATAATCTACAGGTCAGACCAGTATTTTCAGGGCATTCTGCAAATCAGACCTATAAACAAAAAGGTTCTAGATTTCTCAACAGAGCAAATTAAAGCCAGCAAATACTGCGAATTATCAAAATTAATTGAAAACAAATTTGGTTATGACCTTTACGTGACATCGAATAAGTTTCTTCAGGTTCTTGGAAACCGATTAAAGCACAGATTTAAAGAAGGAAAAATAATCAAGTCAAGAACATTGTATGGAAAGAACAAGATGACCAGCAGAGAAGTATTCAGGATGACAATTTGTTTTAGACTAGACCCAGATAACAATCAAAAATAATAGCAAGGTTTTTATATATCTACTCCAGCATATAGCTATGGCTTCAGTCCAACCACCATCTGCTCATAAACAAGCATATTCTCTGAAACACGTTGAATACCTTAGAAGATTAGTAGACAATACTGCAGCAAGCTATGGGAAAACTGTAGAACTTGAAAGAACATTCTTAGATAGAGTGGGACTTCATGTAGATGAAGCTAAGAACAAGGCAGATTATTTTGCAAAAGAAGCAGAAGATTATATCAAAAGCGGAGCCCAAAGACCAACAGGGCTAAGAAGATTATTTTTTAAAGACCCAGAAAAACAACTTGAAAATCTAGCAACCAAGATTGAGTCATTACAAAAACAAGGGCTAAGGAACACATCAAAAAGGAAAACGACTCTTACTGAGATTACCGGGCATTCAATAATGTTCGGATTAATGCTCTTCTCAATCGTTTTAATGCTTTCAAAACCCCAGTTAACAGGTTTAACAATATTGTCATTGCCAGTAATGTTCAACTGGCCTTTTGTTCTTGGAGCAATCATCTTTGTCCTTGATATTCTTGCAATTGAACAATGGTATTCATCATCAGCAAGAACCTCAAAAAGGAAAAGGTAAGTTTATAAAAGCTAATTCTCAAGAATCAGTATGCCAAGACCTCAGCAGCAACAAGAGCAATCAGAAGAGTTCATCAGGGTAAGAACCCCAAGAAACAGAGAAGTCATTGGAGTAATCGAGCAAAGGTTAGGCGGTTTTAGGATGAAAGTTCGTTGCTTAGATGGAAAAAACAGAGTTTGCAGAATCCCTGGAAGGTTAAGAAGAAAATTATGGATGAGGGAAAAAGATATAATCCTTGTTGAGCCATGGGAATATGCTCAGGATGATAAAGGAGATGCAATTTTCAAATACACCCCGACACAAATAGCATGGTTAAAGAAGAAAGGGTTTTTAAAAGGCATAGACACAGTAGATGAATTCTAAAATGTACCAAGATGAAATTAAAATCCCAAAAGATAGAATCGCTGTTTTACTAGGAATCAAAGGAAAAGTAAAAAGGGAAATAGAATCAAGGACAAAAACAAAACTAAAAGTTGATTCCAGAGAAGGCGACGTATTTATCTCTTCAGAAGATTCATTATCGATATTCACAGCAAAGCCAATAATTCAGGCAATTGGCCGAGGTTTCAATCCAAATCTAGCTCTAAAAATCCTAGAAGAGGAAAACTCATTCGAATTAATTGACATAACAGATTTCTCAAGAAAATCAAAATCAAGATTGCAGGTTTTAAGGTCAAGAATCATAGGAACAAAAGGCAAGGCCAGACGATTACTAGAATTATTAACTCATACAGACATAGAAGTTTATGGAAAAACAATAGGAATTATTGGGTTGCAGGAAGATGTCGCAATCGCAAAACAGGCAATAACTAATCTATTGCAGGGAAGCAAGCACGGAAATGTCTACGCATATATTGAAAGGCAAAAAAGAATGAAAGATCATGCAGAAAGAGAATAAATCTCACAAATATTTATAAATCAGTTCTTACTCCAAGAAGCTATGCCTGAAAAAGAAGTGAAGCAAGTAACAGCAGAAGAATTAGCAAAATCTCAAAGAGAAATTTCAGTTTCAGAATTCTTTGTTAAAAATAAACATCTTCTAGGATTTGACAACCCAAGAAAAGCATTGTTAACAACAATAAAGGAAGCAGTAGATAATTCATTAGACGCATGCGACGAGTCAAGAATCTTGCCAGATATTACTGTTGAAGTTTCCCCAATATCTGAGAACAGATTCAAAATTATTGTTGAAGACAATGGTCCTGGAATTGTAAAAGAGCAGATTCCAAGAATCTTTGCGAAATTATTATATGGAAGCAAATTTCACAAGCTAAGGCAAAGTCGCGGGCAGCAGGGAATTGGAATTTCCGCAGCAGTTATGTACAGTCAATTAACAACAGGCAAGCCAGCAAAAATAACCTCAAAAACAGGAAAAAACAAACCAGCACATTATTATGAACTGCATTTAGATACGCAAAAAAATGAGCCAGAAATAATTGTCGATAGGGAAATCGCCTGGGAAAAAGAACACGGAATAAAAATAGAATTAGAACTAGAAGCTAAATATCAAAAAGGCCAGCAGTCAATCGACGAATATTTAAAGCAAACAGCGATTGTCAACCCACATTTAAATCTCAGCTATAAAAATCCAGAAGGAGAGAAGCTAGAATTCCCAAGAGCAGTAAACAAGCATCCTGTTGAACCAAAACAAATCAAACCACATCCTTATGGAATAGAATTAGGAATCTTAATCAAGATGCTCAAAGAAAGCACAGCAAGGAATTTATCCAGTTTCTTACAAAATGAATTTTCTAGAGTATCATCATCAGTTGCAAAAGAACTCTGCGAAAAATCCCATCTTGACCCAGGAGCTCGTCCAGAAAGAATAGCAAGGGAAGAAGCAGACTCATTATACAAGGCAATAAAAGAAACAAAAATTATGGCCCCTCCAACAGATTGTCTCTCACCAATAACAGAAGATGCAATTGAAAAAGGGTTAAAAAAAGAAGTCAACGCAGAATTTTACACTTCTATTACAAGATCTCCAAAAGTTTACCGCGGTTATCCTTTCCAGGTAGAAGTAGGATTAGCATACGGAGGTTCTCTGACAAATGACGAACCTGTGAGATTATTAAGATTCGCAAACAGAGTTCCATTGCAATATGAACAAGCAGGATGTGCAGTAACAAAATCAGTTATTCAAACCTCCTGGAAAAATTATAACCTAAGCCAGAGCAAAGGAGCATTGCCAATAGGTCCAGCAGTAATCATGGTGCATATCGTTTCAGTTTGGGTTCCATTTACCTCAGAATCAAAGGAAGCAATTGCTAACTACCCAGAAATCATCCAGGAAATTAAATTAGGATTACAAGAATGCGGAAGAAAATTAGGAATCTACATCAGAAAAAACGTTCGGGCAAAAGAGCAAAAAGAACGCGCAGGATTATTTGAAAAGTACATCCCAGAACTCTCATCATCGTTAAGTAATATTTCAGGAGAAAAAAAGGAAGTAATCCAGAATAATCTAATGCAAAAATTAAAGAAAGAACTTCCCTCAATACTGGCACAAGATGGCACAGAAAAAACAAGCTAAACAGGTAATTGAAGATCTCGGAAAAGACATTGTCTCTCAAATTAAGGCAATGAAGAATCCTTCTATCATAGTTCCTATCAGAGCTCTCTCAAATATCAACTACAATGAAAAGTCAAAAACATTGGAATTAGGAGATAAAACAGGAAATAGAATGTTTTTTAATGTAGCGCACACAAAAAGATTCTTGCAAACAGTAGAGGTTGCTTCAGCGTCTTTAAATCTCATCAATGAAAATAAAAACGCTTCACTAAGAGACGTATTTTATCAAGTAAAAAGAACTATTCCAGGAACACATACCAATATCGTTGACGATCAAACAGAATCCGATGCAGCAATCGAGGATTTGGAATTAATCACAGGGCAATCTAGAGAAGAACTCCATATCAACGCAAACAAGAATGGTTCAGTTGCAGGAAACGTAGTTATTGAAGACAGGGGAGATACAATAGACTGGTCAAAGCTAGGTTCCGGAGGATGGAGTATTCCAAGTAATGTAGAATTAATCACATTCAAAAAAGTAACAGCAAAATATATTCTCTACATGGAAAAGGCTGCTGTGTGGGAAAGGTTGCATGAAGATAAATTCTGGGATAAGCAGAACTGCATTATCATATCCTCTCAAGGCCAGACAACCCGAGGAATCCGAAGATTATTGCAAAGATTATATGAAGAATTTAACCTGCCTATCTATGTTCTAACAGATTTGGACAGCTGGGGGCATTACATTTATTCAGTCATAAAATTCGGTTCAATTAACCTAGCCCATATTTCAGGAAAAATGGCCATCCCCTCAGTAAGATACTTAGGAATCCACACAAAAGATATAGAAAAGTATGGCTTGGAAAAACATTTGATTAAATTCAAAGAAACCGATATTGCCAGATTAAAACAGATTTCAGAGTATGATTGGTTCAAAAATAATAAGGCATGGCAGCAAGAGTTTGCAGCTTTGAAGAAGTTAGGAGCAAAAGCAGAAATCCAGGCCTTATCTTCAAGAGGAATCTCATTCATCTCAGAGAAATACCTTCCAGAAAAAATCAAGAATAAGGACTTCTTGGAATAAATAAAAAGAAAACTATAAAAATAACCTTTTCTTCTAAAAAACAATGACAGGCTCATGTATCGATTTACGCAAGCATCACAACGATCCAGCAGTAATGGATGTATTTGGAAAACTTGTTTCTGGAAGGTCAGGC
>Ga0209542_10020675_pt1 | contig 10399 bp, 22 predicted proteins | sample RifCSPhighO2_01_FD_184028 | JGI IMG/M metagenome (GOLD analysis project Ga0209542, IMG submission 184028) | Soil microbial communities from Rifle, Colorado - Rifle CSP2_plank highO2_0.1 (SPAdes) (version 2) | ecosystem: Environmental > Terrestrial > Deep subsurface > Rock core/Sediment ...
AACACAAGAGAAAAATGAAAGGAGGAATGAAAAATGGATAAAAGAATAACATTATATGTTATAACTGGTTTGCTCATACTTGGGCTTTTATACATAACTCTTTTTCCTGGAGCAATTCAGGCCTGGAAAGATTCTGGAAAATCAATAGAAGATAGGTGCTCGCCAGAACCTGGATATACTGAACAATCATGGAATGATCATATGAGCCATCATCCTGACATTTATAGGGAATGCCTGAGTTAACTTTTAATATTATCAAATAATTTAAATTTGGAGGTGTGAAAAATGATAGACAAGTTAAATGAAAAAAAGGTTGCATTTAGTCTGGCAGGAGCATCTGGAATAATATATGTTGTCTGCGCTGTACTGATTGCAATTTTTCCAACTGGAACAGTAAAAGTATTTGGAGCTTTGTTTCATGGAATAGACATAAGCAAAATAACAAGAGAATCAGTGCCTTTTACAAGCACAGTTTTGGGATTAATTGAGATAATTGCATTGTCTTTAATTGTGGGATACATATTTGCAAAAATTTATAATAGGATAAAAGAGTAAAAGAATATGAGCTTAAAATTATTTGTAAAGGAACTGAACGGGAACAGGGTAGAAGGTGAGCTGATAAGAACTATACTTTATTCCCTGCTGGTTTCATTTGGATTGTTGGCTCTTCTTTATTTTTTTAAGTTAAGATATATAGAAAATTTCATGCCAAAATATGGACTGCTTTTATTTTTATCTGCATTGAGCTACTCTATTTTATTGCCGTCAATAAGGCAGGTAAGGGCATACAAGGAATTTGCATGCATGTCAGGAATGATGATAGGAATGACGGTTGGAATGATTTCTGGATTCTTGGCAGGATTTTACGTTGGAGCTGCAAACGGAATGTTTTATGGAAGCTTATTTGGAATGATGATAGGAATTACTTTTGGAGTTTACAATGGACTATGCTGTGGGATAATGGGATTCATGGAAGGGATAACTGCTGGATTTATGGGAGGATTAATGGGAGCAATGAGCTCTATAATGATGATAAATGATCATCTGAAAGCAGCATCTATAATTATGTTCATAATATCAAGTTTCATATTAATTGGATTGAATTATATGATATACAAGGAAACAAAGGAAAATGAAAGACAGGTAAACGAGGATTATATATTCACTGTATTTGCAAGCTTGATATTGACTTCAGTAACAACGTGGATGATTATTTTTGGGCCAAGAGGAGGAATATTTTCATGAAGAATGCTACAATATTGATAATAATAGCAACAATCGTTGTATCGGTAGGAGCATTTGTGCTTGTTAATGGAAATGTAAAAGAAAATCCTGATGAAGAAATAAAAGGAAACAATATACAGGAAATTACATTAGGTATAAAAAATTACAATTACTATCCAAATACTATAACAGTAAAAGAGGGAATCCCTGTAAGAATTAGCCTGGATAAAAGTGTTACTGGATGTTTGAGATCTTTTACAATAAGAGATTTTGGGGTTGCGAAAGTTTTAAGGACACCAGAAGATTATATTGAATTTGTTCCTGATAAAAAAGGAACTTTCACTTTTGCATGCTCAATGGGAATGGGAAGGGGAAAATTAATAGTTGAATAAAGCTTTTAGGAAAAGCTTTTGCAAAAAAACAACAAAAAATAAACCCTTTTAAAAAAAGCGTTTACGGAAAAATAAAAAAATTACAAAAATAGATTATTAGGAGGCAAATAAAAATGATATTTAACATGATGGGATATTATGGCAGTGGAATGTGGTTTTTTGGATTTGTGACGTGGGCATTGGTAGTTACAGCACTTGTATTGCTGATATTTTACTTGATAAAACAGATTCAGAAGCCAAATAGGAAATAATGATTGAAACAAGATTTGGTAATAAAACAGCATACATGTGCGAAGAATGCGGATTAATTTACAAGAATAAAACAATTGCCGAAAAATGCCAGAACTGGTGTGATAAATATAAAAGCTGTAACTTGAATATAACAAGGAATGCATTGAATAGGAGGATGTATGAAAAAATTAAAGATAATGATTGAAGGAATGCATTGTGCTTCCTGTGCAAACAATATTGAAAGAAGCCTGAAAAAAGTTTCTGGTGTCAAAGATGCAAATGTTAATCTTATGATGAGAAAAGGATATGTTGAAGCGGAAGACAAAGTAAGTGATGAAGAATTGAAGAAAGCTGTTTCAAGAGCCGGCTATAAGGTGGCATCAATAGAAAATGCATAATCATTCCGAGCATCATCATGACAGCATAGAAGAAAGAGAGATAAACAGCTGGAAGAAAAGACTTGTTGGCTCTTGGATATTTACAATTCCAATAGTTTTTGTGATGTATTTTGGGATGCTTTTTGGAATAGAATTATTCTCAATGAATATTGCAAGCACAATTATCCTTATTCTAGGATTTCCTGTAATATTTATTTTTGGATTTGAAACCATTAAAGGCGGATTAAGAGGATTTTACAGCTTTTATTTCAACATGGATTCTTTAATCGCTCTTGGAACTGTAATTGCTTATGTAACAGGATTTTTGAGTTTTTTTGATATTGTCCAAAATTATTCTGGAATTTCCTCAATGATAATGGCTATTTTCATAACTGGAAAATATGTGGAAGCAAAAGCAAAAGGAAGAGCAAGCCAGGAAATAAAAAAATTGCTGGAATTAGGAGCAAAAAAAGCAGTTGTATTAAGGGATAATAAAGAAATTGAAATAGAAATTTCTGAAATAAAAATTGGTGATGTAATGATCATCAAGCCTGGAGAAAAAATACCAACAGATGGTATTGTAGTAAAAGGAGAGAGCTCTGTTGATGAAAGCATGATTACTGGAGAAAGTCTTCCTGCTGACAAGATAAAAGGAGATAATGTGATTGGTGCAACAATAAACCAAGACGGAATTCTTTATGTAAAAGCTATGAAAATTGGAAGAGATACATTTCTTGCCCATATAATAAAATTAGTTGAGGAAGCTCAGGGAACTAAAGTACCCATACAGAAAATGGCTGACAAGATTACAAGTGTTTTTGTTCCCGCAATTTTAATATTGACTGTTCTTGTTTTTTTCAACTGGCTTTGGTTCAGCAATGATTTAAGCAGGGCTTTGGGAATTTCAATTTCAGTATTGGTTATTGCATGCCCTTGCGCTTTGGGATTAGCTACACCAATTGCATTGATGGTAGGATCTGGCATTGGAGCAAAAAATGGAATTCTTATAAGAAAAGGAGAGGCAATACAAACAATGAAAGAAGTCAAGACTGTTGTTTTTGACAAGACTGGAACTATAACAAAAGGAAAACCTGAGGTTACTGATATTCATGCAAACAAGAATATAAAAGAAAGCTATCTATTGGAGGTTGCTGCAAGCCTTGAAAGATTAAGCGGGCATCCCATTGCAAGAGCTATTGTTGATAAAGTTGATATTAAAAAATACAAGGAAGTAAAAAAATTCAAGATTTTAAGAGGAAGAGGTGTTGAGGGTTATATTGGAACTAAAAATATTGTTATTGGTAATAGAACATTGATGAATGAAAAGAAGATTGATTTAAAAGATTCTTTAGAAATTATAGAAAAATATGAGGATGAAGGAAAAACATTAATGATAGTTTCTGAAAATAAGAAAATAATTGGTCTTATTGCTGTAGCTGATGCTGTTAAAGATGATTCTGTTTTTGCAATCAATGAACTGAATAGAGAAGGATACAAAACAGTAATGATAACTGGAGACAATGAAAGGACTGCAAAAGCAATTGCAAGACAAGTTGGAATAAAAGAAGTCATTGCAAATGTTCTTCCTGAAGATAAAGCAAAAATTGTGGAGAGATTACAAAAAGATGGAATGGTTGCTTTTGTAGGTGATGGGATAAATGATGCTCCTGCACTTAAACAGGCAAATGTTGGAATTGCCATTGGAACTGGAACTGATATTGCAATTGAATCTGGAGATATTGTTCTTGCTAAAGGATCTTTGATTGGAGTTGTTCAGTCAATAAAGCTGTCAAGAAGCACATTTAGGAAGATAAAGGAAAATTTATTCTGGGCTTTTGCATATAATACTGTTGCAATTCCTGTTGCTGTTATTGGATTACTGCATCCTGTAATTGCTGAGATTGCCATGGCACTTTCAAGCATAACTGTTGTTACAAATGCAAATCTTCTGAGAAACTCCTTGAGAAGATCATTCAGAAATGTTTATATATCAAAAAAATAAGGATATTTTATAATTCTACAAACTTTGTGGAGGTAAAAATGAAAAAAGAAAACAAGAAGGAAACCAAAGTAAAAGAGCAGAACCATTATGATGACCATGGCAAGTCAGAATGTTGCTGTGGTTCAGGATGCGGGTGTTGCTAATCAAAAAGGGGGAGATTTTTATGAAAGATGAAACTATAACGATGAAAAAAACAACAATATGGCAGATTGCCACGGGAGTTCTTGCTGTTTTATTGATAGTATCCATATTTACCGGCGGATTTGGAGGAAGAAATGTCAATGTAGCAAATAACAATGATAACAACGCCGGAAGCAATGATAATATACCAACTGGAGTGGCAAATGTGAATGCTGAAGATTATGTTGATGATGACCCTTCTTTAGGGAAAGAGAATGCACCTGTTACAATAGTTGAATTTTCAGATTTTCAATGCCCTTACTGTGGAAGATTCAGAACACAGACATTTGACCAGATAAAAGAACAATACATTGACACTGGAAAAGTAAGATTTGTATACAGAGATTTTCCATTGACTTCAATTCATCCAATGGCACAGAAATCAGCAGAAGCTTCTGAATGCGCAGACGAGCAGAATAAATTCTGGGAATATCATGACAGTATATTTGCGAACCAAGCATCATTGAGCATTGATAACTTGAAGAAGTGGGCTAAAGATTTAGGTCTTAATGAAAATAAATTCAATTCATGCTTGGACTCTGGAAAATATGCAGATGAAGTTAAGAAAGACATGAATGATGGTGCAAATCTTGGAGTTAGAGGAACACCTTATTTCATGGTAGGAAATCAAGTATTAGAAGGAGCATATCCTTTTGAAGCATTTCAGCAGGCAATAGAAGCCCAGCTTTAATTTCTTTTTTTTAAAATGAATTCAAGAATAGAAAAAATAAAACAAGCAATTTTCACAAGACCTTACATTTATAGTTTTATTATTATATTTATTCTTTATTTGATAATCAATTTTTTAGTTAATAATTCCAGTTTATGAACGTCAGCAAGATAAGATTTTCTTATACTTAACTTAAGAAATATACTTAGGTTTGTATACATAAGTATAACCAATGGAAAGGTATATAAACTAAAGTAAATATAAATTAACTATGGTAAATATATATAAACTAAAGTTAACAAATCTGCAACAGGAAATTTTAAGGCTGTTATTCATAAAGTCTGGAACATCACTAAACCAGAGGCAAATATCAAAATACCTTAATGTAACATCTCCTGCAGTAATGAAAGCTCTTCCTTTAATTAAAAATGAAAACTTGATAACAATTCAACAAGATAAAGAATCAAAAAGATTGTCCATTGAATTAAACAGATATAATCATAGAATTATGCAATTAAAAAGAGTTGATAACTTGAAACAGATTTATGAATCAGGGTTATATGATATTCTTGAGAAAGAATTTGTAGGTGCAACAATAATATTATTTGGGAGCTATTCCAGAGGGGAAGACATAACAAATTCTGACATTGATATTGCCATAATTGGTAGAAAAGGCAAGGAGATTAATTTATCTAAATTTGAGAACATATTAGAAAGAAAAATAATTATAAACTTTTATGTATCATTTGAAAAAATACACAAACACTTGAAAGAAAACTTATTCAATGGTATCTTGCTTGCAGGAGGTGTTGAATTATGAGTGCCGTTATGAATTTTAATGAGTTCATAAAGAATAAAGTTGTTAAAATTCAAACTCCAGACAATAGAATTGATAAAGAAGATAAGACTTGAAGATGAAAATGCAAACATGTTTGTGAAATCATGCTATGACATCCTGATGGAGATTGTGAGAGCAAAAATGCTTTTGGATGGGTATAATGCATCTGGATTTGGCGCTCATGAAGCAGAGGTTTCCTACTTAAGAATTCTCAAATTTAATGAGAATGATGTGCAGTTTGCCGATCAAATGAGATTTTTTAGGAATGGGATGCTGTATTATGGAACAATTCTTGACAAGGAATATGCTACAAAAGTTATTGAGTTCACTAAATTATCATATTCTAAAATGCAAAAAGAACTGAATAATTTGAAATAAAATATTAGTTAAATTTATTAACATTCTAGACAGTTCCAGTTTATGAACGTAACCAAAATTAGAGAAGACTTTCCTATACTTAAAAAATATGTATACTTAGATTCGGCATGCATGAGTCTCAAACCAAGACAAGTAATAAATAAAATAAATGAATACTACAATGAATATCCTGCATGTTCAGGAAGAAGCGGACACTCTTTAAGCAATAAGATAAATGAGGAAGTTTACAAGACAAGAGAAATAATAGCAAAGTTCTTCAGCACAAGAAAAGAAAATGTTATTTTTACAAGGAATACTACAGAAGCAATAAACATAGTTGCAAATAATTTCAAAAGAAAAAATATTCTAATAACAGATAAAGAACATAATTCTAACTTGCTTCCATGGCAGAAAAACAAATGCAACATAAAAGTCATAAATTCAAAGAAAGATAACACTTTTGATATTGAAGATTTCAAGAATAAAATCAAAGGAACTGACTTAATTGCAATCAATCATGTTGCTAATTTAGATGGTGTGGTAAATCCAATAAAAGAAGTGATAAAAATTGCACATGAGAATAAAGCATTGGTTCTTATTGATGCAGCACAATCTGCAGGACATTCTGAAATTAATTTTAACAAGCTTGACATTGATTTCATGGCTTTTTCTGGGCATAAAACTTTGGGTCCATCAGGCATAGGGGCATTGATTGGCAAGAAAGAACTGCTTGAGAAAATAGAACCATTGAATATTGGGGGAGGAACTGTAACTGATTCAAATTATAATAGTTTCAAATATGAGGATATTCCTTTAAGGTTTGAAGCTGGACTGCAAGATTATTCTGGAATAATAGGATTGGGAGAAGCTCTCAATTATTTAAAAAAAATAGGTTTTGATGATATTGAAAAGAATGAGTTAAAATTAAACAAGATTATAACAGAAGAATTGCTGAGTAAAGTGCAACTAATAGGTCCTGAAGATTACAAATTAAGATCAAGCATATTCAGCTTTAATGTTAATAAATTCTCTGCACTTGACATAGCAGGAATATTAAATTCATCAAGGAATATATGCATAAGAGCAGGAGCTCACTGTGTTCATTCATGGTTTAATAAGCATAACTTGAAAGGATCTGCAAGGGCTTCATTATATCTTTACAACAATGAAGATGATGTTAGAATATTTGTAGAAGAAATAAAAAAAATAATTAAATGATTATTTTTTCTTTTTTGCCGGAGCTTTAATTACTGGTTTTACTTCTTTTTTTGAGTTATAACTTGACTTGCATGAACAAACCCCAAACACGCTCAATACTGCGATTATGGCTGCAAATAAAATCACCAACCAAGAATAAGTTGTTCCTAATGCCGTAAACATTATTATAAGTATGGCCAGAATTAAATGCACCCAACTAAAATTTCCCATTAATAACACCTCCAAATGCTGTTGTATGGTTATATTTTGTTGTTTATAAATTTATTGTAAAAAACTTTAAAAAATCCTAGTTTATAGGAATTACATGAAAAAAACAACTATTGTAATAATTGCAACTGTATTAATCATAGCAGGATTTGCAATTTTTTTTAATATAAAATCAATGCCTAAGGAAGAGTATGGCCCTTATGATGATTTTATAATCTGCATGGAAAAGAATGATGTCAAGATGTATGGCAATTATGCATCAGGAGAAAGCCTAATGCAGATGTCATTATTCCAGGAATCTTTAGGTCTTTTTGAAAAGTCTGATATTTATGTAGAGTGCAATGAATATGGACCAAATCAGAAAGCGGAGAAATGCATCAAAGAAGGAATAACTTCACATCCAACTTGGGTGATAAATCAAAGGAAATATATTGGAATTCAGGGTTTAAACAGTTTAAGCGAATTAACTGGATGCTCATATAAAAGTTAAATTTATATAATTTGTTAACTGTTTTTTTGAATGAGTGATTTGGTTGCTAAAGTTCTAAAATGCAAGGAAAATCGTCATACTGGTCCAAAGAAAGTAATAATGAATACTGGAACAACATCCTGGATAGAATGTCAAAATTGCAGAGAAACTTATGCTATAAGCAATAAACCCATAGATACAAATAAATATTATTTAAATTTCCATAGAAGAAATGATTATAAATGAAGACTAAATATTTTCTACTGTTACTAATACCTGTTTTTGTGATATTTCTTAATCTCAAGATTCTTGCATTCAACCATGATTTTTATGATTATGGCAATAAAGATGTCAACGAAAATCTTCTGAATTACCTGAATAACAAGGAAGAGCTTAAATTCAATTATACAACAAAGGAATTAATTCATCTTGAAGATGTAAAGGGACTTGTTAATGTTATGAATGTTGTTATTTCTGTTCTTGGTCTTTTGATAATTTTATTGCTTATTTTAAACAGAGATGATATTTCAGATGTCCTCATGATTTCTGGAGGCATAATCTTATCCATCATAGCGATATTATTCTTAGTTGATTTTAATCTTCTTTTTACAAAATTCCATGAAATACTTTTCAGCAACAATTACTGGCTCCTGGATGAAAATACATTGTTGATAAGAACTTATCCCTTTGAATTTTTCACTGGATTTTTCAGAAGATTAGTTTTAAATATAATTATAAGCAGTTTAATATTAATAACAATAGGTGCAACAAAACATGTTTATACACAATATAAATCCCGTGCTGATTAGTATTTTTGGATTGGAAATTAGATACTATGGATTAGTGTATGTCCTTGGTTTTTTAATAATATTATTTATCTTAAACAGGCAAAAAGAAAAATTAAAATTAAGCAAGGATGATGTTTATGACTATGTTTTTTATCTTATTATTTTCACAGTTCTTGGAGCGAGAATATTTGAGATACTGTTTTATGAGCCCTTGTTTTATTTTTCAAATCCCTTAGAAATGCTTATGATATGGCATGGGGGATTATCTTTTCATGGAGCTTTGACAGGAGTTGTAATATGGATTTATATCTTTACAAAAAAGAAAAAACTGCATTTTTATGACCTAAGTGATATTCTTGTTGTTCCTGTTGCTTTCATGCTTTTTCTGGGAAGAATTGCGAATTTTATAAATGGAGAATTGGTTGGAAAGATAACAAGCTTGCCTTGGGGGGTTAAATTCAAAGGTTATGAAGGTTTCAGGCATCCCACACAGATTTATGAAGCACTTAAGAATCTGCTGATATTTTTTATGCTATTATTATTTTTAAGAAATAAAAATTTAAAAAAAGGAACACTAACCTGGCTGTTCTTTTTATTTTATGGAACTTTGAGATTCTTGATTGAATTTCTAAAAGAACAGGATTCATTTATTTTTGAACTTGTGACACAAATTTTAAGTAGTTTGATGGTAATTGTATCTCTGTACTTTTTGCTAAAGAAAGATATATAAATAACTATTGCTTATTATAAGTATGAATAAAAAAGGAACAATGCTCACTCCATTTGTGATTAGAATTATTGGAGCAATTATCGGTGCTGTTGGCTTTTTTTTTGTGGCTTATAGAATGAACATTTTAGGAACTGCGTTGATTGGTATAGGTTCCCTATTAATAGTTGCAGGTGAAAAATGATTGGATTGGAAATTGTGGGTGTTATTTTAGTTGTTGTTTCAATAATTTATGCATTCATAAAGAAAAAAGATAAAATGGGACTTGGATTAATTATTACATTGCTTGTTCTTTTATATCTATTAGGATATCTAAACTAAGGAAAATAAATAATTTTAAATAAAACAACATCTTATGTATGTTATGATGATTAAAGCCTGCCCAAAATGCGGATCAAGGAATATTGTACTGCATGCAGGAGGAATTACTGGAAATTACAAGTGCTTGGATTGTGGTTACATAGGACCAATAATAATGGAGAGTGATGAGAGACTAAGAGTAAAGAAATAATAATGTGATTATAATAATTTGTTTATATCACTATCTTTCCATCCTGCTTTAATTAGACTATCTTTAATGTCATCTTTTTTCATTCCCTGAGCTTTTGCATCTTTTATAAATGACTGCAGTTTATTTTGGTTTACTGGATCCATTAAATAATTTTCTGAATTGTTTCCAGAATTGGGTTCCTTTTTATTTATTGAATTATTTCCTAAAT
>Ga0209542_10020678_pt1 | contig 10396 bp, 9 predicted proteins | sample RifCSPhighO2_01_FD_184028 | JGI IMG/M metagenome (GOLD analysis project Ga0209542, IMG submission 184028) | Soil microbial communities from Rifle, Colorado - Rifle CSP2_plank highO2_0.1 (SPAdes) (version 2) | ecosystem: Environmental > Terrestrial > Deep subsurface > Rock core/Sediment ...
AATATTCAACGATGACAGGATAATCTCGCAGGAAAATTTCATAGCAATAGAGAATTATCTTTCTTCATTTACATTGGGAGTCATGTATTCATACGGCTTCACAGCAGCGTTGTCAACAGGAGCATTATTGGTGATAGCAGATCAGCAGAGCATTCTCATCACAGGATTGATTGCCGGATTAGGCGCGTTAATTGGAGACTTGATAATATTCAGGTTTATAAGAAGGTCTTTCAATGATGAGTTAAATCTGCTTGCAAAAACAAAGCATATAAAAAAGATGAGAAATTTTCTCAAAAAATATTCAGCATTAAATAAGACAGTCCCATTATTGGCTTACATAATTATAGCATCTCCCCTGCCGGATGAAATAGGAGTGGCATTGGTAGCAACTTATAGGGATGTAACAACAAAGTCGTTTGCAGCGATGTCATACATATTAAACACTATAGGAATATTCACAATTCTTATCATTGGAAGATTATTGTAAAATGTATCACGACAAAACAATAGAGCAGACATTAAAAGAATTAAATTCGTCTAGTCGTGGATTGGCAGAGCAGGAGGCAAAAAATCGCCTGTCAAGGTATGGATTGAATGAATTAAAGAAAACAAAGAGAATTTCTATAGCAAGATTAATTTTGCAGCAGTTCATAGATCCTCTAGTTCTTATATTGATAGGAGCTGTAATAATCTCCTTCATAATTGATTCCAGCAGGGATGCTATAGCGATTCTGGCAATTGTAATAGTAAATGCAATAATAGGTTTCTCGCAGGAATATAAGGCAGAAAGGGAAATCGAGCTGCTCAAAAAATTGAGTTCGCAGAAGACAATAGTAATTCGCAATAATAAAAAATTGGAGATAGATACAAAAAATTTAGTGCCGGGTGATATAATTGTAATAGAAGCAGGAGATAAAATTCCAGCTGATGCGCGCCTGTTGGAAGTGAACAACCTGAAGATTGATGAATCCTCTCTGACAGGAGAATCTACAACAGTAGAAAAAATAATCTCAGTTGTAAACAAAGATGCACAGGTGGCGGATCAAAAAAATATGGTCTTCTCTGGAACAATAGCAAAAGAGGGAACAGCAAAAGCGGTAGTCACGTCAACAGGAATGCAGACAGAAATAGGAAAGATAGCTCATTTAGTCCAGGAAACAAAAGTTGCAGAAACTCCTCTGCAGAAGAATATTAAAAAGCTGGGAAAATTTCTAGCGATTATAATCCTCTCGCTGGCATTTATTATTTTCATTGTGGGGATAATAATAAAGCTTCCAGTATATGATATATTCCTAACTTCATTGAGCCTTGCAATCTCAGCAATACCAGAAGGTCTGCCTGTTATTATGACATTGGCATTGGCGCTATCAGTTCAAGTTATGTATAGGAAAAAGGCATTGATAAGAAAATTAAAAGCAGTTGAAACGCTTGGGTCAATAACAGCAATAGCATCAGACAAGACAGGAACACTGACAAAGAATGAGATGACAGTAACAGAGCTGTTTGTAAACAACAAGATAATACAAGTAACAGGAAGAGGATATGAGACAAAAGGAAATTTTCTCTACAACAATAAGCATGTAAGTCCAGAAGAATTCAAAACTTTATTGGAGATAGGGAGCTCATGCAATAATGCAGAACTGCCAAAGGTTGGAGATCCGACAGAGCTCTCTTTGCTTGTGTCAGCGGCAAAAGCAAAGATGCAGCCAAGAAATAGGATAGCAGAAATGCCTTTCAATGCAGCTGAAAAAATTATGTCAACAACGCATTTAATCAATAATAAAAAAATAATCTACATCAAGGGAGCTCCTGAAAAACTTCTCGAGATGTCGGATTACATACTGATAAATAATGAAGTCAAAAAGCTGTCAAGAGAAGAAAAAGAAATAATTCTAAAGCAAAATCAAAGCATGGCATCAATGGCTTTGCGTGTTTTAGGAATGGCTTACAAGCAGGATAACAAGACGATTTTTGCAGGGCTTCAGGGGATGATAGACCCTCCAAGAAGTGAAGCCAAAAAAGCAATTGAGCTTTGTAAGATAGCAGGAATAAAAGTTTATATGATAACAGGAGATCACATAAATACGGCTAAAGCAATAGCAGCTCAGCTCGGCCTGACTGAAAAAGCAATTGAAGGAAAAGACCTCGACAGATTATCAGAAGAGCAGATGAGAAAAGTAGTAAAAGAAAATTTCATATTTGCAAGGGCAACTCCAGAGCACAAATCAAGATTATTGGCAGCGCTGCAGAAAAACAGGGAAATCGTGGCAATGACAGGGGACGGGGTCAACGATGCTCCGGCATTAAAAAAAGCAGACATAGGAATCGCAATGAATATCAAAGGAACTGATATTGCCAAAGAAGCATCTGACATGATTCTTGTTGATGACAACTTTAAATCCATCGTGGGCGCAATTCACGAGGGAAGGATTGTGTATGATAATATCAAAAAATTCGTAAAATATATCTTATCAGTAAACTTTGATGAAATAGGTGTTGTCCTATATTCACTAATAGCAAAAACTCCAATGCCATTTCTGCCTTTGCAGATACTCTGGCTAAATTTAGTAACAGATAGCCTTCCAGCGCTTGCACTGAGCAAAGAACCTGGAGAAAAAGATATTATGGAAAAGCCTCCAAGGAATCCTAATGAGCATATATTAAAAGGGTCATATGTATATATTATAGTAGGAGGAATACTTGCATTCCTATCAACATTGATTTTATTTCTGCTGGAATTCAAAACAACAGGCAATATTGACAAGGCAAGAACGATAGCAGTCACAGAAGCGATTATGTTTGAAATGTTCTTTGTATTTTCATGCAAAACAGAAAAGCCGATATCGAGAATGAATTTTTCTGGAAATAAATATTTGATAGGAGCAGTTCTATTGACATTAATACTGCAGATAATAGCAGTTTATACCCCTCTTAACACTGTATTCAATTTCACATATTTAAGTTTAAAAGACTGGTTCTGGATAGTCATAGCAGCTTCAATAGGTTTTATATTCTTTGAAGCAAAAAAGTTAATAAAGAAAGCCTGATTAAGGACATGAATATGAAAAAAAGAGGAGCTAAAGCTAAAAGAAGAATTAAGAAAGCAAACATAAGAAATGAAATCAAAGTCAATATATTACTGGCAATTATAATAATCTCGTCATTGGCTTTGATCTACTATCTTGTTCCTCCAACATTTACTGGTTATACAATCCTAGAAAGCAGCAAATGGGATGCTTTAAACATCTCAAATTTTAACTATAATGAAAATGAAATAGAGATATTAGATGGGGCAATAAAATTAAAATCAAACATCAGCTCTGCAGATTGGACAACATATTCTCAGGAAACATTTGCGCTAGCAAATGCATATTACAAACCTGATGACAAGACGTCAAAGGTTTTATCTCAAGACAATAACACTCAAGATATTTCTTCAGGAGAATTAACGATCTTTATTTTTGATTCAGACCTGAATAATGGGGATATAATCAATCTCTATCTGAAAGAAGAAGAATCGACAAACATTTATCTGTGCAATGCATATGAAGAATGCACCTCTTCTAATCTCGGCCAGGTTAATTTTCCAGACCAAGATGGATACTATCAAATAACAGTGCAAAATTTAAACTCAATAAGCAAGGTTTTCAACTTGAATTCCAACGAGGAAATAAAGCTGGATTTTATAAACTCGACGAACGCGAACATAACAAAATTCTGGCATGACCACAAAGACAAAGCTTCAAAAGTAAATTCGCAAAACAATGAAACACAAAAAGTAAGCAGCAATGAAATATTTGATCTTGTGTTTGATCAAGGTCTTCAAGACAGTGATGTTATACAATTGTATCTGAAAAATGAGGAGGCAACAGACATCTATCTTTGCTCCGTAAGTGATGAATGTACTTCATCAAACCTTGGTTCATTTTCTTTCCCGAATCAGCAGGGATATTACAATCTTACAGTGCAAAATTTAAACTCAATAAGCAAGGTTTTCAACTTGAATTCCGACGAGGAAATAAAGCTGGATTTTATAGAAGCAATAAGGGTAACAGAAACAAATCATTCAGAAACAAACATAACATATCCTGCATCAGCAGAGATAACAGCTAATGATTTTTCAGTTGCAGATTTAAATTCATGGGATATTTTAATTACAGAAGAAGTTTTAAACGGGCAGGATATCTCCTACGAATACTCAACAGATTCAGGAGAAAGCTGGATAGCAGTCTCAGAAGATAAAAACCTTTCAGATGTAAACTCAACAAAGATAAAAATAAAAGCAGTACTAAACAGCAATGGCACGGCAACCCCGGAATTATTGTCATTGAATTTGACTTATATTTTAAATGAAGAAAATGAAAACGAAGCCCAGGATTACTATGAAGCAAACATCTCAAGCCAGATCCAGATTTCAACAAGGGATAATTCAAATATAATTATAAATTCATCAGAAATAAAAACAGAATTAACTTTGCTGCCGTCTGAAACATTGGATAATATAGGATTCAGCATATCTCTTCCAGCTGAAAATCATTCTTCCACTTTGTCAAGATTAAAAGAAATCGAGATAACCGCTCCGGGATTAAACAATAACTTGCGCAATGCAACAATAAGGATATATTACAAAGATGAAGACATAGCTGAAATGAATGAATCTACTCTAAAGATATATTACTTCAATGAAACTCTTCATGAATGGCAGGAAAGAGATTCAACAGTTGATGCAAAGCAGAATTTTGTCGAGGCAGAGATAGAGCATTTCAGCATTTATGGGATATTTGGAGAGAGCAACTCGCAAGAATCTGCAAGCAGCCAATCCAGCTCAGGAAGCGGAGGATCTGGTGGTAGTAGAACATTTACAAGAGGGAGCTCACAGCAAGAAACACAAGAACGAAATCAGCAGGTTCAAGAAGTGCAACAGGAGCAGCAGGAAAATGAAGTAGAAACATCTGAGCAGACAGTCCCAGTATTAGCATCAAATAATCTAGAAATAAATTTCACAGGAAATGCAGTAAGGGTTCTGACATCAGGAAAATTAAATCAAAGTTTAATAATACTGGCAGTTATTCTTATTGTGGCATATATAATAGTAAGATTAAATGAGAAAAAATAATCAATTAAAATTAATCCTCTTCAGTCCCAAAGTCTTCTGGTTTTAATTTCAGCTCTCCAAGATTTCTCAATCTCGAGTACTCTCTTGCAAGTATGTAAAAGATAAGACCAAGGCTTTTCCTTCCCTTGTTATTACATGGAACAACCAAGTCAATGTCATTTGCAGTGTTGTTTGTGTCGCACAAGGCAATAACAGGAATTCCGAGTTTCAAAGCATCATCAACTACATTCTTGTCGGGAAACGGATCGACAACGAATAGTAATTTTATTTCCAAAAAAGCATCTAAGTCAGGATTAAGCAAAGCACCAGGAGGGTACCTCCCTGTAAAAGCCCTTATTCCAGTAACATTAGCAAATATTCTCGCCGCTTTCCAGCTGTTCTCTCTTCTCCCGACAATTAATATTTCTTCAGGCTCGTATAAAGCAAGGAATTTAGCAAGAACTTTTATTCTATTATTTATTTCCTGAATATTTAAAATAGCAAGGCCATCAGGCCTAATCTTATAGATAAAAGGCTCCATATACTTTGTCCTGTATTTAGTGCCGATATGCAATCCAGACTTGAGGTATTGCTCAAGTGGGACTAAAAATTCTTCTTCTACCATATCCACATCTTCAAAATTAACGCTTTATAAATATTGCGACATTTAAAAAATTAAACTAAAAATTCTTGAGAAAATCCTGTATTATTCTTTCAGCATCTTTCTTCAATCCCAATCCAAGTGCAATCCCTAAAGCCAAAGAGATTCCAACAGCCAAAGCGCCAGTGACAACCAAAAACAAGTTTTCTATCAAGTCTACTTGAATCCCTATTTGCCTGAAAGCGCTTAAAACTATTATAAACAAAATCAGCCATTTAACTATTTTGCTCAAGACACTCATGCCTTTGACTTTGCTATTCTCATTTATTTTTAGCTCAATATAGTGTGCAAACACAATTCCAAACAAGATCATCAAAATCCCTAAGATCAAGTCAGGAAGCCACAATACAAATGCATTTAAAACTTCGCTTAGACTTCCAAGATCTATTTTATCGACAGCAGCTTGTAAAAATATAATGAAAACATACCATTTCAATATCTCACCAAGAATTGAAGAAACATGCGTTTTCCCGATTGCCTTGCTGAGTGCCGCTTTCTCAATGGACTTGTCAAGGCCGATTTTCTGCAGAATAACTTTCAGCATGCTCCCAAGAATCAGTCCAAAAAAATAGCCAATAGCAAGCAGCAGGATAACAGCGATCAAGTCAGGAAAAAATTTTATGAAACCAACCCACAAAGCTTCAAATGGGCTTCTTATTGCAACAATGGTTTCCAAAACATCTACCAAGTACATTCACCTCAATATTAGAATATGTGTAATGATTTATATATTTTTCTAAACGGTAAATGTGTAAAATAAAATTTTTCTTAAAACCTTTCTTTTATTCTGATCAGATTGTTTAATTTTTCAATGTCATCAAGCTGCATTTTTATTCTCGGTATTTTCCATCCCAAAACCATAGAAGAAAAAAGTTCATTCGAACATTTAAAAGATTTAGAAGGAAAAACTGGAGCTATCTTGTTGTCGAGTGCAAAGTCAACTGTTTCTTTTACTTTCAGCAGGCTTCCAACTTGGGCAGGATTTATCACAACTGCGCTTATCTTTTTTATTCCAAGTTTTAGCCTTTCAGTTCGCGTGGCAATTAAGTCATCACCTGAAATAATTCCAAACCCTTTGTTGAGCTCGCGGAAAGAGTCAAAATCCTCGTCGTGGAAAGGATCCTCAACATACATCAAATTGTAATTGCCGATCAATTTCTTGATGAATTCAACCTGTTCATTTCCAGAGAGATTTCTTTTGTTGTCTTTCTTAGAGAACATTTTATATTCATAATTTCTCCCGTTCCAGATGGAATTTCCGCCAATGTCAGCTCCAATCTCAACTTTTATTTTATTTTCTTTTTCAACTCCATCAGCTACTTTGGAAAGCATCTCAAATATTTCAAGATTAATCATCCCGCTACTCAAGATGAAATGGGAATTTTCTATGAAAGTAAAATCCTTATCTTTCATCAGCTCATTCTTTGCAATTTGGAAAAAAGAAGCAGCTGCCGTCGAGCATTCGTGAAAGTCTTTTGTTTTGGGGATAATTAAAAATTCTTGAATGTCATTTCCTCTTCCAACAACGTTTTTCCCTCCGGAGATTATATTGAACATGATACTCGGAAATCTCTTGGTTTTCTCGTCGAGAAGTTTAAATACATCTTCTTTCAATGAAGCTTTCAACGCAGCATATTCAGTTGCAAGTATTATATTGCCGCCGATGTCCTCGAACTTCTCAGTGATGTCATAAACCTTAAACACATCCTCAATTTTTTTTAAGTCGGAAAATTCTCCAATCTCAACACCTTTTAGCTGGTTGAAAATTCTTTTATTGAACAGATCAATTAAGTAATTTATTCCTAGTCTTGGATGCTGATTAACTGCAAATTTGTTCTTGTCAAACTCAGAATCACAGACATTCCTTGCAATTCCATCGTCGGTAATTATCTCAATCTCAACGGTTTCTTTTCCCAGAGTATCAAAAATCTTTCTTGCTTTTGCTGATTTTATTATCATAAAAAAGAGTGGTAAAAAGAAATTTATAAAGCTATGTTAATCATTGGTTTTATTAGGCATTGGTCTTTTTATTGCCAATGGCAAAACGTTTTTCTCAAATTCCATTTTTGCTATCTCAACCGGATTATAGTTTATCTCTTCAAGTTTGTCTTTGTCAAGTTTTAAAATAAAGGGAGCTCCCATTCCAATCTGCAAGGCTCTTGCTCCAATTATTCTTGCTGTTTCATATTTAGTGAATTTCATTTTAATTTCTCCCTAAGTAATTTGCCATTTTTAAGGCTTGCTTCTATTGCTTTTCTCACGTCGTCAGCGCTCAAAACTCCTTTTCCGCTTTTCTGCATAGCGCATATTTCATTTTTTTCAGTAGTTGCTACAGTCAATCTCGCATCATTCCATCTCTCCTCATAGAAATCAGGATCGCTTAATAAGATATTGTCAATTTTTACAGTTGTGCATTCAACAGGCAATGAAGTCAAAGGCAGCTTGTCTTTCCTCTTGCTATAGTCAATTTTCTCGTCCTTGTATTCTGGAATTTTCGCTTGTTTCAGTGCAGCGAGCGAAGCAAGGCAAGCAGCATCCTGCAAATTTCCAGCATTATTGATTGTGTAAATATCAATGAACACCATCCAAACTTTCTCTTTTTCTTTAATGCATAATTTTTTCAGGTCAATGCAATTGCTTTCTCTTATAGCCCTATCAACAACTCTTGCAAGCTCAATGCTGTCAACTCCAGGCGGGCCTGATTCAAACTCGTCGCTCGATAAAGGAAGCATCTCAACGTTTACAATTATAGTACCTCCATCAGGCTTGTCGGGAAATGGCTCGCCAACTTCCAGTTTGACTCCTGCAAATACTTCAGTATCGCCCATTCTGACTCTAGACGAGCCTTCAGCATACTTGCTAATGCCGTATTCAATTTCAATGTCCCTATATTCATCAAACTTTCTTCCGTCTAATCTTTTTCCCTTGTCCAAAGTTTTAGTTATATACTCTCTAGAAATATTATCCATCTTGATTCTCCTTATCAACCTGATCATCAATCTGATTTGTTTGATATTTTTCCATCAAAGCATTTCTTTGAATTTCAGATATTTTCTGGCATGCTTTAATTGCTAGTTTCAAGCACTCGTCAATGTCTTCCTGTTTCATTTCTCCGTCGAGCTGCAGCAAGCTAATCTCATTTTTTCTGGGAAGCATTGCAACCGGCATGTCAGAGCTCCCGTCTTCATAGTCCTCTTCCTTTTTGTTCAGATCAGTCAATATCTTCCCTCCGACTTTCCCGACAGATATGGCGCAGACAATGTCCTTCATCGGAATGCCAGCATCGGCAAGTGCAAGCGATGCAGCACATATGCCAGCGCATCTGGTACCAGCATCAGCCTGGATTATTTCAATGAAAACATCTACAACAGCATTAGGGAATTCCTCAAGGTTTAACGCAGGCAGCAAAGCATTTTCAGTAACAAGGCCTATCTCCTTGCTTCTTCTGCTCGGCCCTGGTCTTATTCTCTCATCGACGCTAAAGCTCATCATGTTATAGTTGCATCTTAATATTCCTTTTTTAGGGTTCTGCATAAACTTGGGATACAAGTCTCTGGGGCCGCGGACAGCTGCAATAGCAATAGTATCGCCAATTTTGAACATAGCGCTTCCATCAGCACTTTTCACAACACCCACTTTAGCCTCAATCTCTCTCAGCTCATCAAACTTTCTTCCGTCAACTCTCTTGCTGTAAACCATTTACTTGCCTCCAAGCATCTTTTCGATTTTCTCAGTCAACCCAGGAATATGACTCTCCTTTTCAATCAGCTTTATTGCTTCAATAATTTTTCCAGTATTGCCGCCGTCAATCCAGACTTTCCCATTTTGTCCGACTGAGATTTCGCAGTTACTCAAATTTTTTAGCATAGTTATCATGCTCCCCTGCTTCCCAATTATCCTAGGAACCTTGCTCGGGCTTACATCAATAATTATCCCTTCCTTTAATCTCATCAAGCCATGACCCTTCATTGTCAAGTCAATTAAGTTGCTTTTACTTATGTTCAAGACCTTTGCAACAATGTAGTCATCAAAGTCATAATATCTGCTTAAGTCAGCTTTCTTGTCGATAAAATCACTAGTAGCATCCCTGACAGAAAGCATCGCAAGATTGCTGAAGCCGATGTCAAGGGTCCAGCCGTTAAATCCCATGTTGACAATTTGGCCGATGACAATGTCTCCGATTTTTGGCCTGTAAGCCCCTGTAAGCAGAACAAGCTTTATCAGCCTGTTATCCAAATTAACAATTCCTATTTGCTGTGCAATTAATTGATTTCCGTCTCTATAGACGCCATTTCCAGGAAGATAGTCAATCCCCTCGGCAATAACGTCTCCAGGTATGACAAATTCCCTTTCTTTAATAATTAATCCCATATTTTAGTTCTCGACTCCCAGTTGTTTTTGCATAATGTTTTTGCATAATGTTTTTGCATAATGTTTTTGCATAATGTTTTTGCATTATATTTTTGCATAATTTATTTTCATTTGTTATTTTTATTTGCAATTAGATTTCCTTGCTCTCAATGTCGCCGTGGGTCATTTTGTTGAGCTGCCCAAAGAGCTCTTCTATCATTCCGGGAGCAATCTCAATTTCAATTACTAAGCTTCCATCATTCTGCCAGTCTTCGCTGTTCATCTTGGCA
>Ga0209542_10020679_pt1 | contig 10395 bp, 13 predicted proteins | sample RifCSPhighO2_01_FD_184028 | JGI IMG/M metagenome (GOLD analysis project Ga0209542, IMG submission 184028) | Soil microbial communities from Rifle, Colorado - Rifle CSP2_plank highO2_0.1 (SPAdes) (version 2) | ecosystem: Environmental > Terrestrial > Deep subsurface > Rock core/Sediment ...
ATTTTAAGAGGTTTTAAATTTCCTCAAACGATGGGGCGAGGCTCACGGTCACTGACGCGCTTACGGACCCGCCTGTATTTTCACATGTGAGTGTGTAGATGCTCTGGGAGGTTATCGGACCCGTTGATTGAGAACCAGAGGTGCCGCTTGCAGAAAAGTTGGGGCCCGCCAACGAACAACTATCCGCGTCTTGAGAAGACCAGGACAGGGTAGTTGAGTTCCCTGATATGACGCGTGAGGGTTGCGCCGTCAGAGAAAGCTCGGGGTTGGGTGGAATGTAAGAGCTCTCAGCGTAATATGAGGATTCGGAATATCCTCCTCCCTCATTCCCTCCACCGCTAGCATCCCCACCGGTCGTGTTTCCTCCGTCATTGTTCCCTCCTCCGCTACCTCCGCTGCCACCGCCGCTAGCAGAATCGTCGCCTCCTTGCGAGCCGCTTCCAGTGCCAGCGCCAGAGCTTGCCGAGGCACCTTGGCTACCTCCTGGTCCAGCATCGGAACACCCCCCACAATCTGCGGCAGACATAGATGCCGCCTCAGCTGCCGTTGCCCCTAGCGCTTCTGCGGCTGCCATACAATCTGCTGGCCCCGGTGAAGCTGCCGCTTCCCCAGAGTCACTTCCTCCGCCTCCATCGCCTCCTCCACCAGCTAAAACATGAGGCGGATACAAAGCAAGGGCTATAAGTGAGGCGACGAGGAGGGCGGCGAATGCCAGACTGTGGGTTTTATATGTGAAACGAAAAGTCATGACTTTGGCTTATAATGCAGGGAATTATATATCCAGTCGGAAAGAAGCAGGTTGGTGAAATCAAATCCCTGCAAATTAAGAGCCGTTGCGTGTTCAAACGTCTCTAGGTTATAGATGTCTATTTTGGGTGCCGCAGAAGGAACACCCTCTCTTTTTTCCTCATCACTTGTCTGGATAGCGAGAAATTTTCCATCTGGAGAAAAGATGGCCCAAACTCCAAACGTATTGATGGTGTATGTCTTCTTCATTTTAAATGGATCCCAAGAAGAGATGGAGAACAGGTCTATCCTAGGAGTATATAAGTTTGTCCATGCGAGCTGTGTTTTGTCCTGCGAGAGTGAGAGTTTCATATTGTTATGAGCCTGTCCTCCAGACATACCCCACACAAGCTCAGAGGAATACACCTCCTTTGGATCTTTTACAAGGGAGAATAGTCTCAGTCCGTCACTTCTCAAAACAAGCATCGTGTCACTCGACGGAGAGAAGAGAGGTCTATACCCTTGTGTAATAAATTCTGTTTTTCCTTCAAGGTCAACAACGTACACAGACCAAATATCAGTCGGGAAATTTGGGCTATTTTTCTCTTCATTCGTGCTGACAAAAGCAACCAGCTTTCCATCGGGCGACCAAGCAGGCAATCGTTTGTATTTATCCCCCTCAGTCGTCAACTGCCGCACATCCCCCGTTTGTCGATTTAAGACATAAATCTGCATGAGGCCCCCTGAATCATAGTGGCCGAATGCGATGTACTGGCCGTCTGGAGAGATGGCGCTTGAATAATTCATACCCGGAGGGAGGCCGTCTTCCTCTTTGAACTCTAGAGTGTCAATATTATAAGAATAAATAGTAGATGCTCCCTCCTTGGTGGGTGTGAGAGAGAGAAAAAGAATACCTCCTATTTTAAATTCTGAACTGTTGGTAGAGACCCCCCGCATTTCGGAAGGAATCGTCTTCTGCCATTCTTGAGTTAAAAATAAATCCTTGAAGAAAAAGAGACCGCAAGATAATGCGAATAGGAGTACCGCAAAAACCCATAGTACAATTTTTTTTGAAAGGTTGAATGTCATCCCGTTACACTAAGCATAACAGAAAGACATCCGCGCAAAGGCAGGGGATGTGGAGAATGTTTGTATAAAAGGAGGCCGTGGGCGTTTAGAATGCCCACGGCCTTGTCCCTTGAGGATCAGTTGACGAACTTGAGATCCTTGATGACTTGTCTCGCGATCTCACGGGTGGGTGTTCCATTGCCCTTCCCAATTCCATTGTAGACCATGATAACGATCGTCACTTTATGGTTCGGCATGAAATAGATCGTTGAGAAGTAGGGCTGGTACCCCGATTTGAACTGGATATGTTCGTGGAGCAAAATGAACCGCCGACCATTTGGAAGCTCCGTGTTTTCCTGGAAGGTCTCGGGATCCGGCTCGATCACAGAGTGTGCCGACTTCAGAAGGATGTTCCGGCGAGTTCCGCGCAGGGCGATGTCAAGCGGCAACCCCTGCTTCGCGACACGCAAAACCATGTGTGCCTTTTCAAGGGCGTCACTCGCATTGCACACGGCGTGGAACGAATACTGCGTCATGGGAAGTTTGGGGAATGTGCAGTTCCATCGCGTATAACGCGATGGGTCGGGCTCATACGAGAAACCGTAGTGCAACACAAGTTCGGTGCTCGCCTCCTTACCGTGAAACACCGTGTCGTACGTCTGTGCGACAACGGGAGAGGAAACGACGGCGAGCAGTGTGGCTAACACAAAGCCACAAAGAGTTTTGGTCATGTGTGCCTCCAATTTTGGCAGTGGACAAAGGAGCCTCCACGGCCCCCATCTATATAAAGTATACAGCTATTCTTATAAAAGTCAATAGCGTCTCTCCTCTTTTTCTGCCCTATCGTAAGGCTTCTGTGTTTAAATATGGCATGCGACAAGCGCTTGGTTTACTGGCGTTTCTTATGGTAATGGTGGCAATCTATACAGTCCACACTTCCCCATATTCGACCCAAAAACTGGAGCAACAAATCAAAGAACGTTGGAGTCCCCTTCTTGAAAGAACAGCGTTCACTGTCAACAATAAGCAGTACCTTATTACTCACAGTGGGGTTGTTGTGGGCGGAGATGCCCTCCCCATACACAATGCCTATGTGCGTAAGAAAGTGTTATCGCTAGCTCTTTTGTATGAAGAGACTTCGCGCGATCCTCTCTTTTATTCCCCCGGCTTGAATCTTTCAAACTGGGAATCGGTACTTGAGAAGCTCTATATTGCCCGAGGTATATTTTTTCAAACCACGTCGGCACAAACTCCCGATGAAGGAGCGCGGCTCACCTATATGGAAATGGAGCACAATTCAGAGGCACTGTATCCATTAGCTTTCCTCTCCCATTTTGTTAAAACCGCCCGAGCAAATGAAAATTTTCTGGCGAGCCCTTCCGACATTCTTGCCCACAATCTTGTACAGAGTATGGAACTAACTGATCAGCTCTACACACACTCAATCAAAGACCACCTGCGGTTACTCACCATTTTGCCAAAAAAAACAGACGTGTACCTCTTTCTCGGCAGCGCCACAAACCAATCTATTATCCAGCACGATTTTGAACTCTTGCTCAAAAACGCATCCCAGCTGAAACAGGAAATAACGAGGAGAAAAGAGTGCCTGTATCTTGGCATTTGTACTGAAATACCACCTACCACAATGCCAAGCGCAGACGGGGACGTCTCCGTTACTATGGCCGAACCCAAAATTCCAATCGGACTCCTTACTCCCCCGCACACGAAACAAGTAACTGGCCCTTATTTGATTAAGTCTAATTGTTGGGGACAAAGTGTGGGCCTCAAAAAACAACAAGCGTGGCCTATGTATCTCTTCATAAGCACATACCGAGATACTACGGTGGCTCTCCCCATGCTCGCGAATGAGATTTTTTATTGGAATGTTGCTTCGTCCACCTATCCGATTGACCGCGAGAAAGCGGGGCGTGGGATCGTCTACAACGACCAGATAGCGACCAATATGTATATGTGCCCCGATAATACTTTCTATCCAACAATCCTTACTCTTTCCTTTCTTCAAAATAAAATCTCCACTGAGGGAGTAATCGTTGAAGAAGAGAGAGCCCTCAGTGAGAACCTTCCTTCTGATACTTTACTAACCGGGCTTGAAGAAGCCTACGCAAAAAACACATCCGCGGAGAGCCGCGAGCGCAGGCTTATAGTGGAAAATAAACTTGTTGGGTTTGACCTCTCGTTGGGCAAGCTCTATGAATTCCTCCACTCATACACAGACGCGACAATTATTAACGGTCGACCCTTCGCCGCTTTTTCACTCCTTGGAGCACGGAGCTCCTACTCTTTACTCTATATGCCATTCGCCCGCTCTGTTTGGAGGCTTCCAGAAAAATTGGAGTACGTTTTACCAGGCGTCCATAAAGTACCCGAACAATATCTCCATTATCATGAACTGGTGGAAAGGGGCTTTAATCCGCGGGATGCCCAAATCTGGGATACCGATGTCAATCACGCCATAGTAGAAGAGCGCGCTCAAAAAGAGGCGCGCGGAGCGGAAGATATTCAAACGTGGCTTATCAATATTCTCCGTTTCTTTAATCCTGGAATCTCTTGGGGAAGTTCTCCGAACTCAAACAAGGTCTCGAGTAAGTGACCTTTTTCTTCAGCTTCCTTAATAGAAAGTGAGGACCCCACAATGATAGACTCGCGCAGTGTCGTTACAATGGTTTTTTTTTCCTCATCGGTAAGCGCTCTTAAAGGATGGAGTTTGAAACAAAGCTTGGGACGAACATCCTCCCCAGAGGGTCCCTCAAAAATATGGACTTCGTATGTCTCCTGTCGGACATGATGCGCAACTTTTGCGACTCCTTTATCAAACGCTCCTGCCTTTAATTCAAACCCTCCCACTTTGAGAACATCGAATCCTACCCTGCCAAGGACACGGAATAGCGGCTTCGCTTCGGAGCACGAGCAAGTCTGACCGGGTATAAGGCCCCTATCGCCAGTTCGATATCTAATCATAGGGGTGGGAACTTTAGAGAGGGTGCTAATAACAAGTTCTCCCTCTTCCCCCTCAGGGAGAGGTTCCCCTACCACAGGGTCAATAACTTCATAGAGGAAATTGGGATCCTGATGATACGCATAGTGATCATCACTTTTAGGGCATGAGTTGCCCGCAGGGCCAACTTCGGAACACGCATAATGGGTATAGATAGTTGCGGATTTGTAGGCTTCCTTTATTGCCTGGCGACGAACATCCGACAGCCATTCTCCGTGTATAAAAAGAGTCGTTATCCGATCAAGGGAGTAGACCCTGCCAAGAATGGGGGCGAGTAAAAGCGCCACGGTTGGTGTCGCATACATACAATCAATACCTATAACGCGCGCGAGTTCTGCAGTAAGAGGTAGGTTGTAAACATCACCGCAGATAGTAAAAATGCCGTATCTCCTGAACCATTCCGATTGGGTGACCGAGCGCCAAGGCTGAGCCGTTATAACCATATTCTTTTTGGCGGGCAATTTCGGTAATGAAGAGCTGAAATAATTGCGCCATACCGGAAGTAGTTTCTGAGAGGTCGTCCCCGATGTGTAGCCGCAAATCACAACTTCTGAAAGAGGTAGGTAGAGACGGTCAAAAAGGTCTCCCCCCGTGAGGTCTGTCCGTGTCAAAAAGGGGACCGTGGCTATATCAGCTGTAGTTTGTATGCTTGAAGGTTGAAAGTTTTGGAGCTGGTATTTCCTTTTATAGAAAAGGGAATCACTCTCCCACACGAACGACAAAATAGCCTTGAATCTCTCAAATGAGTCCATAGGCCTGTTTTCTTTTTTTAAAATATCGCGCTACACCCGACAACGTGAATGTTGTTCTCTGTCTGGCTTACACCATCTTCTTGGCCAGAAGAGAGGGCGCAGGCATCTGCCGCATGAGCAATAGCTGTTGGCATCCCTCTTCCTACCCACAATGAAATCGTGGCGAGTGCGAGACCAAACAAGAGTACTACTACATCACGCTTTTCTATAACTCTTTGCATATAAAGTATGGTACACCACTTACCGCACAAGTCTAGTCATTATCCACAGATTCATTTTGAAAGGGCGGGAACTCGTCTCCTGATAGAAAAACTCCAAAAACGTGGTAGATTGTGAGCCACAACCTCTCGTAGTTCAATGGATAGAACGCAGGATTGCGGATCCTGTAATGTAGGTTCGATTCCTACCGGGAGGACAAGAAACGTGCGCATAGTAAAATAGGCGGATAGTGAGTGTGCGCTCCCATAGTTTAATGGATAGAACACAGGCCTCCGAAGCTTGAAATCCAAGTTCGATTCTTGGTGGGAGCACAATTCATAACTTGGTCGGAAAATTCCCCCGCGCGCTTGCGCGCGGTCTCGAGAGGGGGGTGGGGGGAGCCGACAAAAAATGGAAAGGAAATTTTTGGTTTTGCTTCGCCACCAACCTATTACATTATACTATAATATTGGTGTATAATGTAATTGGAGTGATATAATTGTGGATATGAAAAGCGAGTCAGCAAAGTTAGGTAAAAACCTGAAACGTATCAGGACGGAAAAAGGTATAACACAAGGTGATATTGTGCGAACACTCGGCGTTAGCCGAAGTTTTGTGAGCAATATTGAAAATGGCAAAACAAATCCAACGCTTTCGACCATTTCCAATATTGCAAAAGCACTTAGTGTTTCAACAGATGAATTACTGAAATAATTTTATGACAATCGAAACTATAGAAAAAATTGATTTGTTCAACGCGAAGACAAAAGCCAAAGTGAAGGCTGATGTTATTCTTGGCGACTGTCTTGATGTTTTGAAAAGTTTGCCGGACAATTCTGTCGATCTTATTGTTACATCACCACCTTATGCAGACCAAAGAAAAAGCACTTACGGCGGAATTAGTCCCGACAAGTACGTTGAATGGTTTTTGCCAATGACAGCAGAGTTATTACGAGTTCTACATCCAAAAGGAACTTTTGTTTTAAATATTAAAGAAAAAGTTTCAGATGGTGAGCGTCACACCTATGTCATGGAGTTAATTATTGCAATGCGAAAACAGGGTTGGCTTTGGACGGAAGAATTCATTTGGCACAAGAAAAATTGTTTTCCGGGTAAATGGCCCAATCGATTTCGCGATTCATGGGAGCGACTTTTACAATTCAACAAAGCAAAAGATTTTAATATGTATCAAGATGAAGTGAGAGTGCCTATGGGCGATTGGGCAAAAACCCGCCTAAAAAATCTTAGCGAAACTGACAAGCAAAGAGACAATTCAAAAGTTGGTAGTGGTTTTGGAAAAAATGTATCAAATTGGATAGGTCGTGAGCTGGCTTATCCTACAAATGTTCTTTCAATGGCGACAGAAAGTTCTAATAAAAAACATAGCGCAGTTTTTCCTAAAGAACTACCGAGTTGGTTTATAAAACTTTTTACCAAACCAGGAGATGTCGTCTTAGACCCATTTTTGGGTTCTGGCACGACCTCAATTGCCGCCTTTCAGCTTGATCGTAATTCGATAGGCATTGAAATACAAGAGGAATATCACAAACTGGCTGTTGATAATATTAACGAACAAACAAAATGATATGAAAAAATTGAATTACGAAAAACTAAACACTTTCATTGCTTCTGATGTGATAAAACCATTCTATGAAATACGGCTCAATCGGCTGGAATCTGCAAAACTTTCTGACATTTCAAAACGAAAGAATCCATATTTGTTCAAGGCCAAAAATATTGAAACTGCCGGAGATTTAGCAAAAAGTATTCTCGATGCGTTTTTGTCTTCTCAAGAAGAAACGATTTTCGGTGATTTAATGGAAAGTCTTGCTATCCATGTTTGTCACGAAGTATTTGACGGGAAGAAAGCAGAAGAAGGAAAATATAGAAGCGTTGATTTGATATTTGACCGTGACAGTAAAACCTACATTGTTGGTATTAAATCTGGGCCAAACTGGGGCAATTCTGATCAGGTAAACACAATGAAAAGGAATCTAAAAGTTGCCAAAAAATTGCTCCGTGCTGGGCTAAAGAAAAACAACATTGTTTCTGTGAACGGATGTATTTATGGGCGAGACAATAAACCACATAAAGTAAACAAAGACCCAGACCTTAGTTATTATAAAATCTGCGGGCAAGCATTTTGGGAACTTATCTCTGGCGATGACCAGTTGTATAAAAAAATTATTCAACCTCTCGATAAGGAAGCAAAGAAGCGCGACGATGTATTTAAGGATTTGTATGTAAAGAAAATCAATGAAATGACAAAAGATGTTGTCGATCTTTTTTACACCAAAAACAATCTTGATTGGGATAAAATAATTGACTATGTTTCTAAAAAATAATTATGGCTACGGTTCACAAAAAAGTTTGGCGAGAATAGTTTGAGAAAATCATTTCCGGCAAGAAAAAGCTGGAATTGCGACTTGCTGATTTTGAAGTGAATGAGGGCGATATTTTGGTTTTAGAAGAATGGGACAAAGATAAGAAAGAGCACACTGGGCGAAAAGTCGAGGTTGTAGCTACCTATATTCTTAAAACCAAAGGCCAAACTTTTTGGTCGCCGGAAGAAGTAGAAAAATATGGCTTCCAAATTATCCAATTTGAGCTGAAAGAAAAATAAATTTCCGGCCGACAAACAATTTTATGATAAAAAACGAGTGCAAACATGAGTGGGAAAAACACACAAATTTCAAGCAAAATTTAGGTGCTTCCACATACCTGTGCAAAAAATGTAGCGCAAACATGACAGCGGCAGAAGTTTTTCAGTTAGAGACACTTTTAGATCTTCAGGGTTCCCAAAAATGGACGAGCAGAATTGCCTTAGGTATTTCTCTTGTATCATTACTTGTGGCAATATTGGTTGCTATATATAAATAAAACTATGGACGATAAACAATTTCTCCAAAAGGCAATAATGAAAGCAAAAGAATCTGTCGCGCAGGGAGGATTTCCTGCCGGTGCGATTATTGTTAGAAATGGAGAAATTGTTGGCGAGGGAGTTAGCGTAGGTAATAAACTCAACGACCCGACAAGTCACGGCGAAATGGCCTCTATACGAGAGGCGTGCAAAAACCTCAAAACTCCCGATCTTTCCGACTCTGTTCTCTATGCCTCAATGCAACCATGTCTGATGTGCCTCGGCGCGTCTATGTGGAGCGCAATACCAAAAATCGTTTTTGCATGCCCGAAAGAAAAAGTGTCGGCTGATTATTACGGAGGACATTATCAGCCGTTCACAATAAATTCTGAACTGATACGCCCAATTGAATTAGTCCATTTCGCCGAGCTAGAAAACGAGTCTCTAGCGATTGTTCGCGAATGGGAAAAATCACTATGAACACCGAAACTCTTGGAAAATTTCTGAACGAGGCGAACAAAGCGACATACGCCAATAAGACCGCGCCGAAAGTCGCGCCCTCTCGCTTAAAATCAGAAGATTATCATTTTGAGAAGGACGGACTGATTTATCACGATACTTATTTCGGCGGGCGCGACTTTATTGGCGAGGAAATCGTATATGAAAATGGAAAACCAGTATGGGGCGCAAATTATTTTGGCTTTGTCCTTGATGAAAAAATTAGCGAAAAAGATGTATACGATTTTCTCCGAAAAGCACTCATGCAAGAGTATGACGATGTGATTCCTGTTCGCGGACCAAGCCACTTTTCCGCCGACGACAAAGAGTATTGTTTTTCTGCTGACGGCGACCTCATAAATTTTTCTGGTAAAGAAGAAATCTCATTCGGCGGAAAAGTCGTTTATCGCTGTTTAATACATGGGGGAATGATTAAGTAAAAATATGAACGAAATCAATTTAAATGTTGGTGGTAAGGCCTATCGGCTAACTAATCAAAATAATGGCAACAAATATGACAGGGCAAAAGCTGATGCCGGTTCCTCTGCGACTCCTGAAAAAATCTTAGCTCACTATGATAAACACGCTGGATATATTCAAGACGAAAATGGTAACAAGGTAAACAACGGAGCATTTTGGGAGGCGGAAAAGGTGCGGTTAGCAAACGAAATAAATAATCTAGAGAATAAGTCTGACGAAGATCTTGAGGTAATAATTCGGCGTGCAGAAAATACAAATGTACCGAGTAGTTTATTTCAGCGAGCAAAAATTGAATTAGAGTTGAGAGACAGAAAGCGAAGACAAGAAAAACCAAAGTCAGATAAATGGTGGGAGAAAACTTGGGTGCAAATAATCATGGTTCTTGGAGCAATTGCCGGTATCATTGGATTAGTTGCACTTTTCTAGGGAGTAATCCCAGCCGTTTTATAATATCTCCTAAAAACGGCGGGGATTTGTGCGCGCACAGGGTGGGCGGGGCAAGCACAATAAGATTTGCTTGTGCCTGGCACAATCCATATTTTGAGTTACCACGACCAGTCACCGAAGCCACAGGGTTTAGAGATATCACTAAACTCGGAGAGGAAGCGCCTCGTCTCGCCGCAAGGACGGAGAAATGAACAACTCCAAATAACCACAAATGCTATAATACCACTAGCGTCCGGTTAAATATCAAACAATGACGCCATATTCTGAAAACCATTGACGTTGTTTTGTAATGGAGCCGAAGAAAACAGCTCAACCAAGCCGCTTTTGTCAAAGAGCGACACGCTCAGAAT
>Ga0209542_10020680_pt1 | contig 10395 bp, 13 predicted proteins | sample RifCSPhighO2_01_FD_184028 | JGI IMG/M metagenome (GOLD analysis project Ga0209542, IMG submission 184028) | Soil microbial communities from Rifle, Colorado - Rifle CSP2_plank highO2_0.1 (SPAdes) (version 2) | ecosystem: Environmental > Terrestrial > Deep subsurface > Rock core/Sediment ...
ACAACAATTCGCAGAAAGGAATCCCCTCTTTTACGCGTATCTGAAGAAATCCCTCTGATATTTATACCATGATCACCTAAAATTTCAGTAACTCGTGCCAATTCTCCCGGTTTATCTTTGACAAGAACTTGGATCTCCTGCATCGTGCTAACATCTATAAATCAGGTTCATTATATACTTTTTTGAATCATGAGCACCGAAGAAAAAATAAAACAAATTGAGGAAGAAATCCAGAAAACTCCCTACAACAAAGCCAGTCAGCACCATATTGGAAAATTGAAGGCGAAAATCGCTCACTTGAGAATGCAGATGGAAGCAGGCAAAGGCGGAAGAAAAGGAGCTGCTTCTATTGGCTACTCAATTAAGAAATCAGGAGATGCAACTGTTGTAATTGTTGGTTTTCCTTCTGCTGGAAAAAGTACATTGTTAAATGCTTTGAGCGGCGAAGAACTTTCAAAAGTTGCTGCTTATGAATTTACAACTCTGACTGTAATTCCTGCAATGCTAAAATACAAGGGTGCAAATATTCAGCTGCTTGATGTTCCTGGGCTGATTACAGGCGCGGCGCATGGAAAGGGGCGTGGGAAAGAAGTTCTTGCAGTTTTGAGAAATGCAGACATTTTAATAATTTTAGTTGATGCAGAAAAACTTTGGCAATTAAATGCGATTAAAGAAGAGCTTCAAAATGCTGGAATTCGCTTAAACCAAAATCCGCCGCGCGTTGAAATTGAGAAAAAGATTCGCGGCGGGGTTGGCATTACAAAATCAATCAATGTTCAGTTAACTGATATTGAGATAATTGCAGTTCTAAATGAATTTGGAATTCACAGCGCAGATGTTTCAATTAAGGATTCAATTACAATTGAGCAGTTAATTGATGTTGTTGCTGGAAATAGAAAATATATCAAGGCGCTTTTTGTTGTAAACAAAGTTGATTTGGTCAACCGAAATGAAATATTAAAAGATTTAATTCAGATTTCTGCTGAAAAAGGCGAAGGTGTAAAACAATTGAAAGACGAAATTTACAAAAAGCTCGGCTTTATTAGAATTTATTTAAAGCCTCCTGGCCGCGAGGCTGATTTTGTAAATCCTCTTATTTTGCAAGAGGGGGCAACAATTGAAAATGTTTGCAAAAAATTGCATAAAGCCTTTGTTTCAAAATTCAAATATGCACAAGTTACTGGAAAAAGTGTAAAGTTTAAGGAGCAGAGAGTTGGATTAGAGCATGAATTAAAGGATGAGGATGTTGTAACTATTTTTGTTCGAGAATAAATCTTTGTTTCAAAAAATTCTCAAGAACTTTCCTGTTCGCGGCCGCGATTATATTTCTTGAAATTAATTTTGTGCCCTTGTGAATTTGTTCATTTCCGCTGAAATCTGTTACAATTCCGCCTGCTTGTCTAACAAGAAAAATTCCTGCCGCCACATCCAAAAATCTTGTAGCGCCTGCATAAACTAAAGCATCAAAAGTTCCGTCTGCCACAAGGCCGAAATCCAAAACAACTGCACCCATCCCGCGGTTATGCCGCGAATTTAAAAAGCTTCTAATTAAAAATTCAAAATCTGCCCTGCTTGCTTTTGGCGAAATTTCAAAAAGCGTGTTGCGCGAAATTTCTGCTGATGACGGCTTTATTAGCTTTCCATTCTTGTAGCTGCCTTTGCCTTTCAAAGCATAGTACTCATCCTTATTTACCGCATTTCTTATGTATCCTATTACATAACCATAATTTGAATCAAGAACAGCAATCGAAACTCCAAAATAATCAATTCCATTTTTAAAATTAAAACTTCCATCCAAAGGATCAACAATTACATAGTAAAGCGGCCCTTCTTTCAAGCCGCACTTTATCTCGCCGCGTTCCTCGCTTATTAAATGGATGCACACATTTAACTTTTCCAAATTTTTTATCACAATATCTTCTGATTTTTTGTCAGCCTCAATTGTAATATCCCCGCCAAAACCGCGGCCCATTTCTTTCCTACGATTACCACTATTGTAAATTCTCATTAATTCTTTTGAAGATTCTTTTCCGATTTTTTTGCAAACTTTGAGCCAGTCAATTTTCATTTTACCTCTTTCTAAGTGTCCATACTAAAAAATGTGTGCCGCGGTCATATTTTTTCTCCCAGTCTGTTACTAGTTTCTCCCTACTTTCCTCTTTTTCAAAATAAATATTGTGGGCTGCAAAGAGCTCCTGTAGTTTTTTCAATACAAAGCCTGCTACTGTACTCATTGTAACCGTTCCATTTGGTTTTAATACCCTTGCAATCTCTGCAATGCGCTCAGATATAACCTCCTCTATGTCCCTATTTGACTCATGCTCAACATATATGCTCTCAAGAGTTATGCCTCGGACCTCAATATGTGAAATACTTCCATCTCGAAATGGCAGGAGGTTGAACCTCCCAAGAACATAGTCTACTTTTATACTTTTGTCTTCAAGTTTTTCAATTTTTTGTTTTGCAATTTTCAACGCTTCTCTGCTCATGTCAAATAAAATATAAAGTTCCCCTGGCTTTCTTTCATACAAACACACTGGTGATGCTCCTGACCCCAAATCCAAATTTATTACCTTAACTTCCTCGCTCATTTTATTTTAAAATTCTTGCAATTTTCGCAGCAGCCGCCTCTGGAATTATTTTTTCAGAATCAATAGTTAAATCCGGCTTCTTTGGAGCCTCATAAGAAACATCAATTCCCACAACTTCTCCAACTAATTTAACTTTTCTTCCTTCTAATCTTTGCAAAGCTTTTCTGTATAAATTTCTTACAATTAAATTTCCTTTTCGATTAGCTTCTCGTTTTATGGCTGTTTTTAGTGAGCATTTTACATAAACTTCATAAAAATTTTCAATCAATCCGCGCGCAAAGTTTCTAAATTTTCTTCTGTGCCCAGTTGCATCAAACATAACATTGATTCCATTTTGAACTAAATAATATCCGATTAAAACCATTGCCCTATAAGCGCACTCTCTTTCCTCTTCTGTATATTTCGGTTTTTCCAACAAAAATTTTCTAAACTCATCCATCCGCAAAATTTGGATTTTTTTGCCTCTTAATTTCTTAACTAATTCTTTTGCAATAGTTGATTTGCCGCTTCCTGGCAATCCTGTTAACCAAAGCGCCCAAGTCATCCGTATATCACCTTCGCCCCTTCAATATAATCATTAATTTTTTGCAAATCAATTCTGTTCGCATCTAAAATATTGATTGCAAAAGAAAATAGTTTTTCGCGTACTTTGTTTGGATTTTTTGCACCGCGCTCGATAAACCAATTATCCGGGTAAAAAACAGAATTTGCAACTACTATTGCTCTAAAAGCAAAAAATGGCTGAGCAACTTCCAAAATTTGGAAATCTTTTGTTTTTTTCAAATAGGTCTCAAAGAATAAATCAAAGAGCTCTTTGAATTCCCCGATTAATTTCCCATATTTAGTTATGCTCCAGAAAATAAAATTCATTGCAAAAGCAGTTAAATCATCTGCAGGCTCTCCAAATTCTCCTCTGCTCCTATCCAATAAAATAAATTCTGAGCTTTTTTCATCCTGGAAAACAATGTTAAATGGATGGTAGTCTCCATGAATAACACATAATCTATCGGAATAACTTTTTAGCTTTCTCCACCATTCAACGCATTTCTTTACAAATTCAATTTTTCTTTGTTCGTCCAGAAAACTTCCTTTTGGATATCCATCAAGAACCCCCATGATGTATTCTCCGTGTCCGATTAAATCTCTTGCGCGCCTTGCATACAATTCTGGGCGCGAAATTTTTTCTTTGTGAATTTTCGCTAGATATTCTGCAAGAGTTTTCACTCGCCTTTTGTCCAAATCACTGATTCCTTCTTTAAAAATTCGGTCCAAGTCACTGTCATAGGTTTTTCCTTTTGCCTCCTGCAGTAAAATGTAATATTTTTTTATCCCTCCGATTGAGACTAATTCATCTCCTTTCAACCCAAGAACATCAAAGCTCTTTACATGCAATGGCAATTTGTTAAAAGTGTCGTGCGCTAAAATTAAATTGTGCGCAATATCAGAGAGATGGTCGTGCCCAAATCCACCTTCTGCCATTGTTTTTAATACAACTTTTTTTCTACCTTTTCCAGAGTTAAAATCAATTAAATAAGCCTCTCCGTAAACTCCTTTTCCAAGCTTTTTGAATTCTTTAAACTTAATTTGGCCGCCGAATTTCTTGGCTAGGTAAGTTTTCAAATTTTCTTTATTAATTTCCATGCTCCCACGCTCTATTTTAAGAAGCAATGGGTATTTATTATATGCTGTCCAACTTTTAATTATGAATTTAAAGCCGATAATGCGCATTCTGTGCCACCAGAGAGAGGACAGAACTTACAAAGTTTGCGATAATTATTTGTTAGTTTGCGGCCGCTGTTTAGGAATTTATATTGGATTTTTCTTTTCATTCATAGTTTTGCTATTGATTTATGGATTTTTTACAAGAAGTGTAAATGTTCTATACGCTTTTGCGCTTATAATTCCAATGGTAATTGATGGAATGTCGCAAGCATTTAATTTGCGCGAAAGTAAAAATTGGATTAGATTCATAACGGGCTACTTGGCAGGATTGAGCGTGGCTTACATATTCTATGCGATTATCTCTGTAATTCTAGCTACTCCACGATTTGCAAAGTTGCCATATTTTGAATTTATTCCTATAGCTGCAGTCATGCTATTTTTATTATTTATTCTTGAAAAATCACAGAATTCAAAAATTATTTTCCTGAAGAAGTTCTTTAATTCAATTGCAATTTTCTCAGCCGTATTTTTAGTTTTTGGCGTAATAATACTCTATGCACTACTTTTTCTAAAGCTAAAATTTTTCAGCTAAGCTGTATCACAAAAATTTTCTCAAAAGCTAATTTTTTCTCTGCAATTATCTCTCCCTCTGCCTGAACTCCAGATAAAGTGCTATTCACTATAACAGCGCGGCCGTTTTCTTTTAAAAAATCTCTATATTGCTCTAAAAATTTTTCTAAAGTTTCCGAACTGTTATAGCTCAAGTCTATAGGCCTGTCAGAATATTTTGTTTCGCGTGGCAGATAAGGCGGGTTAAAAATAATTAAGTCAAATTTTTCTCCATTTTTTAGCGGTGCGAGCAAATCACCTTCTCTAAAATCAACCTTTACTTTATTCCCTTCTGCATTTTTCTTCGCACATTTAATTGCATGCTCGTTTAAATCAGTTGCAACAACTTCCGCACCTTTTCTTGCGCATAAAATTGCAATTAATCCTGAGCCAGTTCCAATTTCTAAAACTTTTTCTCCTTTTTTAACCTGCAAGTTATTTGCTAAAAGAAAAGAATCTTCTCTTGGCGAGTAAACATTCCCATCAGTTTCCAGAATTAAATCATTGTAAAAAGTCTGTGCCATTATTTTGCAGCGCTTTTCAGAACTTCAACTGAATCTCTCAAACCTGAAACAATCAAATGATCCCCAACATTTATCTTATCTGAATCGCTAACATGTGTTATCCAGCTGCCGTTTTTCCTAATTGCCAAAAATTTAACTCCCTTGTGGTCTTTTTTGATATCCTTTATTGCCTTTCCAGAAATTTTGGCGCCTTTTCTTACCTCAATGCTATCAACATGCTCTCTTGACTCTAAAATTGCATCTCTTAATGCAGGATGTATCTCAACATCCCTGAGAACAATACCTGCCAATCTATCAGCAGCATTTGAAATATTCTCTGCTTCTGAGGCAAGTTTCAAAATTCCGGCAAGTTTTGCAGCCTGGGCAGGATTTTTTGCCGCTAACATAGTGCGTATTTCAACTTGGTATCTAAGCTTGTTCATCTCCTCCTCTAAATCGCGGACTTCATTTGCAAGCTCATCATTATTGAAAAGGACTGCAGAATAAGCAAGGTCAACCATTAGCTCAGAAATATCTTTCATATCCCGAAGTAAATCTTTTACTCCGCGGCCTCTCTCTAAAAGTTCGCCTACAATCTCATCAAATTCGTATTTTTTAGCCATGCTCTCCCTACTTGTTTAGTTTTTCACTTTATAAGCCTTTTTGCATAAACATTTATATAATTGCAATTTCTATCTGCTCGCATGGAAATTCACACTGCAATCGATAAATTCGATGAACTGCGCATTTTTATCGAAACAAAAAAAGAAGAACTGCACGGAAAGGAAGTTAGAATAAAAGTAATGGCAGATAGCAATATAGTTGCGAATGAAGAAGGCTTTTTTATAAATCCAGATAAGATAAAGAAAGTACAATTTGCAAACAATGATAATGAGATAAATCTTTTTTTGTTTAGGAATTCAAATCCGGAAGAAGTTCCAGCAAATGCAAAAGTTTCATTTAATGTTACAAAAGAACTTTGGCAGGAAATGCGGCCGAAATTTATAATAAGTTACAGCTAAAACTTAGTCTAAATCGTCCTTGCTCACAAGCAAAACCAAATCGCTCAATTCTTTTTCCCAGTACTTTTTTGCGTTTTTTGCAAATCCGCTCATACTAATTATTATAACAGGCGTTCTTCTTGAAACAGCTACCATTCCAATTGAAGAAACATCATCCTGGGAAACAGGCTTTTTTCCAGAATCTAAAATTCTAACCATATAAGTTTGCTTTCCAAGCGGGGTTGGAACTTTTACTTCCAATTCAACTTCTTTCCCAGTCTTCAAAAGTTTCTCGCTTTCAATATCTATGTTGTTTTTTTCAAGCCAATGGTAAACTATGTTTCTGAAATCATTTATTGGAGCTGCTTCAACTTCCCTGATTTTTTCTTCAACTGTCTTTCTTTTTCTTCCGCGCTTTCTTTCAACTTTTACCGGAATTGGCTTTACAGTTTTTTCAACTCTCTCAACTTTTTGCTCTGCTAATTGCTCAATTATTTTCTGATCCTGAGTTTTTGTTTCTTGAACAGCTTTTGCGACCGCGCCTCCAAATCTTACAGTTAATTTTTTCATTGCAATCTCCCTTGCTTTGGTTTCATGCATATCAGGAGTATACCAGCATCTTAGGGGCGTTCCTCTGAAATCAAGCACAAATCCGCCAACTAAATCCTCTAAATTTGAAAGTACAGTTGCTTCCTCAGGCCTGATTTCAAATTCTCCAACCACATTTTCCTTCATAAGTTTCTGCAAAAGTTCCTTGTCTTGCGGAGTCAACATGTCTGCAATTTTTTTCTGCAAAACAGGCAATTGATCAGGATAAAAATAATACTTCATACTTCCTAATTTTCTTTTTGAGCGCATTAACTTGTTCTGGCTTACAGCATCAACCAGAACAGCAGTTACAATTATTGAATTGGCCCCAAGTTTTTGGGCTATATCAACTGGAGTTGATGGGCCGTATCTTCTAATATGGTTTAAAATTTCCTCGTCAATCCTTGCCATTCCATCCAAATGTAGTGTAATTAACTATATATTTTAACTTTTTTAATCTTATCTTATGAAATTTAGCCTTGCAGAAGAGCTGCGCAGAAAATCAGCGCATTTTTTCGGATTAGCTTGGGTTCTGGTTTCTTATTATATAACTTTGAAGCAGACAATTTTGCTTCTCGGGCTTTTCTTCTTTCTCACACTAGTAAACGCCTCACTTCACAAATATTTAGTTCGCATTCCTCTGCTTGGAAATTTTGTTGATTTTTTGCATTCAATGGCGCGCGCAGAGGAAAGACATGCAAAAATTTATTATGGGGCAGTTTATTTTTTTGGAAGCTTGATTGTTGTTCTTTTTGCAACTCAATCTTTGCCAATTTTTAGAGGAGCTGCTATTGTTTTAATTATTGGAGACGCTTTCTCTGCAATAATTGGAAAAGCATTTGGAAAAACTGAGCTTCCTTACAATCCTTTCAAAAGCGTTGAAGGGAGCATTGCAGGGCTAATTGCAGCGAGCATTGCTGCGGCTTTTGTTCTTCCAATACCTCTTGCAATTTTTGCAGCTTTTATAGGAATGTTCATTGAATCAATTCCCTGGGATTTAAATGACAATTTAACAATGCCAATTGGGGTTGGGTTTTTCCTCTGGATTTTAACATCTTTATGATTTAAAAAATGGTAATTGGATATGAAACTGAAGATCCGCTTTTCGAAAGCGGATTTAAATGGATATCAATAAAATTAGCTGCAGTAATCACATTTATTTTTGTTTTGCAATTAATTTATCCGCCGCTAACAGATATGTTTTCAGAAATTCCTTCTAGAATTTTTTTTGAGCCTTGGAGAATTATTACTCATATTTTTTTGCATTCAACAACTAATATAACTCATATTTTTTACAACATGTTCGGACTTGTTTTATTTGGAGCGATTTTAGAAAAAATAGTTGGCTGGCGAAGATTTTTAACAATATTTTTTATTGCAGGAATAGTTGCATCTATTGGTTCAATTGTTGTTTCATTCTTGCAGGGAACCCAAAACATTCCAAGTATCGGAGCAAGCGGTGCAATTTTTGGAGTAATAGGGGCTTTAGCAGTTCTGCGGCCGCGAATGATAGTTTATGTTTTATACTTTCCAATGCCTATGATAGCAGCTGCATTTTTCTGGGCCCTAATTGATATTATAGGTTTGTTTAATCCATTTGATTACATTAACAATTCTGCGCATTTATTTGGAATGTTTTTTGGAATTGTTTTTGCTTTAGCGATAAGGCAGAGATTTGGAGAACCATTTTTTGTAAAAAAGAGAAGCGCAGATATTCATATTAAAGAGGAAGAATTCGAGGATTGGGAAGAGAGATGGATGGGGCGGAAAAAGAAAAAGCGCGAATAGCTACGAATGGATTCGTAGTTATCATATATTATTTAAAATAAGCAAAATACCTTTTTAACCATGGAAAAATCAAGAATCTTAATTGGAATTGGAATTTTAATCGCAGTAGTTTTAGTTAGTGGATGCACTCAAAAATATAATGGTTCAGAAAAAGTGCAGGTTCAAGAAAAAGCGCAAATTTCTAGTGGAATTCTTGAACTTCAAAAGACATATGATTATTTTTATAAAAACGAAGGTCCGAATATGCAAATTTTTGAATTTACTGCCATTAAAGAAGGCATAGAAGTTTTAAACTTTGTTTCAGAAAAAGGTAATAAAACCTTCTTCCTTGTTGAAATTGTTTCTACTGATGGTATCTCAAAAAATATTACATATTATGTAGATTCTCATCAACGTATAACCAATATAACTATGGGTTTAGACGATACCTTAAGTATTGGATTAGTGGCGATGCCTGCTCGGGAAGGCGAATCGGGCGTTGGGCGTTGGAATATTCAAGAAAGTACGCCTATAGAAAAAGATATTGTTGTAAAATCTAATCTAGTGGCTGATTTATGTACGGCAGAGAAACTTCAGTATAGACTGGAAAAAGAGTGCAGGGATGCATTTAAAGTTGCGGGTGATCCAATTGTTTGTGACCAAATGGAAAAATACGAAGATGATTGCTATAAATATTACGCAGAAAAATTTTCTGATATAAAACTTTGTGATAAAATAAATTATTTAGCGGATAAAGATGCATGCTATGAAAATATAGCTGTAAAAGAGAAAGATAAATCATTGTGCGCTGAAATTGACAATTCTAACAATTATCCTTATGATACGGGCGCAGATTGTTACTACAAAATAGCGGTTTTGCAAAACGATGGAATTATATGTGATCTTATTAAAGAAAAATCTGCTCCGTACGACCGTTATAATTTTAATATAAAACATAAAAAAGCGCAGTGTTATTATGAAGTGGCTTTAAATACAAATAATCCTGCTTTGTGTAATAAATTGGATGAAGTCGCTTCTATAGATGTTGGCAACTATTACGAATCTAAAAGTTTCTGCTATTTCAAAATTGCGTTAAAAACAAAAGATAATTCACTGTGCGAAAATGTAAAAACTCTTACTGTCACAGAGATTACACCAGATCCAAACGCTCCACCTTGTCGTTCAGGTCCAACAGCTGGTACTTGTGGTACTCCTGTAATTAAATTTAATTGGACTATGAGCAATGAAATGTGCCGCAGTGAGCTCAAAAATATACATTTGGACTTAACTTGTCCTCTAGAGGCGCCTAATTGCTCTTACGATACCTACAATATGCTCATAAATCCAAATCTAAAATATCGCTGATGTATTAAAAATGGAAAACTCAAAAGACAAAAAACTAATAATAACTCCTCTGGATGAAAACACTAAAAAAATTAGCCAAGTCCTTGCAAATGATACCTGCAGAAAAATTCTTGATGTATTAGCTGAAGATCCTTTAAGCTCCTCTCAAATTTCTGAAAAATTAAATCTTCCTTTAACAACAGCTGATTACAATATAAAAAAATTGAGCGAAGTTGGATTAATCACAGTCCATCACAAAAAATGGAGCCCAAAGGGGAAAAAAGTAAATTACTACGCGCCGGCTGAGAAATTTATTTTAATTGCTCCAAA
>Ga0209542_10020681_pt1 | contig 10394 bp, 9 predicted proteins | sample RifCSPhighO2_01_FD_184028 | JGI IMG/M metagenome (GOLD analysis project Ga0209542, IMG submission 184028) | Soil microbial communities from Rifle, Colorado - Rifle CSP2_plank highO2_0.1 (SPAdes) (version 2) | ecosystem: Environmental > Terrestrial > Deep subsurface > Rock core/Sediment ...
CCGAACATTTTAACTACATATTTGCCTTTAATCACCGACAAAAACAAAGTCATAACCACCAAATTGAAAATCGGCGACACACTTAAAAATACCATAGTTCCAACCGGCGCCATGCCTAAATCTGCCAATGATTTTGCTACCGGATAATTGCCCAGTATTGTCCCAAAATACAATCCAAACCCCAGTAAGAGACTGGTTATGACGCTACCCAACCACGAACCCATTAATACTCCCAAGCTTGTGAGCGGGACTACCACCCTAAGTGCAGCTCCTATCGTAATCCCGACAAAAACTACCAGTAAGGTCTTCCCCTGACCGCGCCAATAATTAGTTTTTTCTTTCGTTTTATCAGCAGTAAATTGAAACTTCTCTCTCCTAAAACTCCAAGTAGATGCCACCAGGGATACGAAGATAATCAGCGCGTTAATTACCGCAGTTTTAATTCCGAACAAATTTGAAATGATAAAAAATGACTGCAGGTCATATGCTCTCTCTGCTATTAAAAAGCCCAGCAACATCAGCGGTTGTGCTCCCAGCCGGACAAGCTCCCCTGAAATCGGTAGCGCTGACATAACTGATAAAGGCGAGATCATTCCTGCCGCCTGAGCCAACAGGACATTGCGCACCGATACTTTTCCTAGGAATGAACGATTCGCCCGAATATCCACTGACCGGTCAATCACATAAGCCGCCGCCGTTCCCAAAACAAACCAGGGCAGAATGTTTTCCGTATACGAGATAAACGTCGAGATAAACAGGTCCACTTATTCAGATTACAGGAAAACTTGGACCCCCGTCCAATTGAGTTTAAATTTGTGCGTAATAGGTTCGAATACTTTCCATCCAGGGCTGCAAAAGATTACTTCAAAACTTTTATGAAATCATCAATTGAAATACCCGCTTTTTTCACTTGAGATTTTAGAAGAAACTGGGCAACTTCCCGATGTAACGGAATCGACAAACTCGGACCTCCTGCCTTTTGTAAAATCGCGTGGTCGCCGGAAGTATGGACGTGTGCATAGCCAAATTTCAGAAAAGCCTTGACCGCTTCTTTGCCCGAAACGTTTGTTAATTTAGGCATACGCCAGAGGTATTGGAGTCCCGACACTTCTTTGAATTAGTTCCGTATTTTTGTTAGCCTTCGTAACAACCTCCATGTAAGCCTTTATAGCTTTTTCTACATTTGCCAAGGCTTCTTCCTTAGTTTTTCCTTGAGACATACATCCGTACAGGTTAACTACATCAGCCACATAGCCTTTGTATGTTTTGTCGTAGGCCAACTCAATTAAGTAGTCAAATTTCCTAATCTTCATACAAGCTCATTATATCACCTAGGATTTAGGGCTTTCCATCCATGGTACGTTCATGGAACTGAACGTACCAGGGCTGCAAACACTTGTTAAAACTGTTATAATCAACGTTATCAACGCCTCAGCTAGCGCCGCAAGGCCCGCTGAGGTTTTTTGATGTAGAATAACTTCGTGTCCAACTGCATCTTGTTTATCGACGGCGAGAATTTTCTCCACAAAGTCAGGGAAATCTTAAAAACTGAAGGTCTCGACCAAACCAAAATCGACCTGGCCAAAATTGATTTAAATACGCTTATTGGCGAACCACTGAAAGGTTTCAAGATTAAACGAAAGATATTCTATGCTTCCAAAATACATTTCCATCCTGAAACAAAGAAAAAGTCCGAGGAATTGATCAAATTCCAGCGCAGCTTGAGAAACAACCTCGTAAACCAAGGTTTCGAATTCGTCATTGCGGGAAATGTTCGAGCCCAAAAGATCGGGAAAGCTGTTGTTTTCCGGGAAAAAGGGGTTGATGTCAAAATCGCCGTTGACTTAGTCTCTCTCGCTTCCAAAAATATCCTCTATTGTGCCCTTCTTTGTAGTTCCGACTCCGATCTCCAGCCAGCCGTAGCTGAACTTCGTGAACGAAAAGTGGAAGTGGTTTATTTAGGTTTTGAAGCAAATCCCAACAAGGGGCTTAGTTACACCACCAACAGAACAATCCTTTTAAGAAACCCCGAAGTGACCGCTGCTTGTCCCAAGACTTAAGTGATTTTGTGTGTAATAGGTTCGAATGTTTTCTCCTTCGGCTCACTTCGTTCACTCAGGACTTCGCATCCAGGGCTGCTGCGAAGCTTAAATTACTATATCAATCTATACCAAACCAGAATTTAGCAGATAACCCATCAGAATTATTCCCAAGGTAGTAATTCCAAAAAAAGCGGACAGTAACTGCCAACGCATTACTTTTTTCAAAATTAGAGCTTCTGGGATGGATAATGTGACGATTGAAGTCATGAAGGCTAAAGCAGTTCCCAGTGGTACGCCTTTACCCACCAAAGCTTCCATCACAGGAACAACGCTCACTGAATTGGCATATAGTGGTATACCCAGAATTACAGCCGCTGGAACCGTCCACCAGGTTCTGTTTGATAAATACCCCTCTACGAGGCTTGCTGGGACAAAACCGTGAATTAACGCTCCTATAGCCACTCCCAACACCACATACGGGAACACCTGCTTAGTTATCTGTATGCCGTCTGTCCACCAACAGGATACCAATTCCCTGAATGGGATGCTGTCACCGCCATTTTGTCTGGACTTAAATTTAAGTAGTTCCGTCTTAACAAACCTCTCCATTTTCAACTTCTGTATAACCATTCCCCCCACTACGGCTACTCCAATACCCACCAAGTTATAAATTAGTGTTACTTTCATCCCAAACATGGCGGGGAACAAATACAGGGATGCCTCATTTACCAACGGTGAACTTATTAAAAACGCAAATGTTACCCCCAATGGAATACCCGCCCCCACAAAACCGATAAATAACGGAATTGAGGAACAGGAACAAAAAGGGGTGACTATACCCAACAATGCGGCGAACAGGTAGTCTAGCCCGAACCATCTCCTCTTTGTTAATATGTCCCGCACTTTCTCCATCGGGAAGTAGTACCGGGTTATTGCCATCACATAATTGATGACCACCAAAAGCAGCCCGATCTTTATCGTGTCGTAAATAAAGAAATTAACGGCGGCCCCCAGGTAAGTCCCCCGAACTATCCCCAACCCGGAAAATGTCACCGCGTCTGCTAGCTTCTGAATCGGACTAAATATGTCCATAAATCTTGTCCCTCACCTTCTCCCTCCTTCATTCAAACCAAATATTTGCCCCACCACCAGTACCCCTTCCGGAGTCAGTGAATAATGGACATTCAACCCCTTCTTTTCTCCCAAAATAAGCCCAGCCTCCCGTAAGTCTGCCAAATGGTGTGATAGCAGGCTCTGTGACAGCCCTACATGGTCTTCAAACTCACATACACAATGCTCACCCTGACGCAAAATACATAAAATTTTCAGCCTGCTTGGCTCAGCGACCAGTTTGAGGAGCGATGATAAGGTGCCAACTTTAGCAAATTCAACCTTATTTGGAGTACAACAACTATATGAACTCATGTTCATATAATAAGTCTGTTTTCTTCACCACGCAATAGCCCAATTCAGACCAAACCGGGTTCCCACACTCGTGATGAGCACGTCGAACCATGGTTCACATGGCCTGCCAACTTGACTTTTCGTCTCAAAATGATACGATAACTATACATGAATGAGACGAAAAACACCCCCAGGCTGCAAAAAATTCTTGGCATTCTGGGCACAAAAGACCAGGCCACCAGGGCTGAACTCTCCTCTCTCTTGGCTTCTGTCTACCCGGTTTCCAAACCCACTCTCGCCCGCGACCTGAAACATCTCATGTCTACCGGCCAAATCCAAAGCCGGGGTGCCGGCCGCAGCACCTCCTACTTTATTCCCTCCACCCATCTCCTGCTAAAACCGATAAACTTAGCCGGACACTTCGAGCTTGACCCGGACCAGCGTCCAAATGTCCAAAAACAATTTAACCCGGAGATATTCACTCATCTTCCAGGTCTGTTTATTTCGGAAGAATTGGCCGAACTTGAGCATATATACAAACCTTTCCCCTCAAATCCCAATCTCCGCGAGCTGGAAAGATTTGTCATTGAACTTTCCTGGAAATCTTCCAAAATCGAAGGCAATACCTACACCCTCTTAGAAACTGAAGGGCTAATAAAAGACGCCAAGCAAGCCCGGGGCAAATCCTTATACGACGCAACCATGATTCTTAATCATAAAGCGGCTTTTGAAACTATATTGCAAAATCCCGATGACTTTAAACAACTCTCCCCATCTTCAGTTCTCCAACTGCACAACTCCTTAACGTCAGGTCTGAATATTTCAACGGGTATTCGTCAGGTTCAGGTAGGCATCTCGGGAACCGCTTATCTTCCCCCCGATAATCAGTGGCAAATCACTGAATATTTCAAACAGGTTTTAGACTGTGTTAACCAAATCCGGTTTCCCTTGGAAAAAGCTCTGGTCATTTCAGCCATGATTTCTTATCTCCAGCCGTTCGCGGATGGCAATAAGCGAACCTCCCGTATGCTTTCAAACGCAGTCTTGATTGCCCATGACTACTACCCTCTTTCGTATCGGAACATTGACGAAAACGAGTATAAGCAAGCCCTCATCTTGTTCTTCGAAACCAACAATCTCTACCACATCAAAAGATTATTGATAGATCAATACCGCTTCGCCCTCTCCACCTACTTTCTCTAGAAATGTCTTCCATCCAGGGTACATTCATGTAACTGAACGTACTAGGGCTGCAAAATAGCCTCGAAAATGGTATAATCAGCACATGATTAACTGGTCCACTGACGAAAAAAAATTTAAGAAAAGCCACCCCAAAGAATACCGTCTTTGGCGGCTCACACAATTGATCAACTATGGCTTGGACGGTGAAAAGTTAGATAGACACGAGGTTAAGCAAGCGTGGGCGAAAATTAAGGCCGATTTAGATCCCCACAAAGCAGTATACTTAGAGTATCTTTTATGGGACGTAACACCATCCTCACCCCAATTCAACGAAAATTTCTGGAGCTTGTCCAAGCAGAAAAATATTTAACTTCAAAATACTATTGGACGGGTGGAACTGTCCTATCTGAGTTCTATTTACACCACCGAGACTCCGAGGACATAGATTTATTCACCCAAAAAGATGAAGTTAATTTGCCAAGTGTGAAGGATTTTATTGGCATTTCAGGTGCCAAATTAGGAGCCAAGGGTATCAGCTACACCAGATTTTTAGGACTCCACACTTTCGTCCTCAATTTCAATGAGGATAACCAGCTAAAAATCGATTTCAATTATTACCCTTTTCTTCGTATAAATACTGGTAAAAAATGGAACAATATCAACATTGACAGTATTGAGGATATAGCTGTAAACAAAGTTCATACAATCTCAGTCAAACCAAGATCCCGTGATTTTATTGACTTGTATTTCTTACTAAAAGACCGAAAATGGGGATTGTCTCTCCCCAAACTGATTGTTCTTGCCAAAGCCAAGTTTGATTGGGATATAAACCCCATCCAAATGGGTGAGAATTTGGCGAAAGTTGTGACAGTTAAAGATTTACCTCGAATGTTGGTGCCATTTGATCAAAAAGAAATGGAGAATTTCTTGCTAAAAATGGCTAAATCCCTAGATAACAATATCTTCAAGAACTGATTTCTGCGTAAAAGGTTCGAATCCTTCGACACGGCTCAGGACAAGTTACTTTCCATCCAGGGTAGGTTCATGGAAATGAACGTACCAGGGCTGCAAAAACTATTGATCCTATTCTTCTTGCCTCTTCAGGCGATAAATAGGTCATACTCCAAGTTCAACTCCACCTCACCAAATCTGCCATTCGCATCGCTACCTCCACAGTCTGGCAATCCCCCACGTTGACCAAGAGGTTCAGGTTTTCACCTTGTAAATATGCCCCGGTCACATATATTGCCTCCCTCAATTCAGGATGTAGCTGCTGATGTTTCCCAAACTGTCCTGCCGTCAAAATCGGGCGCGGATGAACTTTCACCTCATAGTGACCGTTATCTAACACCCGCAGCCTGGCCCTCCCCAAACTGTATCTATAAAAATCCTCCCTAGGATCGTAGGTCATCCCATGTACCACCATCAGCGCTTCGTCCTGGCTTAGCCAAGTTGGTGGTGTTCCCGTTCCCATCTTGAACTTACCCCATTCCGGCACCTCACGGGACAAATCTATCTCTGCCACCTTCTGCGGTTTCCCGCCGTTACAATTCGCAACCAGCCAACTATGGTTCCAACCTTCAGGCCTAAACATCACCCTACCATCCCCCATAGGAGTTGCATTCTTACCGCACCCAAACTCCTCAATTACCCTCACATCAGGCATTTTCCGCCACTTTTCTCTCGGCCCGTGCACCATGGCCGGATATTCTTCAAAACCGCTTCCCCCTTTAAATACTGCAGTCAATCCCACCGCCACCAGATGACCGTCATCCCTCATCATCATCCGCGCATCCTCAAGTGACGCAATCCCCTGATCCCCAGGTATCCACGGAATCCATCTATCCTGCCCAGTCATCATCACTAGTGGCGTAGCATCTGGTTTTCCGCTCTCTGCAGCCCCACCCGCCTGCCGGGCCAACACCACCAACCCCTTTTCATCCCCCCATGCCCCCGCATTGTAAAAACGCCCTATTCGCTTCTCTTGCATGACCAAGCTATTTTACTCCATTTCCCTCCTCCAGGCTTTTAGCACCACTCTATCCCGCCTCACCGGCGATCATGTATTACTAAACAAATAAGGTTATCAACTGGCCGCCAATACCCTCTTCCACACATCCAGAGTATTTTTGTAAGAAAAATTAGCCTTTCCAATGGCAAAATTCCTCTCCGTCATCTCCCGGCACCTATTCTTATCCTTCAACACCTCGCCAGCTTCTGACACAACCCTATTCAACACCTCTTCCGGCACTTTGGCCAGGCCATCGTTATCATAACTTACCGCATCACCCATACTGATAACATTGAATCCCAACGGTGCAATATCCTCCTTAAACACCGGGTATTCAAATACCACTACCGGTTTTTTGGTAAACACCGCCTCCAAAAATTGGTTCCCGAACCCCTCGTAAACACTCGGATACGTCACCAAATCTGCAAACGGATATACGTCCATCAGCGAACACGCCCCCGGCTCCTCCCCCTTTGCCACTACTCCGTTTACCCGCGCCACCCGGATCCCCAATTTTTTGGCATACTTCATCAGCTGCCGCTCATACTCTTCGTCCCTCTTCTCCGCGTACCCGCTTATTACCAGCACCACGTTTTTTATGCTTTTCTGTATCCCCGCTATCACATCCATGGCCAGCTCGATGTTTTTGCGCCGCACAATCCGCGTTGCCTGCAGTACCACACTGTCTCCCGGCCGTACGCCGGCCGCCCGCATCAGGCCCCAGCATTCCTCTTTTTTCCTACCCGGCTCCACCTCAAAATCCAACGAGTCATACAACACCTCAGCCACGACTCCTTTCCGCCTGGCCAATTCTTTCCTGGCAATGGAATTGAACAGGCAGTGGCCAAGATTAGGAAACACCGGCGGAAAATATTTCCCTAGCTCATCCCGCACCCGTTTACCAGACGACCCCTCATATCTGTCGTTCTCCCACCAAAAATCATGATGCACCGCTACCGTCTTGACTCCCGTCTTCTCCACTACCCGCGCCAATGCCCCTGCCGCCGCCAAATTCTCCCCCACCGACCAAATATTACTTACAATCAACCTGTCCGGTTTCATTTTTTCCAGCATTTCTTCAAATTCCGCCTCCAATTTTCCCTGTCTTTCCTCAAACTTCTTCACCCATTCGTCCTCACTCAAATTTTTCCACCCCCCGAACGCCTCCTCATCCACCAAAAATCCTGCCGCATCCAGCTGGTTCTCCAAATGCGGTACCACCCAGTCCGCCTCGACGCTGTATGGCCCCCCGGCCAGCTTCACTTCCATATCTTCCCTTTCCAATATTTCCTTCCAGTTAGCTATCTCCAAACTCACCCCATCCGTCCGTCCCACCCGAAAATGCACAACTAACACCTTCACCCCTACCACGACTTCCCCCTTCGCCCCAGAATAACCCATCCCGCCGCACCGGCCACTCCGGCCACATACACCAGCTGGCTTATTCCTAATGCCTCCATCCCCATAATATCCGCTATCGGCCGCCAGTACAGGACAAGCGGGTGCAGGACAATTGGCATCACAACCGCGGCTACCAGCACCGGCTGGCCCAACAGCTTAAGGTGCCGCCACACCGGCCGGTGACCCAACCACGTGTCGATTAATACTAAAGGCTGGATAAAAATAATTCCCGTAAACGCCATCGTTGCTCTTTGTACTACTGACCACCCCCACACTGGCAGAACCACGATCAACCCCACTGCCGCCGTCAAACCCCCCGCTCCCAGTAAATATCTCCATTCTTTGCGATCCAGAAACCCCCTGTCGCCCCCCGGCTTCTCCCGCAACACCCCGGCCCTCCCGGGTGCAAAAGCAAACGCCAGCGCCGGCAGTCCGTCCGTCACCAGATTCACATACAATATCTGCAAGGGCGACAGCACCGGCAGACCCAAAGTAACCGTCGCCAGAATATATCCCACCTCTCCCAAGTTGCACGCCACCATAAATTTTACTACTCCCCGCAACTGTGCGAAAATGTTTCTTCCTTCTTCGACCGCCGCCATCAGGCTGGCAAAATTGTCGTCGGTTATCACCATATCCGCCGCTTCCCGGGCCACATCCGTACCGGTTATTCCCATCGCCACTCCCACTTCCGCCTGCTTGAGAGCCAGCGCGTCATTCACTCCGTCTCCTGTCACCGCCACAGTTTCTCCCATTTGCTGATACAGCTGCACCAGCCGGTATTTGTGCTCCGGCGTCGTTCTGGCAAAAATCTTCACCCGGGCAAGCACACTCACCAACTGCTCATCGCTGTACTCATCTACCTGCCTCCCGGTCAAAATCTCCCCGCCTTCGCCGATTATCCCCGTCTCCACCCCCACCGCCTCGGCCGTCAACTCATTATCCCCGGTCACCATCACCACTTTTATCCCCGCCAGCCCGGCAGCCAGAATGGCCTCCTTGACCTCCGGTCTTACCGGATCCGCCAGCCCCACCCACCCCAGAAACTTTTTCCCGGCTGAAAAAGCCAGCAACCGCAACCCTTTCCTGGCATAGACCTGCAGCTCCGTTTCAATTTCCCGCCTCCGCTTCTCCGCCAGCGTACACCCGGCCAAAATCGCCTCCGGCGCCCCCTTGGCCAACTCATATTTCCGCCCGCCCTTATCCACCGTCACTGCCATTTTCCGTGTCACTGGGTCAAACGGCACCTCCTCCACTACTCGCCACGTTCGCCTCACTTCATTCACATCAATCCCTTCTTTTTGTGCCCACAGCAGTAACGCCCCCTCCGTCGGATCCCCGATCACATCCGGCTCCCCGTGGTCCAGTTTAACGACAGTCGACGCCGTCGAGCACATCACCGCGTCCAACAGCATTCTTTCCTTCGCCTCCGCTCCCTCCATCCGCACCTCCTTTACCCGCATCTTATTTGCCGTCAGCGTCCCCGTTTTGTCCGTCATCACCAGACTCACCGCCCCCAGAGTCTCAATCGCCGCGAGTTTACGCACCACCGCCTTTTTTCTTGCCATCCTCTCCCCACCGATCGCCAAAGTCACGGTCACGACAGCCGGCAATCCCTCCGGCACAGCGGCTACAGCCAGGCTGACCGCAAACAAAAAGCTCTCCCCCAAAGATCTGTCCCTGACAAACGACATTCCAAAAACCATTGTCGCCGCAATTATCCCGACAACCCCCATTTGCCTGGCAAATTTTTCTATCCTCTTCTGCCAGGGCGTTTTCACCTCAACAACCTGCCCCAGTTTGCCGGCTATCTGCCCGAACCGGCTGTTTTTACCGGTACAGGTTACCTCCATATACCCCCGCCCCCGCGCCACTATCGTCCCCATAAATACCTCGGTCTTCTCTACCGGCAGCGATTCACCCGTCAGCGCCGCTTCATCCACCTCCAGGCTTTTTCCATCCAGCATTACCCCGTCCGCCGGCACCTTTGTTCCCTGCTCCAAATACACCACATCCCCCGGCACCAACACCCGGCTGTCCACCTCCTCTTCCCGCCCATCCCGCACCACCCGCACCCGTACAATCGTCATTTTTTTCAGCGCGGCAATCGCCCTTCCCGCCCTAAATTCCTGGTAAAAACCAAATCCCGCATTCAGAATCACAATCGCCCAGATCAGCCCCGCATCCACCCGCTCCCCCAGTCCCAGTGACACCCCGCCCGCCAAAATCAGCAGCCAGATCAACAAGTTGTCAAACTGGGCCGCCAGCACCCTCCACCATCCCGTCCCTTCTTCGTCCCCGACCTCATTCGGCCCAAATTGCACCAGCAGCTCTCCCGCCCTCCCCCGGCTCAA
>Ga0209542_10020685_pt1 | contig 10394 bp, 8 predicted proteins | sample RifCSPhighO2_01_FD_184028 | JGI IMG/M metagenome (GOLD analysis project Ga0209542, IMG submission 184028) | Soil microbial communities from Rifle, Colorado - Rifle CSP2_plank highO2_0.1 (SPAdes) (version 2) | ecosystem: Environmental > Terrestrial > Deep subsurface > Rock core/Sediment ...
CCGAGCCGCAGGCGCGGCGGCGCCGAGGCGGGGTCGCGCAATTTTTCAGGAGAAAAATATGCGTGACGACATGACGCAAATATCCCGCTTGAGCGGGATTTTGTGCTTTTGTCCGAGCCGGAGCCGGAGTCACAAAGTTAAATCGAGAGATTCACCGTCACGTAGTTCGTCACGTGCGAGCCGTCGGGTGCGATGCAGGAAATGGTGAACGTGGTCGCGCCGGTGAGCGCCACTGTTGAGGCGCCGCCGGAGAGAGAATTTTGCGAGAAACTTCCGTCTGGTGAAGACTCGAAGCAATTTGTCACGCCCTGCGAGTTCCAGAATATCGAGGTACGCGAGCCCAGCGGCACCGATGCGGGCACTGCCCATATTTCCACCTTCGGCGGTACGGCCGGCGTTGTGCTTGCGGCTCCGGCAGGCTTCGACGATGAGCGCGGGGCGCTTTGCACGATTGTGACCGTCGGCACGACGGGCTGTGGTGTGCCGACCTGGTACCCGCGCAGTGCGCACAGACTGTCAAAGAACGTCGGCGGCAGTACGTACGAGAGGAAGTTGCTCGCCCACGGGCGGCTCCGGCAGAGGTTCGCGATGACGCTGGTCGGTTGACCGGTGTATGTGTTGGAACCGAAAAATCCGGCAGTGACACTGTTGTTGGCGGAATCCACGCTTCCCGCAAGGATGGTACCGCCGTTCCCCAGTAGTTTGATGTCGCCGCTTACACCGGAAGTGAGGCCCCCTATCGCACCGCTCGGCACGATAATCGTCCGCACAGTGGAAGTGGCCGGAGCCGACGAAACGACCGTCGGCGTCACTTGCGCCGTCAGTTGATTCAGTCCGCTACTGACGGTATTCGTATTGGAAGTGGTGTTTGTGTTGGTGTCGGTGTTTGAAGTGGTGTCGGTGCTGACGGTCGTACTCGTGTCGCCGCTGGTACCGGTCAGTGTATTCAACTGGTCCGATATGCTTGTTCCGGTGCCGCCCGCCGCGCCGGTCGTAGTGAGATCGAGCTGGCTCGAGACCGGTGCCTGGTAGTAGTAGCAGACACCGCCCGTGTTGGACGTAGAAACTTGATTGATGTCGGAAGTCGCTTGATATGAGCCGCATCCGGTCGGGCCGGTCGCCGAAGTTCCCGCGCCGGAGCCACTTCCGCTCCCACTACCCTGACTTCCCTGCATCAGCTTTTGGAACAAACTCCCGAGCACCTGCTGAACCAACTGGAGTCCGAATTGGTCGCCCCCGGCCGCCCCTATTGCCTGACACTTGCCGGGCGCACTACTGACGCATTTCGCCGGCGTAGTAAATCCGTTCGTGTTATCGGGACATCTAATGGTCTGGCATGGCACACATGCGGGATCTCTTGGAGACGGAACGCATTTCCCCGGGTAACAATACTGTGCTCCACACATAATATCCCCAGCCAAACCGACGGCTTGAGCCGGACGAGGAGCCAGCGCCAACAAGCCCATCAGAATAATCACTGCAAAGAAAATACCTTGCTTCCTCGCGGTCGTCATGTGTTTAAAATAGTATCACACCTTCAAAAGCACAAAGTGCTCAAGTGCATATTCGAGCTCAAATCCCCTGCGGCGGGCTTCATGAGGAAGCTCGGCGAGTCGCGCGACGAGCGCACGAAAGCGGGGGGTGTCGGAGCGCAATAAGGCTTGTTTCGCGGCCCAAAACAAGGTTCCGTGGATTGCCTCCGGCGCGCTTCCCTTGAGCAATTCCCGCTGGTAGCCCACCCACAGCTCTTTGCGTTGTCCCCGCTGGAGCGCATTCGCCAACGAGAATATTGAGTTGTCGCGCTTCTCTTTCGGTGCATCAAAGCGCTCCGTTCTCTCCGCATGTTTCTCCACCGATTTGCGCGTATCGGCGTCTATCATTGTTTCGAGCATAAAAAACGCGTCGTCAGTCTTCGCGATATCTTTGAGACGAACGAGCAGACGCTCCCGCAACTCATCGTTCCCCAGCACGTTGTCGAGAACGACGATACGTTCGTCGCCAAACATCCCTGCGCCAGCGAGCGCCGCGTCGAGGTCGGCAATGGAATGTGCATCGGTGATGCGGACGATACGTTTCCCGTTCGTCGACTTTTTTACCGCGGCATTCATCGCATCGCGTGCTTTCTCAATATCGGTTCCGGTAAAAAAATACAACATGAGACTTGTATCTAGTATTTGGTATCTAGTATTTGGTATGGGGACGTATTCATACGATATACAAAATACTATATACGAGATACCTTCTTCATGTCGCCCCAGTTCTTCCCGACTGCAATTTCCGCCACAATGGGCACGCCGCTCAAGGGTTTTGTATCAGCGACTCCCTCCATCACGTCGCGCAAAGTGCGGGCGATTTGTTCCGCTTCCTTTTCGTCCACCTCATACACGAGCTCGTCGTGCACCTGCATGAGGAGTCGCGCCTTGTCGCGCCAGCCGTTTTTTTCGATGAGCGCATCCGCCTCCACCATCGCGAGCTTGATGATGTCTGCCTGCGTACCCTGCATCGGCGCGTTCATCGCCATGCGCTCGGCCTGCGCGCGGAGATTCGGGAGCGTTGATTTGAATCCGGAAAAGTACCGGCGGCGGCCGAAGAGTGTCTCGGTGTAGCCGAGGCGGGCGGCGGCGGCTTTCGTCTTTTCGATAAAAATCGCGAGTCCGGAAAAATTCTTGAAATAATCATCGAGGTAGTGCGCCGCATCGTCACGCGACACCTCCGCGCCGAGATTTGCGCGCAGAGCATTCACCCCCATGCCGTAGAGAATACCGAAGTTGATTATTTTTGCCCTGCGGCGCATTTCGTAATCCACCTTCTCCGCTGGCACGTTGAAGACTTTTGACGCGACCTCGGTGTGCACGTCGCGACCCTCTTTGAACACCCGCACGAGATTTTTGTCGCCGGAGAGTCCAGCCGCGATACGTAGCTCTATCTGTGAGTAATCTATCGCGGCGATGCAGAAGCCTTTTTCGGCCGCAAACGCCGAGCGGATGCGCTTGCCGTATTCGGAGCGGATAGGGATGTTCTGGAGATTCGGGTCCTGACACCCCATACGGCCGGTCACGGTACCCGTTTGGAGAAATTGCGCATGCAAGCGTTTGTCGTCTGCGATGAGCGGCGGGATTTTTTCTATGTAGGTCGAGAGAAGTTTTTGCAGTTCGCGATACGCGAGCACATCGGCGATGACGGGATGCAAATCGGACATTTTCTGGAGCTCTTCCTCGCGAGTGGTGCGCGCACCCGTCGCGGTCTTTTTTTGCTTCGCGGGAGTTATCTTGAGCTCGTCGTACAAAACGACGCCGAGTTGTTTCGGCGAGTTGATGTTGAACTCGTGCCCCGCATGCTTGTAGATGCGCGCACTGATTGTGCCGAGCTCGTCCCCGTACTCTTTCGAAAGACCCGCGAGATATTTCACATTGATATAGACGCCTGTTTCGTTCATGCGGCGCACGATCGGAATGAGCGGCTTTTCTATGCGCTCGAACACGTCAGCGAGCCGCCCCGTTTTTTTGAGGTCGGCAAGTATTTTCTCGCGGGCTTTCTCAAAGTCCTTTGTCTCCGCGTATTGCAAAATGTCGTCGAGCGTCGGGCTCGTGAGATCGCTACGCAAGAGCCAAAGTGCGACCGACGCTTCTTCCTGTGCCTCGCCGTAGTCGTCGACGAGGCCGGGGAGTGCCTCCTCCTTCGAAGCGCTCTCCCCGTGCAACACGCCACGCAAGCGTTCTTTGACGGAGCGGAAGTCCATCTCGTCACACAGCGCGTCGATGGTCGCGGCGTGCATCGGTAAATCCCACTTGTGGTCGGGGAGCGCAAATTGCACGGGCACATCGGGGTGAATAGTCGCCAGTTGTTTGGAAAACGCGGCGTTCTCCTTACCCGCGCGCAAGAGCTCGACGATGCGCGGCTTCACACCGGCTTTCTCCAACGCTTTCGGATTTTTATTGAGCACTTTGTATATCGCATCCACGGAGCCGAACTGCTGAATGAGTTCGGTCGCCGATATCTGCCCTATGCCTTTGACGCCGGGAATGTTGTCGGACGGGTCGCCGCGCAGTGCCTTGTAGTCGACGACATGCTCCGGCCCGAATCCGTAGCGCTCTTTCACGCGGTCGATGTCGTAGAGCACCGTGTCGGAGAGACCTTTGCGCAGGGTAAACACTTTTACCCGCTCGCCCACGAGCTGGAGGGTGTCCATGTCGCCCGAAGCGATAATGGTCTCGATATCGTCGCGCGCACGCAACTGTTTGACGATAGTCCCCAATACGTCGTCGGCCTCGTACCCTTCCTTTTGGTAGACGGGGATGCCGAACGCTTCGAATATTTTCGGCGCGCGCTCGAGCTGTGCCACAAGCTCGTCCTCGGCTTTCACCCGCTTCGCTTTGTAGTCCGCAAAAAGCTCATGCCGATACGTCGCACCGGGCAAGTCGCGTGCGGCGACGATGTAGTCGGGTTTCAAATCGCTCTTGATTTTGAGGAGCATCAGAATGAGGCCGTAGAGCGCCCCCGTCGGCTCGCCCTTGCTCGACGAGAAATCGGGGAGCGCGTGGTACGCGCGGTGCAAAATCGCATGGCTGTCGAGCAGTACGAGCCTGAGCTTTTTTCCCGACGTTTCAATTTTTTTCTTTGCCACCATAGTCAATTGAGATGATACGCCCGTCGCCCTCGATGTCTATGCGGACTTGAATCGCATCTTCCGGTATCAATTTCTGAACGCGCTCCGGCCACTCCAAAAGTATGAGATTCGCGGGGTCTGCGATGATTTGACTCCAGCCGAGAACCTCAAGTTCGTGCGCGTTTTTCAGACGGTACGCGTCGATGTGAACCAGTCTCTCAAACCTGTGACCAAACTCACCTGCCCCGTTAGAGCGCGATGCGTCTCTAATGGGGTACACTTTCTCTATAACAAACGTCGGGCTTGCAACAGTTTCGGAGATACCGAGAGTCGCGGCAACCCCCTGCACAAATGTTGTTTTCCCCGCTCCGAGTTCACCGGAGAGGGTGACAAGGACCGCGCGCTCGCGGCGGCGCAATTCGCGAGCGAATTGCGCCGCGCATACCCGCAACTCCTCACCAGAATGTGTCCGCTCCTGCATCAGGCCAGTGTACAATACAAGGGCAATGACCCAATTCAACGAGAAGAAGCAGGAGGAGCGCCTGCACGAGCTTCGTGCCAAAGAAGAAGAGGAGCTTGCGGCGATGCTTGCCGGTAAATACGGTATCGAGTACGTCGACCTCACCAACAAATCAATCGACACCGATGCGCTTCGTCTCGTGCCCGAAGCACAGGCCCGCGCCACCGAAATAGCGCCGTTTCACAAGGTGAACAAACTGCTCTTTGTCGGCATGCGCGCACCCGAGCGCCAAGACGCGCTGGAGGTGCTCAAAGACCTCGAGCACCTCGGCTACGAACCCCGCCGCTTTATCGTCTCGCAGGCCTCACTCGAGCATGCGTGGGACCGCTTCCACGATATTTCATATGCGACCGAAACGGAAGCCGGCATTCTCACACTTTCCAATGAAACCATTCAGCAGATGTTGCAAAGGCTCAAAACGCTCGACGACGTGCGCGTCGAAATCAATTCGCACAGTAAGAGCAAAGACACGCACCGCATATCGCGTGTCTTGGAAATCATCATGGCCGGTGCTCTCTCGCTTGGTGCCTCCGACGTGCACCTCGAGCCCGAAGAGGCTGGCGTGCGCATGCGCTACCGTCTCGACGGCGTGCTTGTCGAGGTTCTTGTGTTCGACATACCGACGTATGCCCTTATTTCATCGCGTCTCAAATTGCTCTCGGGCCTCAAGCTCAACATAAAAAACGCGGCGCAGGACGGCCGCTTCTCCATCGTCATCGGCGGCAAGGAAGTCGAGATACGCACCTCGGTACTTCCCGGCTCGTATGCGGAAACCATCGTCATGCGTCTCTTGGACCCGACCACCATCGCGCTCCCGATGGAGGCGCTCGGCTTCGACAAGTACCTGATGGATATTTTTGACCGCGAAATCGCGAAGCCTAACGGCATGATTTTGAACACGGGACCGACGGGGAGCGGTAAGACGACGACGCTCTACGCCTTTTTGCGCAAAGTGCACAAACCGGAAATTAAAATCGTCACCATCGAGGACCCTGTCGAGTATCACCTCCCCGGCATCGTGCAGACGCAGGTTTCCAAGGACTACAGCTTCGCGCAGGGTCTGCGCTCCACCTTGCGCCAAGATCCCGACGTGATAATGGTCGGTGAGATTCGTGATGCCGAAGTGGCGTCCACCGCCGTGCACGCATCGCTCACGGGCCACCTCGTCTTCTCGACACTCCACACCAACGACGCCGCGGGTACGTTCCCCCGCCTCATCGACATGGGGGTCGGTGCCGAGGTCTTGGGCGCGGCCGTGACGACCGCTATGGCACAACGCCTCGTCCGCAAACTCTGTACATTCTGCCGGCAGGCCGCGCCGATTACCGGCAAAGAACTCGAGAAAATGAATTTCTTGCTGAAGAACGTCCCGCACACCGAGGACCTGCCCGCGAATCGCGAACAAATGTGGGTGCCGAAGGGGTGCGAAAAGTGCGGCGGCCTCGGATACAAGGGCCGCATCGCGGTCGTCGAAGTCATTCTCATGGATAAAGAAATCGAAGAGTGCGTGCGCAAGACCTCCTCCGAGCGCGACATCTGGCACGCGGCAAAGCACCAAAACATCCGCCGCATGGCGCAAGACGGCGCGGTGAAAATCCTGCAAGGCGTTACCTCATACGATGAACTAAGTAGAGTAGTAGATTTGAATGATGAGGTCATGTTGGAAACTATTGCGTAGACGATATACTGTTTTGCATGAAAACTATCGAGGAGCATAAGGAGTACGTCGCACATATAGCAGAACAAGTGAAGAAAATAGCTTCGAGTACCGGAAGTAAGCGCATCAATGTCACCCACGGTGGTACGAATTCGACCCGCACCGAGGAAAGCAAGAATTTTACATTTATAGATATTTCCGACTTGGAAGATATTCTCGAAATTAACGAACAGGAGCAGTATGCACTGGTAGAGCCGAACGTTTCTTTAGACAAACTCCTTACCGCTACGCTTCAGCACAATTTGCTCCCAAAAGTTATCGCGGAATTCCCCGGAATTACCGTTGGCGGTGCAGTAAATGGCGCTTCATTGGAAAGCTCGGCATTCAAATACGGCCAGTTCAATGACACGGCCGACGAATACGAAATAGTTCTTGGCAATGGCGATATCGTCACCGCATCTCGCACAGACAATCCCGATTTATTTTACGGAACATCCGGCTCGTACGGTACCCTTGGACTCCTGACGGCTATTAAATTACAGCTAAGACCCGCAAAGCCGTACGTTCGACTGGCATACCAGCCGACAAGTTCTTATGCAGAAACTGTGTCTGTGCTACTTGAGCGTTGCAACGATTCGGAGGTTGAATACGCGGAAGCTCTTATGTTCACCAGAGACAAGGGCGTTGTAATCTCCGGCCGTTTGGCGGAAGAAGGCGACCTTCCCGTTCGCACGTACACACATGCCCACGACCCATGGTTTTACCTTCAGGCGACCGAGGTGTCGAAAAGCGGCAAAATGTACTATGAACTTGTCCCCACGTTTGATTATATTTTCCGCTACAACCGCGGCGCATTTTGGATGGGCGAATGCGTTTTATCACTTCTGCATTTCCCACATCACCGCTTGATGCGGTTCATTCTCAATCCTTGGATGAACACGAGGAAACTCTACGATGGTTTGCACGCAACAAATATATCTCAAGATTATTTTATTCAGGACTTTTACGTTCCGGCATCAAAGACTGTCGCCTTTATGGAATACACCGAAGAAAAACTTGGGGTGTTTCCTCTCTGGTTGTGCCCACTCAAACCAACATCGGAGGACCAGAAACTATCGCCGCACTATATTCCCGGTGAAATGCTTATCGACGTGGGTATCTGGGGTCAGTCCGATAAATATTTGAAAGATCCGATTGGACTGAATCAAGAATTTGAAAGACACGCAGAATCAGTCGGCGCACGAAAAATGCTTTACGCTCACGCATACTATTCGCACGATGACTTTTGGCGTATTTACGATTACCAGTGGTACACAAAACTTCGTGACAAATACCACGCAACAGAAGGGTTCCCGGAAATCTGGGAAAAGGTGCATGTGACGCCACACACGTTCGAGCACCACATGGTGAAAGGTGCTATCAAGATTATGCTGGAAACATTTGAGGGAAAACATTTGGGAACATAAGACAAACTACGACGAGGTGATGCTGGAAACTATCGCCTGATTGACTTTTGGCACCCGAGGCGGTACCACTCACAAAGAATCGGGAGGCGGAGAATGAAGATGCTACGGAGAATTCCTACACCAGACGAACGCGCGGAGAAGTTTGCACGCTTCATGACGCAACGTCTGAGGTGCAAAAAATGGTGCAAGTCGGTGAACACCTACATTCTTGACATCAGCTACAAGCCCACGGACCCGCCCGCACAAGCCGCCGGCTTTGGCGATTATGATCGCGCTTGCGCGAGAGTGCGACTCGACCCTTCAGGCGACCTTGTACTCGAGATGGGGCTTCTTCCCTTCAGTTCAAAGGTGAAAGATATCGAGGCGTGGGAAGCCGAGGTTGCCGCTCTTAACAGGGCGCATAAGAAAGTAATCGAGGAACGTCAAAGAAACTATAATCGCAAGCGACAGATACCCTTTCGTCGCCATCGTTCAAACAGAAGGAAACTGATCAGCCCGAGTGGCTGATCTTTTTTATTGACGCCGCGCAGCGAGCAAAATACAAGCGCTCGCGCTTATATTTTCGAGCAAGCAAGTCAAAAAGCAAAAAATGCTTATACCACAAAACCCGATTGCATGCTTGCAATCGGGTGATATCTTTCAGAGTAGATGGAGATGCACAAGTTTGGGCAATGCATTCGGGAGAATGTTGCGACCGGGACCTAAGGATGGCGAGAGCCGAAACCTTCGCGTCCTCGGTAAAGTCACCATTGCCCAAAGCTGTGCGTCTCCGGAGTCCTGCGAAGCTTTCGGCGAAGCAGGATAAACAGAAATCCTCCGTCGCTAAAGCTATGGAGGACTAAGGTCCAGTATAGCATATTAGAGCCATTTGTCAATCCCATTAGATAGGCTTATAACAAGCCATCTAACGGGACAGGTACCTGCCTTCTTGCCTCACACACTGAGCTAAGGAGCCAAGCTTATGACCAAGCAAGCCGAAAATTCAATAGAAAAGTCCCCCCGCTCCCTCGATCAGGCGCTTCGTCCTATTTCGTGGGCTGAATACGTTGGTCAGGAGGGTATCAAGGAGAACCTTCGCATCCTCCTCACGGCCGCCAAGGGTCGCAATCACCAGCCCGAGCACGTCCTCCTCTACGGCCCACCGGGGCTCGGCAAGACCACGCTCGCGCATCTCATCGCCAAAGAGCTCGGCGCGAATTTGCGCAGCACATCGGGTCCCGCCATTGAGCGTGTCGGCGACCTCGCCTCAATACTTACGAATCTCTCGCCGGGCGATGTTCTATTTATAGACGAAATCCACCGACTCAATCGCACGATTGAAGAAGTGCTTTACCCCGCGATGGAGGCGGGCGTGCTTGATATCGTCATCGGCAAAGGTCCCGCCGCGCGCACGGTGCAACTGGAGTTGCCGCCGTTCACGCTGATTGCCGCGACGACGCGCATTTCTATGCTTAGCGCACCCCTTCGCTCGCGCTTCTCGGGCGGCACGTTCCGTTTGCAGTACTACACAGATGCGGAAATCGCAGAAATCTTGCGCCGCTCGGCAAAAATACTGAACATCGCGATAGATGCCGACTCGCTCATGGAGGTATCGCACCGTTCGCGCGCGACACCACGCACCGCTAACTATCTGTTGAAACGCGCGCGCGACTTTGCGGCGGTGAATGAAGAAAAATTGGATATCAAAACGGTAAAAAAGGCACTCGCGCTTCTTGAGATAGACGAAGGCGGGCTCAATCAGACCGACCGCGACATTCTCACCGTCATCATCGAAAAATTCGGCGGCGGCCCTGTCGGCCTCAAAACAATTGCGGCCGCGCTCTCCGAAGAAGAAGCGACGATTGAAGAAGTAAACGAACCGTACCTGATGCAGAACGGATTGCTGGAGAGAACTCCCCGCGGCCGCACCGCCACGAAGAAAGCCTACGGACACCTCGGTGCTGACTCGCCAGACGCGTAGCAAAAATTAGAGTAAGTTCCTACGGACACCCGTAGATACTGCACTGGATAGTGGCCCGCTTGATCGTCACCGTCTTCGGCACGGTGGAGCCCTGCGGTATGTAGGTGATGCTGACGTTCGTGCCCGATTTGCCACCGATTCCGGAAATAATGGATCCTGTCCCTCCGTCAACTTTCAAAATGAAA
>Ga0209542_10020691_pt1 | contig 10390 bp, 8 predicted proteins | sample RifCSPhighO2_01_FD_184028 | JGI IMG/M metagenome (GOLD analysis project Ga0209542, IMG submission 184028) | Soil microbial communities from Rifle, Colorado - Rifle CSP2_plank highO2_0.1 (SPAdes) (version 2) | ecosystem: Environmental > Terrestrial > Deep subsurface > Rock core/Sediment ...
GAGCCTCTGGACGCATCAAAGCGTTCCTTGAGTCGATAAGCCAAGTACTCTCATCGCCGGACTTAGATACAATTTTGCGGTCGCTTTGTTTTACGATTGAATACTTCTGAAAGATTTCTTTTAGTTCTTCTAAGTTATAATCAGTCATAAAGGTCTGTCATATTTTCGTATATCTCTCTTTTTTTGATGCATATAATTTCGCCACTTTCCTTTATTAAGATTACAGCCGGGCGGGGATGAATAAATTGTTCTGATCGAGAAATTGAATATGCCCCGGCGTTAGAAAATAAAATTTTGTCGCCTTTATTAAGACGAGTAAGATTAATTTTTTTGCTTAGATAATCGGGCGGGATACAAGAGTTTCCGACAATGTAAGTTGAGTGATACTTGTTTTCTTGGTTATTATTTTTTTGTAATATTCTGATATGCTTATAGTCTGATATAGATTTTAATATGGATGTTTTGCTTGAGTTAATAGTGACAAGTTGTATTGAGCGCGAATTCTTTTTAGTTTTAAATATATTCGAGAGCTTGTTGCGAAACCCATGTATTTCCTGAAACGACTCCACGAATTTAGTACTAAGAACCGCCGTAATAAAAGTACCGGCTTCGTCAACAAGATAGCGGCCGGGCTCTACAATAAGGCAAGGCTTTTCGTTGGTAAATTTCTTATTTAAAACATCGGCAATACTCTTAATATATTCGTTAATTTTAGGAACATCCCATAAAATTCCCCACATTGATCTAGCTCCGGGAACCAAAAATCCTCCTCCAAAATCCAAATATTGGATTGAATCTCCCCATTTTTTCTCAATAGCTATGGCACAATCGGATAAAAGTTCAGCGACATATCTATAGTTATCAGGTTTTATCACGGAGCTTAGATGTATATGAAGTCCAGCGATTACGCATTGAGGATATTTTTTTTTAACTTCATCTACAAAATTTAGCAATTCGCCATTTTCTAGATTAAAACCAAAGCGCTGATGAGAAATAGAACGAGTAGAGGTATTTGTACGTATGCCTATTTTTATTTTTTTATTTTTCAGTTTTTCAAATGGAATAGAAAAAAATTCGTCTCGGCTGTCAATATTCACCATTGCTCCATTCACCAAAGCTTCTTCCAAAGACTCTTTTGACTTATCTGGGCCATTATAAATAATTTCTTCATTCCTATATCCCAACTTCTTTACTAGCCAATATTCAAAACCAGAAACTACTTCGGATAAAGCTCCACAATCCTTCAGAATTGAGATTAAAGCAGGTAAATAATTCGTTTTGACTGAATAGGCAATTTTGTTTTTGGGATATAATATATCTAAAGCACCTTTGATTTCTATGTATTTAGTTTTTATAATACTTTCATCAAAGATCAAAAGCGGGGATCCGTGATCTCTTATGAGAAGATCTACGTCTTTTTTACCCAAGAAATGATGCGCTTTTTCTATTGACATACCTTATTCTTCAATATAACAATTTAATATATCGCAGTCATCATGTTTGGTAAGTTTAAGGAGGTAAAATATAAATTGTAAATTGTCACAGTCTGGTTTATGGGGTAAGGATGGCATTATAGACTAATGAGCAACCGAGACAATATTAAATAATAAGATGATTAAATTTCATGAGATTATTAATGAAAATCCAACGTGGTTTACTATTGAGCGCTCTTTGTTCAAACAGAACTTTCTCCGAAAATTCTGTGTGGATATCCAAGATTGGGCATTAGAAAAGATAGAAAGTGATTCTTTGCAAAATATCGAGAATCAACAATTGAGACGAATGCAAAAATTAGTGAGACATGCATATAATTCGGTTCTTTACTGGAATAATTTTCTAAATAAAATTGGCATAAAGCCAGTGGATATAAAATGTATTAAAGATTTCCAAAAAATTCCCATTACCACTAAAGTTAACTTCAAGATGGTGCCAATATGGGAGCGCACTTCTTGCTCGATAAACTTATCGCGTCATTATCAATTACAAACTTCCGGCTCAACTGGTATACCAACGTCTATTGTGCTCGATTCATGGACTGCTGAAAAACGCCTCGCAATAAGAGAGCGAGGAATTCGATGGGTATTTGGAGCATATAAAAAAGGCGACCTATACATCAGGATATCTCCAAGAAACACATTTTACGCAGGTTATAATATATTCAATGTGTTTGATTTTGACCATATAAATTTAGTAAAAGAAAAGATATACAATATATGCGGGAAAAATAATTGTATCATTTCATCTAATCCTACAATTATGTTTTATCTTGCGCAGTTAGTTCAGAGAGATAAAAAAACTCTTCATTTAAAAGGTATTATTATGAGCGGAGAAGATATATTGTTATCTGCAAAAGAGTATATTAAAAAAATATTTCAGTGTCCTATAGCGAGTCGCTATACTTGCAGTGAAGCTGGGACTCTTGCTTCAGAGTGTCGATATGGAAATTATCATACAAACCAGGATCAGCACTACATTGAGGTAATTGATGTTAATAAAAATATTCCTATATATGGAATGCCGGGTAGAATTATAATCACAGATTTTAACAATTATGTTATGCCTTTTATCCGTTATGAAATAGGAGATATTGGGATTCTTTATCCAAATCATCAATGTAAATGTCAATCATCATTTCCGATAATAGAATTTATTGGAAGAGACACGGCTACAATAAAACTTCCTAACGGAGAAAATCACTTTGTTTGGAAGATATTGAGTCCGCTTGCCGCGACCACAAAAAGAACATGGATATTGCAGTTTCAGATGATACGAAAGAGTATTTATGATTTCGATATTCTTATAGTTACGACAAATGAGGAAACGCAAGGCGACATCAATTCATTAAAAAAAGAGATGCAGGGGATATTGGGAATAGGGGCAAAAATAATAATTAATGTAGTGCCAAAGATAAGTGTATCGAATGTAGAGAAATTACGTTCCTACGTTTCGCTGATTTGATCTAATATTTTGGATTAGTATTACCAATGACAGAAAAAGAGAAAATGAAAATTTTGATTGTTGGTTGTGGCGGTAGTGAGCACGCTCTCACTTGGAAACTTTCCAGATCTCCAAGAGTGAACAAAGTTTTTATCGCTCCAGGAAATGCTGGCACAGCTACCATTGGAGAAAATATCTCTATTACTAGCGCAGAAGATATTCTTAGTTGGCTTAAAATAAATAGAGTTGATTTAGTGCTTATTGGCTCAGCATCATATTTGGCAGAAGGCCTGACTGATCAAATCGATCGTCTTGGGATACCAGTTTTTGGGCCAACTAAGGTGGCGGCTCAAATTGAATGGTCAAAATCGTTTGCAAAAAACTTTATGTTGACAGAGGGGATTCCAACTGCCGCATTTGAAATTTTTTCTGATATTGAGCGAGCAAAACAGTATGTGAAAGATCAAAACTTCCCCTTGGTAATAAAGTCAGACGGTTTAGCATTTGGACTTGGTACGATTATTGTAAAAAATCTTAAGGAAGCCGAATTAGCTTTGTACGAGCTGATGGTAAGAAAAATGTTCGGAAGTGCGGGTAAAACCGTAGTCATTGAAGAATTTTTGGAGGGGCGAGAAATATCCGTACATGCATTTTGCGATGGCGACAATGCTTTGCTTTTTCCCGCGTCTCGAGATTACAAACGACTCTTGGATGGCGATAAAGGGCCTAATACTGGAGGCATGGGAAGTATTGCGCCTGTTCCTTGGGTAACGCCCGATATAATGGATGAAATAAAAGAAGAAATTGTGCTGCCAACTCTTAGGGGGCTCAAGAAGATAGGCAGACCGTTTGTTGGCGTTTTATTTCCAGGGGTTATAGTAACTTCAAACGGACCTATGGCGCTAGAATTGAACGCAAGATTTGGAGACCCAGAAACACAGTCATATATGCGAATTTTGAAGACTAATTTAGTAGATATACTTCTAGCTTGCATCAATGGCGATCTAAAAAATTATCCCATTGAATGGTCTGATAAATTTGCATGCTGTGTAATAACTGCTGCCGAGGGCTATCCGGGAAAATATAAAAAAGGCATTGCGATTGATGGTTTGGCAGCTTTTGATATCAATTCTGATGTAGTTATATTTCAAGCGGGGACAAAAATAAGAGGAAGCGACACCGTTGTAAATAGTAGGGGACGCGCGTTAGGGATAAGCGCGGTCGGCAATAATTTGAATTCAGCGATTAATAAAACCTACGGAGCTTTAGAAAAAATAAAATTTGACGGCATGCAATTTCGAACAGATATTGGGAAAGAGGCATTAATACTCTATAGATGAATAATCAAGAAAAATTAGAGTATCTTATTTCTCCCGAAAAGTTTTTCCCTATCGACATGCCGATCGGGTCGCTGAGGGGCAATAAACCATTTATAGATGCTGCTGAACGATATCGTGATATATTGTTTGAGTCGCAATTTTGGTCACAAGATCAAATTGTTCATATTCAAATACAAAGATTAAAAGGTCTTTGTACGCGCATTAGCAAGAGATCCCTGTTCTGGGCTAATTACCTTTCGAGTTGTGGGATTGTACCTGAGAATATATCAAGTTTAGGTGATTTAACGCGCTTGCCAATACTGAGACGAGACGAATTAATCAAACTCGGCAGTAAAATCTATATCACTCCTCTACAAACCGAATTGCCACTTTTTAATAATTACACGAGCGGGACTACCGGCATCCCCATTAAAGCCGTTTACAGTGCTAGAGAAAAAATAATAAATCAAGTGCCATTTTCTTTTAGGCATCCATCCATTAAAGGAATTTCATTAAACCAAGTTCTTACTAGAAATTCTTTTGTCATGCTTGGACTATCCGGTTTTCGGCATCTATATGAGAAAGATTTTTTCAATTACTCTTTTCCGCTACTGCAGCCTTCAAGTTTGTACAATAAGGAAGTTCGAGAAGAAATTTATAGTAAAATTTACGAAGCCGCGCCTACTTTCCTTGTTGGATACAGTTCGCTTATAGCTAGCTTTGCTCAGGTTGTGGCTGAAGATGGAATAAAACTCCCTCTTTATGCAATAAGAACAACTAGCGAACCGATTTCTACAATAGAGCGCGAATTAATAAAACAAACTTTCAATGTTCCGATAGTAGAGCTGCTTTCTAATGGCGCAATTGGTGAAGTGGGTTTTTCCTGCTCGCAACAGGAGGGGTTTTTCCATGTAAATTCTGAAACTGTTGTTCTCGAAGTAATAGATGAAAATGGAATGCTACTGCCAGAAGGCAGTGAAGGTGAATTAGTAGCAACCTCAATTGCATATACTATTACACCAGTGATTCGATATGCGCTAAATGATGTCGGGAGATTAATTTCAGGAAAATGTCTTTGTGGTAGCAATCTTCCTTTATTTGAATTTCGCGGTAGGCGTGGACAGGAGATATATTTGCCAAGCGGCCTAAAAATAAAGATGATCTATTTATATAATAAAGCATTAATGAGAGACGCTGGTTTAGGTAGATTGGCCAAGCAATTTCAAATAATTCAGAATCGCATCGATAACATTCTACTATTAATTGTGCCGCGGCAGAAATTTAACAATGAAGATGAAATAAAGATTAGATTAGCAATTACCGAATTATTCTGTGGAGAAAAAATAAACATTGAAATTAAATATGTAGATTTAATTCCAGCTTTGAATGGCGGGAAACTTGCGTTTTTTGTACCCCTGTCTTCTCAGGACAATTGAAAAAAGTGGCTGAGCTCAATGTCCAACCACTTTTATTCTTACTGATTCCCTTCGCGCTATCTAGTCCTAGCGACGTCTCGGCCCGAGACAGACTGGATCAGCTCAATCTCTATTTTGGCCCCCTTCTTCCCAACAGAACTGTCATAACGCCACTTTACGATCTTACCTATGTCCTCGGCGTAATAGTAAACCCACTTCTGCTTGAAAGCTTCGGTCCATTGAGAAGGTTCTTTTTCGTAATGTCCCTCGATCTTAAAAGTCTTAAATGTTCCTGCCGGAGTGGGTAGCTCTTCGTAGCCCACAACTTTGTAAGTAACAATTCTTTCGAATTCCATACCAGGAAGCCTCGGAACTCGGTACTTGTGGGACTTGGACCACATCTGATTAATTTTGTGGGGCGGATCAATGTACATTCTTTGGTCAGGGTCTATGCCGATCATCCTACATAGCTCTGCTGCGGGGTCACCTGCGACAAATCTTATCACTCCCTTGATTTCTTGAGTCACTTCACACTTCCCATCTGAAATGCCAACGTCGTATTCGCCATCAAGATATGCTTCATTTGATATGGATTCCAATGTTCGAGCATGGAACCGGAACACCCTTGATACGATATCTTCGTTACCGAGCGCAGACGGTACGATAAGAACCATGATATATGCAAAAAGAACAAAAAACCCATATATTTTCATGTTAAAACCCTCCTTTATTCAACTATAGTATAGCGGTTTTATTTTCTAGATCAATAGTAACGTAAATTATTCAGAAGAAATTCTTTGTTATATTAGGTTTAAGTTTTTTTCTCAAAATATATGTTGGAAAGTTTTCGGAGGCATAATCTGACGCTGTTGCGCTTGCTTCCAACAAAAATTCTTTGGATATGATTTTTTTAAGCTCATCTTTAGTTTGTGTAATAAACGGCAGTCCTATTTCAGCGCGCCCATAAAGCATTTTGGCTACCGACCTTAAGAAATCAAGCTTTTTTTCATCAGAAGTCTGATATCCCAATATTTCATTAATTATTGCGCTGGGAGAAGTGGTTTGGGTGTTTTTATCTCTTAACACGGCCCTTAGCTTGTAAAGTAATACAAATTTTTGTTCAGTAGTAAATTCTAAATAACTAGAAGATACAACTTCCTCTATGATTTCCTGAGGTTTCTTATTTTCATAATCAGTATTACTTAAATACATTCTTCCTATGAAGATTCCGTTTTGTATTAAAAGCGACGAGAGCTCTTTTACAAAAAACGGTTGCTTGTTTGGTTCGATTTGCGTGAAAACCATGTCTCCTGCAATGTAGTCGAAAGACTCTGATTCAAGCGGCATTTCTAACCAATCTGACTTTAGCCATATTTCGTTTTCAGGATCAATATTAATACCTAATTTATTCAGAGCCTGTAAGCTATTTTCAATCGCAGCAGACGAGAAATCGGCTATGACATAATTTTTGAAGCCTAATTCGTTTAGCAAATTACGCAACAAGGGGGTGGAGCCTAATAGAAGCACTCTTTTATTTCCTCCGTCAGCAGTTAAATACTTTTTATAAATTTTTAGATCATCACTTGATGGGTTCGCTGGCGATATGCGCAGGTTCCGCGCGTAACCATTATTATCCCAAAATAGCTTGGATCGTTCGCGGTGGGGGAGTTTGATTGATAAGATATCCGTTATAATTTTTCGGATATTGAGCAAATCTCTATTTGAAAACCGTTTTAATATTGAGTAAATTAAACGCACGAAATAATTCCAGCCAGTATTTTGATTAATACAACGTTTCTAGTATATACTAATATTCTGATAATCAATGTCTATAAAAATGACCGAGAAAGAAAAAGAAATTTTGACTGGAAATCCGTTTGATTCGTTACCCCAAACGATTAATTTGAAGAATTTATTGGGTAATGAGGTTTTTATAGATTGGTTCTTGCCGAGACTGAAGTTGATAAAAGAGATCCAACGCTGGCCCCAGGAAAAAATTCATGAGATTGCCGAAATAAGATTAAGGAATTTGCTCACTCATCTAAATAATAATTCCACTTTTTGGCGCGCGCGTTTTAGCGAGTATTTTTTAGATCTTCATTCTCACGATATTTTTTCCGAGCTTCTTAAATTGCCAGTCGTAAATAAAACGACATTGATCGAATGGAGCGATGATATGCTTGTCACAGATGATAGAACAAAAGCTTCAGATTATTATACGAGCGGAACTACCGGCGTTCCGTTAAGGGTGAAAATTGATGAATTTGAAAGTATAAGGAACGAGTTAGTATACGTGTTCGAGCCAGATGCGTTTGAGCTGCAAAACATTGCCGAGCTCTTGCGTAGGAAATTCATCCTTTTGTTAGGTAGGAAATCCACGGGGCAATATGTTCCCTACTCGGAATATTTTCCCCTCGATACCTTTTCTTCTCTAGGCGACAAAAAAACAAGAGAAAAAATTTATAGCAAGATTCTTAACGATTCTTTGATTTATCTTTTTGCGTACTCTTCGGTCGTTCTGGAATTAATGAAATATGTAAGAGAAGATGGCGTAAAGCTTTCCGTTATTGCCAATCTTTCGGGCGAAGCAGTCTCATCAGAAGAAGAAAAATTTATATATGAAACGACAGGCATCCCTATAATTTTTTCTTACAATTGCAAAGAGGCAGGCAAGGTTGGGGAAAAATGTCCAATGAACATTGGCACGAGCCTTTACCATATTTATCGAGAACGGATCTTGGTCGAAATTATTGATGATGATGGCAAGCAACTTAAGAATGGCGAGGAAGGAAATATTGTTTTAACTGTATTGGACAGAACAGTAACACCCATCATTCGATATTCAACGGGGGACAGGGGCAGAATTTTATCGCAATTATGCACATGCGGCAGACTTTCGCCATTGCTGGAAGTGCAAGGCAGGAGAAACGACAATATTTTGTTGCCAGATGGCAGCACTTTTAGCGTTCTTTTATTCCGACCCCCCTTAGTAAAAGAACTTGGATTAGAGAATATTTTAAAATATCAAATAATACAAAAAAACTTTAATAATATAGAGATAAATTTTATTCCGCGAAAAAAAATAAGTTTCGAAAAATTAAAAATTATTGAAACAATTCTGGAAAATAATTTAAAAAAGAAAGCTAAAATTAACATCCGGGAAGTCGGGCAAATAGAAAATTACCAGAGCGGAAAAAATAAAATGTTTATTTCACTTGAAGAGTATAAAAAAATTAATAGGCGAAGTTAAATTAGTTATAAACAGGTCGCTCTTTGATATATTGTGAATATGTAATGTTAAGCGCTATCATAACGATATGGATCAAGAGTCCCAAAGACAGGAACTGCTTGGGCGCTTAGCGGCGTTTAAGGTTCCTTTATTGTTTCTGCTAATAATACTAATTGGCGCAATCGGATTTTATTTTTATACTTTTTACGAATCTCCGGTAAACCATTTGATAGAGGGGGTTTCTTATTACGGCGTATATAACTTATATCCTGATTACACTAGCGCTGCAATCTCTATAGCGACAATTTTGCGTTACTACAACGATGAAAGAATCTCTTTTTATGAGCTTAAAACCAAATTTCCTGATTCAAGACATAGAGATGAGGATGACTTATCAAATTTCCAGAAATCTTTAAAATTTTTTGAAACTCAAGGGTATGAAACTTTTAACATTAAACTCTTGGACGATAAATATAAAAATAGAAAAATCAATGAGATAAAGAAATACATTAGAAAAGATATACCGGTAATTGTAATTCAGCAGAAGCGTCTGGATACGAAGGAATCTGACATAGAAAAGTCCGGATGGCGGGTGGTTATCGGTGTTTTTGATGACGAGAAAAAAGTAATTGTTCACGATGCAGCTTTAGGAAATAATTATGAATTATCGTACAGCGACTTTGAAAAATTATTTTTCCCGGGCGCATCAAGAATGTTAGCGGTCTGGCCGAAAGATACTTTGGCGAAAAATTTACCTAAACCTGGGAATGGTCAGCCGTATTCAGAAAGATCTGCAGTGATGAAGAATGCATATACTGTTATCGGCGCAGCCGGAAGAGCCAGAGCTGCTTCTGCTGCGGCTGATAAGTTCTGTCGAGATATGTCTGATAGCCCGACTTCAGAAGAAATTAATGAATATATAAGGCTAAACAAAATATCTATAGATTATCGTGATGAAGTAATAAATGACCCAGCATTTAAACTTATGCCGCCATTATTTCAATTTCTAAACAAATTATGGAGGGCGAAATCTATTAGAAATACCGGCGAAGTATCGAAAGCACGCGAGATAATGATAAATGAACTTATACCCGCAAATAAAGATTTAGATAAAACAACTGAGGGATTCGAGTTTATGTCTGACATGTCAACTGATGATGAATCGAGGAGGTCTGATAACATAATTAACGGACAGATGCCATATCTGTATGAAATGTTGATGAGTACTTATAAATTCGAGGGTAGATATAAGGAAGCCATCGATGCCTATATGCCCTATTTCAAACTTATGCCTGACGATAAAGTTGCATTAAAAAAGCTGGCTGAACTACAAGATAGAAGTGCAGATCCGCATAACATTAAATGCATGGGCGGGAGAAGTGTGATAAAATAAAAAAATGAAGAAGTTTTTTAGACTGATTAAATATTTCTTTTTGGGTATAGTTTTTGTTGTTTTTGCTTTCTTTCGTTGGATTTTAGGAGGTCAATCT
>Ga0209542_10020693_pt1 | contig 10390 bp, 9 predicted proteins | sample RifCSPhighO2_01_FD_184028 | JGI IMG/M metagenome (GOLD analysis project Ga0209542, IMG submission 184028) | Soil microbial communities from Rifle, Colorado - Rifle CSP2_plank highO2_0.1 (SPAdes) (version 2) | ecosystem: Environmental > Terrestrial > Deep subsurface > Rock core/Sediment ...
TGGATACTCTTCAATAACCCGCCAAATATATTCAGACTCCAATCTTTGACGAATAATAACAGCAATATCCAATCTTTCTATTTCCGTACCGGCTTTTATGGCCTCAGTCTCCATAGTGTCGGTAAGTATACTACACGGAAGAAATTTAGGTAGTCAAAGCCTTAAGAAGATTATCGAGTCTGGTGGTTGCAACCCCCACCACCTGATCCGCAGCCCCGTAGTAAACAAAGAGCTCCTCGCCGATTAAAACTGCCCCGCAAGAAAAAACCGTTCCTGGCCTTAAGCCCCTATTTTCATATTCAGCTTCGGGCTCTAAAATCGGATACTCAAGCTGAGATATAACTTTTTCGGGCTTATTCAAATCCAAAAGCGCTGCGGAGAGACGGTATTTGTCGTCAAAAGAAGATAGCCCGTGATAAATCATAAGCCAACCTTGAGGTGTTTTTATGGGAGGAGCGGCAATTCCTATTTTTTTGCTATCCCACATTGTTGCCCTCGGGGCCAGCATCAATTTTCCACCAAGCCAGCGGTCCTTGCCAAAATTCAAATCTTCAACGTAGTCCAGCCAAATACATCCTCCCACTCTGTGGAAAAAAACATAATTGCCGCCGATTTTTTCGCAAAGTAGTGCCGTATTTTTATCACTCCTTCCGGGGTCGGACATAACCACCGGCTTTTCCCAATTCCAATTTTTTTGCAAAAAGTCCGCGATTGATATTGAAGTCAAAGCGGCCTTGGTCACGTCTGTTCCGTCATACGCGGTATAGCACATATAAAGCTTGTCCTCCATCTTTGTTAGTCTAGGATCCTCACAGCCCGAGTAGCCTAACTTTTTACTTTTCTCAAATCCTTCTCTGGCAACATAAACGGGCTTATCCAATCTTTCGTCCATTTGAACTCCGTCTGGACTGGATGCGTATCCAAGAGACGAAACACTCTTATCGTCCATCGCCCTATACAAAAGATGCACTCTTCCACCTTCATAGATCGCAGCCGGATTAAATATATGCTGGCTTTCCCAGCGGTTATTAGGGTTGGGGGTAATTATCGGGTTTCCCTTAAACCTTTCCAGCTTTACTTTTTTAAGATACTTCTCTTTTTTCTCCTTCTTTAACCCTAGCATTTCGTCCAAAAGCTCATTTATATTAAGCGTCGCAAGGCAGCATGTGGTATCTGCTGCGCCATAATAAATATAAAGTTTTTCTCCCATAACTAAAGCTCCGGAGGGAAAAATAACGTTATTACTCTTTCCGTAAAGTTCGTATTCCTCCTGGGGTACCAATAAGGGTTCATTAGTTCTGCCGATTATCTTTGTCGGATTTTCAAGGTCTAAAAGAACCGCTTCTATCCCGAAAGTAGAAGGGGGCTGTAAAAAGTTTTTGATATAGCAATAAATCAAAAGCCAGCCTTTTTCGGTTTTAACCGGAGCAGCCCCAACCTCCACATGGTCTTTGTCGTCCCTTTGCAAAGAAACCGTGTGGGTATCAACTTCACCCAACCAGCTTTCCCAGTAAGACTTTGACCAAATATCTTCTTCTTTCTCAAACTGGGCAATGGCGATTTTTGCAGGAGGCTTATCCGTATTGGCTGTCAGAACCGCAGTTAACTTCCCGCCGACTTTTTCGGGAAAGAGCGCCATTGCTTTGGAGTTGAAGTGAGTAACCTGATGCTTAGCTTCTATGTTTTTAAAATCCTTTGTTATGGCTACGCCAATTTTTATTCCCGCGGGCGTTAGCGGGTATTCGGAAAGAGCGGTATAGAATATGTAATACTTTCCCTCCACCTTGCTTACTCTGGGATCTTCCACCCCAAACTGTTCCCATTTATATTCCGGGCTTATAAATAAGTATCTGTCCGAAAAATGAATGCCGTCCAGACTTCCCGCATAACCGATTGAGGAAAGCTCCATTTGGTTGCCGTAGTAAATTTGCGGTGAAGAAATAGCACGGTAAACAAAATGATACTTATCATCCCCTTTGACAATACTTGGGTTAAAGGCCGCTTCTGCCTCCCACGTGCTATCTTTATCCGGCGAAAAAATGGGGTTATCGGGATAGCGAAGAACTTTGGGCATATTAATTAACTAAAATTTGGGCAGCTGTAGTTTCTTTTCTGGAAGGCTCTCTAAAATCCAAAGGAGCCAGTTGGGCATAACCTGTGTCTTTTAGATCTTCCAAAAAATTATTCAGGTTGGCTTGAGCCGCACATAAATAAGTGTCCGAACCTCCGTAATAAACGATCAGCTTTCCTTTGACAATAACTGCGCCGCAGGGATAAATTACTCCGTATTTTAAACCACCGTTTTCATAATGTTCGGTCGGCTCTAAGATCGGAGCCCCACTTCTATAAAGTACCCGAGTTGGATCTGATAAATCAAGAAGCATCGCACCCATTTTATAACGAGAGTCGTCCTTGTTATCCACCGCGTTATATATTACCAACCAACCGTCATCGGTCTTTAGCGGAGTTGGTCCTATCCCGATTTTTCTGCTGTCCCAATTATCGCTTCGTGGCGAAATAATATTCTCTCCTCTAAGGCCGTAGCCGCCTTTAAAATCTAGACTATCGACAAAATCGATAAGTATATTTGGAAAAACTCTATGAAATATTACGTATTTTCCCCCAACTTTTTCAGGTAAAATACATCCGCTTTTATCAACCACTCCAGGTGGTGATATTAAAATCGGTTTTTCCCAACTCCAAACTTTTTTGTGAAAATCTTCCGCCGAAATTGATGTTAATGCGAGCCGCGGCGGGTTTCCTCCGTCAAAAGCAACGTAAATCATATAAAATCTATCGTCAATTTTTGTAATTCTCGGATCCTCAACTCCCCCGTATCCCGGACCGGACACAAATGGACTTAATTTTGAAAATAGTTTTCCACTTGACCCTTCAAACCCCTCTGTAGGAATATAAACAGGGTGAGTCAGTCTTTCGTCGATGTTAACTCCGTCGGTACTCACTGCATAACCCAAAACCGAAACGTCCTTATCGCCCACTGCCCGATACAAAAGGTGAACTTTTCCTTCATCATAAACTGCAGCCGCATTAAAAACAGCCTTCGATTCCCAGAAATTTTCGAGCATCGGTTTTAGGATAGGATTTTCATTAAGCTTTTTAATTGTAGGATAGAAAAACGACGGCTTGGTATCATCGATAATAAGTCCAAAGTTGGGGTGATTGAGGGCGTAAAGATTGCCATTGCTAGTTTGCCAATAAGAAATAAGTCTTTTATCAAATATCACAGCTCCGAGTGGATTTACCTCCTGCTCGCCGAAATGTCCTCCCTGCTTCCAAATTACTTTCGGGCTTTCCCATAAAAGTCGCTTCGGATTGCCACGGTCAAAAAGCGTCGCTTCAATCTCATAACCGGATTTTTTGTCTGGGCTTTTAAAACATAGAAGAAGTATTCCTTCCTTGAGAAGAGTGGAGGTTGCTACTTTTAAGTAACTTTCGCCGCCTTTTACAACAACTCCTTCGCTTTTCCAATTTTTATAATCGTAGGAAGATGCAAGTCTGATGCTTTTATCTGCGCTATAAAGCACTACTTTCCCTTTATATTCATATCCCGGTACCAATACTGCGCACTCAGAGATATTTGAAACGGTCCCGTAGGATTTAAAATTTTTAAAATCAAGTGAATACGCCATTTTAAGAACCGGTTTTTTTAGATTCTTAAGATAGGTAAGGATATATACTTTGTTTTCTTCCGACACTCTGAAATCCGAACAATTAGATATACTTTCGCTTCGACCACCTTCAGTGAGTATCTTTGCCGGCTTTTTGAAGCTTGAAAAACTAAGGCCGTCCTGACTTTCGTCTAAGGCTAAGCCTGATTGTCTTAGGTATTTGTACAAAAGAAGGATTTTCCCCTTAAACCAAGCAACACCGAGCCCAATTCGGGCTTTATCTTTTTCCATAGGCAGAATGTGGCTAATTTAGCTACTATCATTCTACACACAATAGCAAACACCTTACCAGTGGCATTCAGCCGTTAGAAAATAAGGTTGCTACTTACTCTTCGAAAGTAATCTTCAAGTCCAGAAGCGGTGGATTTAGATTCGCCTCTTCCAAATCTGTAGAAATAAGCTCGGAGTCAAGAGTTCGAATGTCCGTTTCTATATCCAAAATAACAGAATCGTTCGCGTAAACGGGATGGGTCGGCTTAACCTCTTCAGGCAAAGTAATTGAAGGGATAGCTACGGGTAGTTGGTTGGTAGCTAGTTGTTTTTTTCTAAGCTGCAAGACCACCGCGTAGGCGATAATTAAAAGAAAGATTATAAATAGGGCGACGGCAACAACCTTAACTATCTTGGCCACGTAGCCTCCCTTTCCGCCGGGAAGTCTATCCCATAAACTACCAATAGAAAACTTTCCTGTGGCGCCTACCTGACTTAGGTTGACAGGAGTTTTTTGTGTTTTTTGTACAGCTTGAGCGCTCATTGTGTGTCGCTAGTTTTTGCTTCGTCTATTATTTCTTTCAAAAACGAGCTTGCTTCCTTGAGATACTGGTGGCTCTCGGTTATAAGCTCTCGTGACTCGTTATAGATTTTGAATTTGTCTCTATCTCTTTCTTTAAGTTCAGAAATAACGCTCTGGGCGTCAAAAGTTTTTTCCTGACTTCTTGTAAGCCTAAGCTCTGCCTCCAAAACCCAGCGTTCGATTTTTCTGGTATTTTTATCCTGATTTTGCCTAATTTCTGCTACTTTGTCTTTTATGTCGGAGATAACAGCCATGAGTCTTTCTCTAAAGTCATTTTCCTTCCCTGCTAAAATTGAAATCAAAGTTTGGTAATACAAAATTTCGGTTGAGGTATATTTGTCTTTCACTTCTTCGGAATTAACAACCAAATCTTCAAGACTACCCGCACTGGCAAGACGCCCTCTATGGTCTTCGTACCAGGCAACCTCCGTATCAATTCTGCCAAAAAGCGCGTCCCTTTCCAAGCTCGGTACACCCTCGGTCTCAACAAGTTTAAGCCGTAGTGCCGTCAGATAGGTTTTTATCGCCTCGTCTCTCGCCTGAAGCATAGCCAGAGTTTTATCGTAAGCGTTCGTTTTTGATTTGAGGGTCTTGTAGCTTAAATATTGGCCCTTGGCTAATACATAATCGTTGTGAGCTCTTCGATAAATGCTGTAATTATAAGTATAATCCTGGTAGGCTCTCAAGAAATCAAATTGACTTTCCTGCGACTTGGCGCTCTTCGCAAAAAAAACAAGCGCTACAAAAAAAAATAGAAAGATTAGGGCAAGTCTCTTCATTGGTATTAGGTTATCTTTATTTATATTACTACATCAATGAAGTGGCAATCTATAAGGAAGCCAGTGCCCCAGATGTGAGCTGTCTAAAACCCTTGATTACTAAATCCGCTTCTTTCAAACTCCTGGCGTGCTCGGCGTCTCTGGAAATAGCAACAACTTTCATCCCGGCCCTATGAGCAGCCTCAATTCCGGCACGGGAATCCTCGATTACCAAACAATCTTTGCGCTCAACTCCTAATTTCTCGGCCGTTAAAATAAAAATGTCGGGGTCGGGCTTATTGTATGTTACTTCTTCTCCGGTGGTCACAATATCAAATATACCCTCTAAGCTGAGCTCGCCCTTTACCTCGTCTACTATCCACCAGGCATTAGAAGTAGCCAAGGCAACTTGTATTCCCGATTCTTTTAGGGCTTTTACAAATTTTTCAAAACCGTCCTTGACAGTAACCTCGGAAAGCATTTGCAGATAGGCATCCTGGGTGGCCCGAGCCAACTCTTCGACGGTTCTTTTGGTTTTTATGTGGTATTTAGACAAAAGAAGCGGCCAATTTTCTTTTACACCGATGCCCTGTGTGTGAGGGTATTTTTTATCAACATGCTTGCCTAAACTTCTCAACACCTTCCCAAAAGCCGCACCGTATTCATCTTCATTGTCCAAAACAGTTCCGTCCAAATCAAAAATTACAGCCGAGATGGTCATTGGCTTTTAGTTAGTTTTTTACTGCTTTCAGCCTAGGGCCTTTTGATGTGTCCTCAACATCAAAACCTAATTTGCGAATTTCGTTCCGAGCTTTGTCGGCTTCGCCAAACTCTCCCCCTGCCCTTAATTTTTCCCTCTTTGTAACAAGCTCTTTTGCCTTCATGGGAATTTTAATTTTCGTCTTCGTTAATTCGGAAAGCCCCAATCCAAGCACTTCATCGAAATAAAGTGCCAAATCATATTTATCTGTGGAAGGAATATTACTTTTTAAGACTTGCCATAAAACAGCCAAAGCTTTTGGAGTATTTAAGTCGTCGTTGACCGCTTCAATAAATACTTGCCTGAATTTTTCGATTTTTTCTTCTTTTTCAGAGGACAGCGATTTTCTTTCGCCATCTTTCGCAGCCAAAATTTGCTGTTTTAATTTTTCTAGCGCACTCTGGGCGGATGCCAAAGATTCCCAAGTAAAATTCAATGGGTCACGGTAGTGGGTAGTAAGGAAGAGATATCGAAGGGCAATTGGTTCGTATCCTTTATCTTCTACATCTTCGATCGTATATAAATTGCCCAAGCTTTTGCTCATTTTCTTACCGTCAACTTTCAGAAAAGCATGATGAATCCAATACCTAACGAACGGCCTTTTACCTGTAGCCGCTTCGGACTGGGCAATTTCATTTGGATGATGAACCGACAAATGATCTTCCCCTCCGGTATGGATATCGAATTGCTCGCCCAAATACTTCATGCTCATTGCAGAGCACTCTATGTGCCATCCAGGAAATCCATCTCCCCAAGGGCTTTGCCAATGCATAGTGTGATTGGCAAACCTGCCTACAGTCTTAAACCATAGTGCGAAATCGGCCGGATGCTTTTTGTGTTCTCCGCCTTTAACCTCATCCCTCACCCCAACCTTTTTTTCGCTTACATTTTGGCCGAATAACTTTGGGTAATCAGCAAATTTTTCAATATCAAAATAAACAGCCTCCGGAGTGTCATAGGCAAATCCCTTGTCTATTAACTTCCTGACGAGTTCTATTTGTTCATTGATATGCTCGGTCGCTTTTGCGATAGTCGTGGGCCTTAACACATTAAGCCTATCCATGGAGTCGTAAAAGTGTTGAGCAAAAAATTCCGCAACCTCCCAAACGCTCTTTCCTGCCTTTTTTGCTCCTTTTTCAAGCTTGTCTTCGCCCTCATCTGCATCGGAAACTAAGTGGCCGACGTCGGTTATATTTTGAACGTGGTTAACTTCAAAGCCGTTTACGGCAAGAACTCTTCTTAAAATATCGTCTCCAACGTATTTTCTTCCATGACCAATGTGTGCATAATCATAAACTGTCATTCCGCAGGTATACATGCCAACTTTAGGCGGGTTAATTGGGGTAAACTTTTCCTTCTTTCTGGAAAGGGAGTTTGTTAAATAAATATCGGCCATAGTCCAATTCTAGCAATTTTCAATGTATAATTCTTAATTTATATTGAATTTCCAATGAATCATTGTGTCAATGAAAATTGATTTAAAAATTGTAAATTAAAAACTTAAAATTATTTATTAGCCTGTCGGTGGCATACGAATTTCTGCTTTTCTTTTGAGTTTGTCTACCTGTCCCTGCATTCCTGCCAAGAATTTTCTAGGACGTTTAGTTTTTGGTTCAGTTAGGGTTCTACTCTCTGTTTCCGCGTTTGCCTTCTGAGCCTGGATAGCATTCATCTGAACCTCAAGGGCTCCTCTTTGTTCTTGGGAAAGCTCGGGATAACTTTGTAAATTTACGCTCTCTCCGTAAGCAATTTTTCTTTGGACATCGTCAAAAAGATTCTGAATCCTAATATCTTTAAGCTCCGACTCAAGCGCCTGTAAAACCCTTTCTCCTTTTTCTTTAATTTTTTGTTCGTCCGGCTGGTTCAGGCTCGGAGAACTTGGTTGTTCGGAAGATGGCCTTTGGACAGGCTGCACAGATGTTTCAAGGCCGGTAATTTGTCTTCCCGCACTTTTGGCCACCTCCAAAGGCTCGTGAGCCATTTGCTTGGCAGTAGTAACCGCCAATTTTTTTGATTGTTTAGCTACGGCTATTTTTAGATTTGGGTCCATGTTCGCACATTATTTTCAGACTTCACGCCTACCTTCAATTGCCTGCGTTAGAGTTGCATCATCGGCAAAGTCCAAATCCGCTCCCGTCGGAATCCCCATCCCTAATCGTGTAATTTTGAGCTTTGAGTTTTGAGCTTTGAGCTTTTTATTAAGATACATAGCTGTTGCTTCCCCTTCCATGGTTGGGTTTGTGGCCATTATAATTTCGTGAGCTTGTGATTTATTACCCCTAACCCGTTCTAGCAAATCAGTTGTGAATATTTCATCCGGCCCAATATTCTCCAAAGGATTTATCGAGCCGTGCAAAACATGATAAGTGCCTTTGTATTTACCTGTGCGCTCGATAGCCAAAATATCCAAAGGTTGCTCCACAACCATAATGGTAGTCTCGTCTCTGCCGGTATCAGAGCAAATCGGACAAGGGTCGGTTTCTGCTACATTTCTGCAAATAGAGCAAAGCAGAGTATTTTTTTTGAGGTTAGATAATGCTTCGGAAAACAAATCTAGCTCCCCCTGCGGCACATGTAATAAGTAATAAGTCAGCCTCTGGGCTGTTTTTGGTCCAATCCCGGGAAGCTTTTCAAAAGACTCAATTAAAGCACGTATTGCCTTAGGGATTCTCACAATATTATTTTAGCAAATGAAGTTACCCGCCGAGTAGCCCGGAGAGCCCTCCACCCATCTCCATCATCTTTCTGGCTGCTTTTTTCTGAACATTTTTCATAGCTTTATTAATCGCTTCAGCTATATCATTTCTCTCTTGGTCTTCAATTTTCAAATAAACAATCTTTTGATCTCCCGTAACTTTTACTTCAATACCCCTCTCTTCTACTTTCTCGGTAATTTGCTCAAGCTCCTTCTGCAGCTCTTTTGCTTGTTTTCTTAGTTTATTTAGCTCCCCTAGTTGTTTTAATTTATCAAAAGCCATATTTATCCTCCGAAAATTTCTTTAGCGACTTTTATTATATCCTCATCTTCACCTTCGGTCAAAATAACGCTCTCTTTATCCTTGACGGGCTCCGGTTTTCTTTCTGGCTCCGTCAAAGTACAAACAATACGAACTTTACTGCCCAACACCGAAGCGGCAACATCTTCAAGAAGCCTTCTATGGATACCCTCTTCCAACCTTTCCTTGTGGAATCGATAAAAAACTCCGATAGTCAAAACTCCGCCGTTCAAATTTAGAGGTTTAGTCGCCCGAAGAAGTGCCTCTGTGGTTGTATTTAAAGGTTTAACGCTGGCCAAAATCTTGCTCCAAATTTCTTGCGAAAAATCTTTTATCTGAACCGGTGGGGTTATAACCTTGGGAGTACTTTGATTCTTATTTTGTCTATCATCTGCAAGCTTTTGGCTGTCTTTATTCTGCTCTTTTTGTTTCTTGTCATCTTGGCTCTCGCCGGGTTTAGGATAAAGGTTACACCAGCGTACAATAGCCAACTCTAGAGGAAGTTGCTCGATAAAAGCCCAGGTTAAATCTTTCGAGGCGGAAGAAAAATATTCTAAAAGTGTTACCAGCTCATCTTTGTTTAACAAGGTTATTCTATCTTCTCCTATCCCCTCTTTTGCCAAAAGAGAGCTTCTCAAAAAACCTAGGATGTCCTCCAAATATCTTTTCAAAGAAACTCCTTTTTCCACAACTCTTTCAACTTCCTCCAGAGCTTTTTTAGCATCTCTTTCGCACAAAAGGTTAATCAAATAATCAACTTTTATCTCTTTGTCTTGGAATAGTAACTCCCGAACCTTATCCGGATTTAAGTTACGTTTTTCAACTACCAACTGTTCCAATACTTTGGCGCCGTCTCGAAACGAACCGTCCGCAAATTTGGCAATGATGGTAAGCGTTTCCTTCTCTGCCTTTATCTTTTCTCTTCTTATCACTCTTTGAAGTGACCTGACGACTTCCTCTACACTGGCTTTATTAAATGAGATGTTAAAAGTTCTGGAACGAATTGTTTCGGATAATTTCTCGGGATTGGTTGTCGCCAAAACGAAAAATACATGTTCGGGGGGCTCTTCTAAAGTCTTTAAAAGGGCATTCGAAGCTTCCGTCGTTAACATGTGAGCCTCATCAATAATGTAGACTTTGTTTTCCGCTTTGGCAGGTGCGAGCTTCACCGCGTCTCTTATAATTCTCACTTCATCAACCCCCCTGTGGCTTGCGGCGTCGAGTTCGACAACGTCTAAATTCGAACCTTTGATGATTGACGTGCACTGCAGACATTTATTGCAAGGTTCCTTAAGCTTACCTTTGTTTTTCTCGCAATTAACGATTTTAGCCAGGATTCTTGCTGCGGATGTTTTACCTGTTCCTTTGGGCCCGTAAAACAAAAATGCGTGAGG
>Ga0209542_10020694_pt1 | contig 10390 bp, 9 predicted proteins | sample RifCSPhighO2_01_FD_184028 | JGI IMG/M metagenome (GOLD analysis project Ga0209542, IMG submission 184028) | Soil microbial communities from Rifle, Colorado - Rifle CSP2_plank highO2_0.1 (SPAdes) (version 2) | ecosystem: Environmental > Terrestrial > Deep subsurface > Rock core/Sediment ...
TGATCGCCAGTAGCTATTTTTTTATTCTTAGAAATGCTGCTACAACTTTCTGGAGAAGCCGTAGATCCAATGATACACACCCATTTCTGTCGTTCATCAGATATAGAACTGCACACGTTGGTGTTTTTACTATGATAAGCAGAAGCAGTCAGGCATTGATCCCTATAAAATTGACTAAAAATAATTTTTTCACATTGAGCAGGATCAATATCAACAGTTTCTTTTGCAGGAACACCATATGAAAATTTTGCTTCAGGAGGAGCGGGTTCACAATTCTCATTAAAAGTGCCACATATATTTTTTGAACTTTTTACAATAATTTCACAAACTTCCTTTTCATCAGCTTTCGTACAAATGCCCAAATCTCCTTTCCAAATAGCCAATCCAAAGTTACAGAGACCAGGGTTGATAGCAGTATCGCAATAATCAGAAGAAGCAGTTTTCCAGAGTTTAGCATTATAAAAACATCCAACCATGGCGTCTCGATTTACTTTAATCTTAGCACAATCTTCTGCTTTTCCAGTATTATAACACTCATCCATAGAAGACTGAAGGGTTACTTTAGAACATAATTCAGAGTTACTGGTGGAACCGGCTAAATTAATATAACAAGAATCTGCGTCTTCTTGATCAGTAATTTTAACACAATCACTTTCAGACGAAGGTATAGGGGTGTATATAAATAATCTTAAGAGAATGAGAACTAGCACAATTATTCCGGCTATCGTAATAATATCTTTATATGAAGATACTTTTTTTGACTTCTTTGCGGTAGCTTGTTTATTTAAGAGAGCAGTAGTTGTTTTGAACAGCAGGTATCCTTGTGTGCTTATTAAAGCAATTGAAAAGAAGGTAAATAGAAAACCAAGATTATGGTAAAAGACTGAAAGACCTTGTTGAAATAAAGACATCACATAGTACACTAAATTTAATACAAAGAGGTAGCCTGCATAAAATTTTCCTTTTTGCTGGAGATAAAGAGCGATGAAAGGAATAACTACTGCAAGAAGCGGGAAGAGTTGTATTTGTAATTGTTGCCACCATAAGCATTCTACAAGACCACAAGCAGCGATGATAAACGGAATATCGATAATAAAATAAACTGCTGGAATTACATGAAGAGCATATAAGAATACTAATGTTTGTTTAGAGTATATTTGTTTCATTTTCTACTCATAAAGAGAATTCTTTCCCCATGTATATTCGGTATCTCCTACTTTTTTATCTAATACTTCTCGTATCTTCATAATTTAATACAAGAACATGAAGTATATAAATTGGTCTGTATCTGAAAGAAAATTCACCGATTCAGGTGACTTTAACTTAACAGCTCATGAAATAGGCATCTTTAAATACGCTTTTTACTTTCCAATATTAGTAGGTGATAATTTATGGCTAGAGAACGTTCAAGTAATCGAACTTCTTATTTAATGATTTTAGTAGTAGTTCTGGCCGTAGCAGTAATCTCTTTAGTTATGAAAAACCAAAGCGATTTGCAGGGAGCCTTAGTCATCTCGCCCGAGGAAGAGAGAGTTCTAGGCTGCCAGGATTCAGAGCCAGGCAATGACCCCTATCTGAAAGGTCACGTACAAGTCGGAAACATCAGGTATTATGATTCTTGTTTTCAGAAGACAGTCAAGCAGTATGCTTGTGGAAAAGATTTGCGGGCCACTTTAGTCCGAGATTTTAGATGCGCATCAGGCTGTAATGATGGCGCCTGCGAAAGGAGACACTAAACCGAGTCCGTGATTTTTGCCTGCGAGTTTTTCGATTTGCTTTTAAACAAGCCCGTTGGTGTTTCCGATGGAAGTAATGGCCGGCTTTTTGAAGGAAAAAGTGCAAAAATTTGGCGGTTTTGCAGTGCTTTCGCTGTTTCTTTTTCAAGGCTGCAAGAATTGTGTGTTTATGGTGGGAAGGCGAGGAAGAGCAGTCCCACGAGGCTGAGCACTTCGGTCAATTTTGTCGTTGAGAAAAGCTTTTGGCCGTTCCATTCTGCTTGAGCGGCAGTCAGTTCTCTTGTGACTGCTGCTTTGCTGCGGAAGTCTTTCTTGTCCGTCTTGGCGAGTGTTGTTGCGAAATAATGCTCGACGCCGTTGTTTGTTGGTTCAACGCGAGTGTCGCGTTGGAACAAGGTGAACTTGTTCCAGTTTTCTTTGATGTATTCTATTCGTTTTTGTAGTTTTTTGGGGTAAAGTGTGTTTTGTTGAAGGATTGTTGCGAATGTTTTTTCGGATTCTTCTAGTGTTCTTCTTGGAACTTTTTTGTGTTCGCGTCTTCTTTGTTTTTTGAGTTCTTTGACGAATTTTGAGAACTCTTTTCGAAGCATTTGTTCGATTTCTTTGTTGCTTTTAGCGTCTTCTGTCTTGAGCGTTTCAAAGCGTTTGAGAAGTTCTTCGAGCTTCGCAAGCTCGAGTGAATGGTCGAAAAACGTGTTGAATAACGTGTACACGTTATACAATTGACACAGTGGTGGGTTTTTGCCGAACTCGTCTTGTAGTTCTTTCCAGATGAGTTTGTAGAGGTGAAATATGCACCATTGGATTTTTGCATTTTGGAACAACTCGTGGATGAGTTCGGGGTATTGTCGCTTCATATCGACAATAAACACGTCAACCGGCAATCCTTCTAATGCTATCTGCATCACTTTTTTTATGGTTTCTTTTTTCGCATCAGAAGTTTGCACGTCAACAATAACTTTACCCGTTACGCAATCTTTAATCACCAAACGGCACGTTTCCTCCCCATTGACTTTCAAATACTGCTCGTCGTAATAGTACACCCCTGACGCGCTTGAAAACTTTTCTTGCTTAATTTGTTCAAGAGCTTTTACATAAAGTTCATACACGTATTGAGACGAGTAGCACGTGCCGACAGTCTCCTCAACGAGTTTTGTTGACTTGTCAAAAGAGAGCCCTGCTCGGGCACACCCGAGCAGTAAAGACTTCACAAAACCTTTCTGCTTCTGGATCACGTTATCAATTAATGCGCGATCAGTGCTCCAGTAAGCGTCACACTTTTTGCACCAGAACTGAGCAATCCGTATCGTTAAACCACACTCTCGAATTAAACCATCTTCCACCAAATGGTACCCATTATCAACATAACAAGTTCGCTTGCACTTCGGGCAAGCAACATGGATTGTCTTGATTTTACCATCAATAGATACAACATATTGCTTGGTTTCACCAAGAAAACCTGATAGACGTGTATTGTACTCAACGGAAATATTGTTAACTTCCAAGCTTTTCATCGACATCACCTCTTTTCTCAAAAACTGAGGTGTGATTATCGTCGGTAGATTATAAAACTATCGACGATAACCACTTTACAATTCTCTGACAAAAGTTCCACGAGAAACAAAGGCACCCAAAAAGCAGACACAACACCCAAAATCACGGACTAATCAGAATGTCTCGTTTAAGAGGAAAACTTATATACTTAGGGCTCCCTAAGTGAACTAAGAGGTGTAAGATAGTGACCCTAAGTGCACAAAACGAGCCAAAAATAGCAGTTCTTTCTGGGAATCAACCCGCTCAACCGGGGGGTGGGCCACGAGCAGCAATCTATGTGCGTGTTTCTACAGAAGAACAAGCGCAGCACGGCTTTTCATTAAAAGGCCAGGAAGAAGCCTTAAAGAATTACTGTCTAGCCTTAGGATATCAGATTTTTAAAATATATAAAGATGAGGGTAAATCAGCTAAAGACCTTAAACATCGGCCAGCGATGCAGGAGATGTTGCAAGACGCTGAACAACAGGCTTTTTCCGCCATATTCATCTATAAATTAGATAGATTTAGTCGAAGCTTAAAAGATTTGATCCTCACTATTGAGAAACTCAAGGAATGGCAGGTTGATTTTGTTTCCTTGCAGGATCGGATTGAAACGGCTTCAGCTTCTGGAAAATTAATGTTCCACATTATTTCCGCTTTTGCTGAATTTGAACGAAACATTATCGGCGAAAGGACTTCTTTTGGCATGGAAAGAAAAACCATGGAAGGCGGCATTGTTACAAAGCCGCCATTTGGCTATAAGATGAACAATAAAAAACTAGAAATCGATCTGGAGAAATCAAGCCAGTTGGCTGAAATCATTAAGCAGTTTCTTGGTACAGATATTAGCTTAAACAAATTAGCGAAGAAATTTGATTTAAGCGTAAATGGCCTTAAAAAGATCTTAGCCAACCAAACCTATTTGGGCCAGGTTAAATTCGCCGGAGAAACTAGAGCTGGTTCGCATCAGGCTTTAATCAGCAAAGAAACCTTCAAGCAAATACAGGATAAATTAGGCAGTAAATGGACAATACAATGATTAATTATTCAATCACTGATTATAAGCTTTATTTGATTTGCTTTGAGCTTTGCTTGATTGCTTGATTTTATAATAAACGGTCTAATCATAAAGATTTAATTAAAATTATCCCCCGTTAGTTTAATTAAAACTTAAAATAACCGGGATTAAATTATCTAGTTAACGATTAGATGTTGTAGTTAGCAATGTTTAAAAAGCGCTAAAATATACTATTGGTCATGGAAAAATATCCTCTGGGCGCTTGGAATTTGCAGGAAATAAAACCACCCTCATTTAAACATGCTAAACTATCTATTGAGCGCAAGGCTAAATTGCTGGAGAATAAGAGAAAACTATTAACCAATACCATTCCAGTTAAAACGTTCTTATCAATTGTAACAGAATTAGAAATTATTCGTAAAGAGATGGAGCGGTGGGGAGTTTATGCTCAATTGCGTTTTTCTGAAGATTCTGCCAACCAATCAGCGCTGGCTGAACTATCGCAGACCGAAAACATTCTAACTAAAATTAATAATCGCCTGCTTTTTTTAGCTCTCTGGTTTAAGCAGCTGCCTGATTATAAAATGAAGCAATTAATCGAAGGCAGCGGAAATTACCGTTATTTCTTTGAAACCTTGCGAAGAAATAAAAAATATACCTTGAAGGAAAATGAGGAGAAGATCATTAATCTTAAGGACAGCACCGGAGTTTCGGCCTTAAATAATATTTATAGCCTGCTGACCACTGATTTTCAATATCACTTCCAGGGCCAGAGCCTGACTCAGGAAGAGCTGATAACCCATGTAAGATCCAGCCAGCCTAAAATAAGAGAGCTGGCTTATCGGACACTGTTGTTTCCTTATCAGCAGAAAAGAACCCTTATCGGCGAGATTTACAAGAACGTGGTAAATGACTGGCGGGAAGAAAATATTGGTCTGCGCGGCTATCACAGCCCGTTAAATGTTAGAAATAGCGTTAATGATATCCCGGACCAGGCCATAGCTGCCTTATTAAAAACCTGTAAGAAAAACCAGCCGCTGTTTCATCGCTTTTTTGAAATTAAGAGAAAGAAGCTAGGATTAAAAAAATTCCGGCGCTTTGACCTTTATGCACCGCTGGATGAAGAAAAAAAAACCATTTCTTATGATCAGGCTGTAAAATTAGTCTTGGAAACCTTTCAGGAATTTTCACCAAAATTTGCTGTGGCTGCCAGGAATATAATTGATCTTAAGCATGTGCATTCCCAAGTTCAGAAAGGAAAACGCAGTGGGGCATTCTGCTGTCCAGCTACAACTGAAGTTGCGCCGTTTGTGCTGCTAAGCTATACCGGCAAATACCGCGATGTTTCCACGCTGGCCCATGAGCTGGGGCATGGGGTTCACATGACTTTGGCACAGCAGCAGACAGAATTTACCATGGATGCCTGCCTGCCGCTGGCTGAAACAGCTTCCATTTTTTCCGAGATGCTGTTATCAGAGAAGGTAATGAAAGATAATTCTCAAATGGCCCAGTCGATGATCTTTACCCAGCTGGATGACTTATATGCTTCCATCATCAGGCAAGCTGGATTAGTCAGCTTTGAAGTTAAAGCGCACCAGATGATGAAGGACGGCAAAACTATTGATGATTTATCTGAACAGTACCTTAAGGATATAAAAACTCAGCTTGGCCCAGTGGAAATTGACGATATTTTTGCCCACGAGTGGCTCTACATCCCCCACATTTTTCACACTCCATTTTATTGCTATGCCTATGCTTTTGGCAACTTGCTGACCTTAGCTTTATACAATATGTATCTGAAGGATAAGACTTTTTCTTCGCAGATCATAACCATGCTGGCTGCCGGCGGTAGCAAAAGCCCGCCGGAGATAACTAAGGCGATAGGCGTAGATATCACTTCTGAAAAATTCTGGCAGCAGGGATTTGAGATGATTGCTAGAATGATAGAGAAAATCGAATGAGCAATTTTTTAGCCAGGGCTTCAGCAGAGCAAGGTTTATATTTTTATCATTTTAACTTAACCATTTCACCCACGCCATTGCCAGGATAATTGTCAACGCTAAGGCAAGCTCCAGGATAGGCAAAGCCATTGATCAGCAAGCCGCGCGGCCGGCTGGTTAAGTTTATCCCGCTGCCATGCGGCACATAGGGGGTAAAAAATACGGCATCGCCGGGCCGCAAGATCACCGGCTGGGAAAGCTCGTACAGCTTTGGATTTAATTCTTCTCTAGGATCATATTTTAAATCTGCCGGACCGATGTATCCCGGAAGAAATCTTAGCGTGCCATTGCCTTCAGTTGCTAAATCCAGGGCTACAGCTATCTGCAGATAATTAACCCCGTCATTAACCGATGAGTCCCACCCCCTAGACTGGCGGTGCGCAATATCCAAATGCAGCGGATAGATATCGTTCACCCCAGGCAGCTTAAAGTGCACCTGATTTATTAAATGCTGGGCTTGAGCATGCTGAAAAATTTCACTGACTATTTCCAGAATCCTTTTGTCGCGGCCATAATAAATGAATGCCGGTTCGCTTTGGCCAGCCCAGGAAACCAGTTTCGGCCGATTGTTCCAGTAAACAAAGCTGCTTCCACTATCATCAATTCTTTCAATGGCCTTATTTGCTTTATTGCTGGAAGAGCTTTTTATCATCAAATCGTTTGCTGTCCTGACTAAACGGTTTCGCGCATCCGACAGGATGGCCGTATCTTCCGGCGTGAATAAATTGTTAATAGTAAAATACCCCTTCTTGTTCAGGCTCTTTAATTTTTCTTCTGCCAGCATAATGGTCTAATAAAATTGATGGCTGTCTTTAATACACTAAAAATGCTAAATAATTGAACTTTTTAGCCATTTTTATATCTAGCTGGTGGCCATTGTTATAAAGAGATGTGATAGTTTTCACATTTCTTGTATGAATCCTGGCCTAAAAATTTAATTAATCAACGCAAGGATTCATAGTTCGATAATTTATCGCACTAGCTATAAATCCCAATATATGTAGTTAATTTAAAAAAACTTGGCTAAATTCTTTAAAGGAATTTTTGTAAGATGCTGACGACTCGTCATTCACCTGGTTAGTATACTGCCAGTTCCAAGAAAGGGCGGCCGGAGTTTTAAAGCCAAAATAACCTAGCACTTTCCGTTCAATTTTAACAACTTGTTTTCCATTCCAATTCTGCCCAACCACGATAATTCCGGCCTCAATATCCTTAATGATATTGCTCTCCTGATACGTGCTGTGACGGTTTTCAATCCAGGTCAGCCGCTCAATCAGCTTCTGATAAATGGAATTAGCCTGCCCCCACCTTACTGAAGTAAAAAAAACTACCGCCTCCGAATCGAACAGCTCGCGGCTGATTTTCCACAGCTCGTCTGTTTTGTTGTTGAGGCTAGCCCAGCAGCGATGAAATCCGGAAGGGTTTTTTTGATCATCTTTCAACAGGGCTTTTTTTACCCCGCAAGTGTTGCCGTTTTTGGTAGAAACGTTGCCTTCACAAGGAAAAATGGTTAGTTTCGGCACTTCCAAGATAGTTACCTTCCTTTCACTCAAATTAGGCTCGTTGATTAATTCTGCTAACTTATAGGCCAGAAGCGTGCTTTTAGGCAGTTCATTTTCTCCAATCCAGCGGTTAGAGGTGGTCAGGAAAAGGATTCTCTGTTTCTTCTTTAAGTGAGCAACTGTCCTAAACATCTGTTTCTGCATACTTAGGACAAGCAATTAAGAGATATAAATCTTATCTTTTTGCTGATCTAATCGTCGGATCTATCTTAATTCACTTAACAAAGCCATAGTAAACCATAGCTACGCTTCAAAAAGCGTAATATTGATATATTACTTAAATGGACAAAGAGTTGACACAAAATGCCCTACAAATTTAGCCCATCAAGTTTAAGTTTACTGAAAGATTGCCCTAGATGCTTCTGGCTCAATTTCAACAAGAACATTAAGCGTCCAGATTCAATTTTCCCATCTCTTCCAAGTGGAATGGATAAAATCTTGAAAGAACATTTTGACAGATTTATGAGAAGAGGAGAATTACCACCAGAACTGCAAAAGCTACATGGTGAAGTCAAGCTTTTTGATGATGAAGAACTCCTAAAAGTCTGGAGAAGCAACTTTAAAGGCATTCCCTGGACAGATAAGAAAGGCAATCTCTTTCGTGGAGCTATTGATAATTTACTCCAGAAAGAGAAGAGATTGGTTGTTTTGGATTATAAAACAAGAGGATTTCCATTAAAAGAAGATACGCATGAGCATTATCAAAACCAGATGGATATCTACAACTTTCTGCTGAGAAAGAATGGCTATGAGACTGAGGATTATGCTTATCTGTTATTTTATCACCCTCATCAAGTTGAAGAGACAGGTCATGTTTGTTTTAATACGGATTTGGTCAAGATTAAAGTTAATATCAAAAACGCTGAAAGTATTTTTAAGAAAGCACTTAAAGTTTTAGAAGCAGAAATTCCCGCCCCCTCTGAAGAATGCGGCTTTTGTAAGTGGGCTGAGGAATGCCCTTAAACTAAATGGCTGCCACTGAAAGTTGAGGCTTAATAAAATAAAGCTAATCTCCCAAAATAAAGGAAATAATGTCAGGATGGCACACCTAAAATTTGATTAGTAACATTTATAAATAAATCTTCTTAAACAACCTTAACCATGGAATTTAATGTACTGGAAGAAAACGATCGTAAGCTGGTGTTTGAGCTGAAAGGAGAAACGCACACCTTTTGCAATTTTCTGAAAAAAGAGCTGCAAAATAATAAAGATGTAGCCTTGGTGTCCTATCGCATTGACCATCCCTTAGTGGGAGTCCCGCGGTTTATTATTGAAACTAAAACCATGGAACCAAGAAAAAGTTTAAAATCAGCCTTAGCCCTGCTTAAAAAGAAAGCTGAAGACCTTAAAAAAGAAGTTGGCAAGCTGTAAATTATTATTTTTCTAGGTTATAGATTGTTTGTGATGGGTATATACCCCGCTGCTTGCAGTGACCCAGAACAAACACCAAAAACCCAACTTATTCATACCCCACAACTTGCTGTGGTTGGGTTTTTGATTATGCAAAAAATTTCGCTGGGTGTAAAACCCCGCCCTTTAGGGCGAAATTTTTTGCATGAGAAAACAATCTCATTTCAGTACAGAAAACAAATCGTCGTTTGTTTTCGTATATTAGTAATTGTGAACAAATGTTCGAAAATATTTTACAATCACTATACATAGCTAGTGATAATAATCCTCATAAAACATATCGCACTAGCTATAAACAATTATACAAATAGTTAGGTCTTTTAGATACTAAAAATAAAGCCAAGACTTTATTTTTGTACAGAAAACAAATCGTTGTTTGTTTTCTTGTATAACGGCCGTCCATACTTGTCTGAATATTTATGTCAGCCGCTATAGGCCATTAACATGCTGAGCGGCTTAACCACAAATCCTGGAACCAGCGTTATAATTACTATCAAGTAACGAAGCATTTATATACTATTAATGGAATTTAGGCTAGATGGTATTAGAAGATCAAATCAAATTATATCAATTGCAATTGATAGCCCAAAGGGCGGAGCAACTTAAAAGGCTGGCCGAAGCTTATTCTAGAGGAGACTATTTAACTTCCGGTGGGGAAGTGAACGATTTTGCCTTTTTAGAAGAGCTGCAGGAGGATTGGGATGTTGAAATTCCTCCAGATTTAATAGCTGAAGCTCGATGGATTCTAACTGAAACAAGCAGCCTGAACCTAGGTCCTGGCAAGTGCCCTTCTGCAGAGCAAAGAGAACAAAATCAAAAACGATATGTTGAATATTTTACTCGCTGCGCCGGTGCTGAGCGGGAATTATATGATCTTCTTAGTGGCTCTAAGTCATACTAAAAATGCTAAATAATCCTGCTTTTTCTAGTCATTTTCATATAGCAAATGTGACGAATATTCGAATATTATTAGAAATGGTGTCTGTCTAAGACCACGGACGAAGTCCGTAAATTAATTTGCCACCATTCACAAAAAATACCACAGTATTTTTGTGCACAGAAAGAGTCGTTGCTCTTTCTTGTGTCTAGTTCGAAAATCTGTTCAAAGATGAGGGGCGGAAAAACCATGGA
>Ga0209542_10020695_pt1 | contig 10390 bp, 10 predicted proteins | sample RifCSPhighO2_01_FD_184028 | JGI IMG/M metagenome (GOLD analysis project Ga0209542, IMG submission 184028) | Soil microbial communities from Rifle, Colorado - Rifle CSP2_plank highO2_0.1 (SPAdes) (version 2) | ecosystem: Environmental > Terrestrial > Deep subsurface > Rock core/Sediment ...
CTTTCAATCCTTTGTCCGTATGGGTATTGTAAATTTTATCCGACTTGTTCTGAGTATGCCCGCCAGGTCCTGCTCAAACAAGGGGCCGCGGGTTTGCCAAAAATAATCTGGCGGCTCCTCAGCTGCCGGCCCGGAAAAGCCCCCCAGGTTGATTTGCCTTAAATTAAAACAATAACATGGCCCATTTTTTTAACACAATTCTCGTTTACCCGCTCCTAAACCTCCTGGTGTTCACTTACCAGTATGTTCCGGATATCGGGGCGGCCATTATAATTTTAACGGTTTTGGTTCGGCTCGCGCTCCTGCCCTCTTTTCATAAATCCCTCAAGCACCAGAAGGCCTTGACTGATTTACAGCCCAAACTCGAGGAGATCAAGCATAAGTACAAGAACGACAAGGAACAGCAGGCCCGGGCCACCATGGAACTTTATAAAATCCACAAAGTTAATCCCATTAGCTCCTGTCTCCCGCTTTTGATTCAACTCCCCATCCTGATTGCCCTCTACCAGGTGTTCATCCAAAGCCTGGCCGGCAAAGAACTAAACGGTTTGTATTCTTTCATTTCGAATCCGGGACAAATCAGCCCGATGTTCCTGAATTTCCTCAACCTGTCCCATCCGAACGTGCCGCTCGCCGCCGTGGCCGCGCTTTTGCAGTACTGGCAGGCCAAGCTGATGCTGCCGAAAACCCCGAGCCAGGATGCGACCGCGAAAATGATGTCTTATCAGACCTTGTATTTCCTGCCGGCCCTGACTTTCTTCATCGGGTTTACGCTCCCCGCTTCCCTGCCGCTTTACTGGATTGTGACCACTCTGTTTGGATTGGGTCAGCAGTATTACATCATCCGGAAAGAGGCGAAAGAGGGTTTGGCCAAGGCTTAGCACTCGACTTGAGAAATTATGCCAGAGAACGCGACTGAAAAATTAAAGTCCATTGTTCTGTCCTTGCTTACCCATATGGGTTTTGACGCAGAGGTTTTTGAGCGTCAGGAAGAAGGCCGGACGGTTTTCAATATCAAGGCCCGCGATGCCCAGTTGCTCATCGGCAAACTTGGCGCCAACCTCGACGCGCTCCAGCATATCGTCAGAATCATATACCGGAAGGTCACCAATGAAGACCCGTCTCGACCCGGCGGTCCCGCTTCGCCTGCGAAGCGAGGCGAGCGAGCCGAGGCGGACACCTTCCCCTTCGCCCTGGATGTGGATGACTACAAGGACCAGCGCGCGCTTTTTCTTAAGGATTTGGCGCGCCGCGCCGCGGCTCATGTAAGGCAGACCAAGAAGCCCGTAGCGCTTGAACCCATGCCGCCGCACGAGCGCCGGATTATCCATAGCTACCTCTCCCTGTATTCTGACATCGGCTCTGAAAGCACGGGCGTGGAACCGCGCCGCAAACTGATTGTCCGGCCAATAACCAAACCAAAAGACAAGGACGGATTCAACTTTATCGAAAATTCTTAAATCATAAATAAAAAGACCTCCATCTCAGCGGAGGTCTTTTAATATTTTTTAGGCTACCGATGATTCCTTAGGACTAAGGTAGAACAGACTGAGGGCGAACCAGAAGAGGATGGCCAGGTCGTTTTTAAAATAAGGGACATCCACCAGGCCATGGAGAATTACTATTAATAAGAAGCTGCTGGCAGCCAGGGCCGGGACTGACAAATGTTTTCTTTGCTGGCGCAGGGCGAGGTTGATAATCCAACCAAAAGCCAGGAGGCCCAAGAGGCCGATTTCAAGCCAGAAATTCAGGAAAATATTGTGCGGGTAGTTGAGGATTTCGCCGGCAAAGTTTGACTGCTCCAGAGTTGTCCGGAATCCGTATAAGCCGTTGCCCCAAAATGGCGATGCCAGCACCTTATTTATCCCGGCGGTCATTAAATCCCAGTGCGCCCGCGCTGAAGGGTCGGAAATTCCGGCTATAATTCTCTCCCATAAGGAAGGGAGCAGGATACCGGCTATCAATACCGTGGCTGCCACCAGGGCAGTTTTTTTAAGTCCAATGTTTTTTATAAGCAGCAGGCCCAGGGTGATTAAAACGGCAAGCCAGGCTCCGCGGGAAAAGGTCAGAATTAAAGCCGCGGCCATTAGGCCTAGGCCAACCCGGGGAATCCATTTTTCTTTAAATAAGTAATAATTTTTCAGTTCCAGAGTAAAGAACAAACCAATCAGCGGGCCCAGGAACAATGCCAAGGCATTCGGATATTCAAACAGGGAAACAATGCGTTCCGGTTCCATCCCAGAGCCCCAGAACCTGATGGGCAGGCCGAAATAGGTAAAGTATTGAAAGAGGCCGAACAGGGATAATGCTGTAGCACTGAGTAAGAGCGATTGTAAGGCCAGTTTCAAGTTTTGTTTTTCCTGCAGCAGCAGGATGGCTGCATAAAAAAGCAGGATTGGTTCCACGAAAAAAGCCTTCAACTGTCCCAGGGCCCGGGCCTGTTCCGGAGAAGTTAAGGTTCCAACTATTGCCGCCAGTAAAAACAAACCCACGGCCCAGTTAATTTTGCCCAGGGAAAGCAGTTTTTTATAATCCGGCCCTCTGGCGGCGAGGCCGGCGAGGAAAGCCAGGATTAGCAGCTCCAGCAGGGTTGTCGGGAAGCCCCAGACGGTAAGCCGGATGAGGTAAGCGGGCAGTAGCGCCAGAATCGCAGACAACGCCCAGACGGGTTTTTTGAAGGCCATCCAGGCGGAAACTATTGCGATGAGGCCGGCTGTAAAAATTGTCATTCGTTTTGAGTTTGGACGTTGATTTTTATATTGTTTTGCGCGGTCGTGTTGTCGCTCAATCGCGCGGTCGTGGAAAATTGGTGGGTGCCTTCGGAAAGTTCGTTTAGCTGGAAAGTGAACGGACTGACCGTGCTGGTCCCCACCAGCTTGCCGTCCACATATAAATCAACTGCGACTGCGTTTACCCCCGCCGTGCTTACCCGTACGGTTAAGGGCAGGCTTGTGATAGTTTCGTTGTTTTGAGGGGTACTAAAATAAACAGAGCTTGAAGTTGGCCCGGTCCCGTCGTCTTCTTCGGTCGGCGGCGACTCAAACCCGGCGGCGGCTGCGAATGCCCGGACCGGGTTTTCCCAATTCGGGTTATTGGGCAGCTCGGCATGCAACACGGTAAAGATTTTGGTTTCCACCGCATCCAACGGCGTATTCTCGGTTGCCAGCTTGCCGTTGAACTTGTTGATTTTCACGCCGATGTGAACGTTATCAAAGTCTTTCGGCAGGCCGAAGCTTGAAAACACTTCAGACTTGGTATCCACCGTGAATTCCGTGGGGAGTTTGCCGGAAACCGCATCGACGATGACGTGTTGGATGCCGGAGGGTTCGCTGAAAGTTTCCGCCGGCGTGCCCTTGAGCGCCTGAGTCATGAACTGGTTCCAGATGGGGGCGGCCACAATGACGCCATCCGCGCCGGCTTTCATTTTGCTATGGTCATTGTTGCCAGTCCAAACTCCGGCCGCCAGGGAGGGAGTGTATCCTAAGGTCCAGCCATCGCGCCATTCCTGGGTGGTGCCGGTTTTAGCCGCGACTGTGCGCCCGGACAGGATCAGCGGCGACCGGGAGCCGAACACAAAAGCGCGGGCATCATTGTCAGTCATGATGCTGGCAATCTGGTAAGCCACCTGGGGATCAATCACTTCTTTTCCCGCATCGGCCTGGTATTCTTCCAGGACTCGGCCCTGGCCGTCTTCCACTTTCAGGATACTGGTTTGGTCGTGGCGGATGCCCATGTTGGCGAATACCCCCATGGCGGAAACATGGTCAATCAGTTTGATTTCGCAGCCGCCCAAAACCAGGGACAGGCCGCAGCGGTTGGCGCTGATATCGGAGGTAATCCCCATGTCGCGCGCCGTGTCGATAGCATTCTGCACCCCGACCAGGGCCAGGGTCTTGACCGCGGAAATGTTCAGGGAACCCGCGAGGGCCTTGCGCATATTCACGATTCCCTTGTTGGTGCCGTCGTAGTTTGAGGGGGCGTAATCGCTGCTAAAGGCGGTTTTGACATCTATGAGCATGGTCGCGGGGCTCATCCCTTGTTTGAATGCCGTGGCGTAGATGTAGGGCTTGATGGAAGAGCCCGGTTGGAGTTCCTGCAAAGTGACATTGACTTGGCCATCGTAGGTTTCATCGAAATAATCCCGGCTGCCGACCATGGCCAAAACCTGGCCGGTTTTCGGGTCAATGGCGACCAGGCCGGCATTGGCCGCGTTGCTTTTCGCATTCCGGGCCACCCCATCTTTCACGGCCTGCTCGGCAATCTGCTGTAGGTTCCAGTCCAGGGACGTGATTACTTTGAGCCCGCCCTCTTCCAGGGTCTGCTCCCCGTATTTTTCCGCGAGCTGGCTTTGCACGAACAGCACGAAGTGCGGCGCGAGGATGGCGTCCTTGATTTTATTGAAAGTGACTTTTACGGCTTTGGCTTCATCCGCCTCTTGTCGGGTAATGTATCCTTGCTCTACCATCTGGTCGAGAATTACATCTTTGCGTACATCAAGTCGGGCTTTGTTCGGGCCGTTGGGGTTGAAGAATGTCGGGGCCTGGGGCAGGGCAGCCAAGTAGGCCGATTCCGCTAGGACCAGGTCGTTGGCGTGTTTGCCGAAATAGGTTTGGGCGGCGGCCTCGATGCCGTAGGCGTTCTGGCCGTACGGAATTTCGTTGAGGTAAAGCTTCAGGATTTCATCCTTGGTAAACCGCTGGTTGATTTCAATCGCCAGGATGATTTCCTTGATTTTCCGGGTCAGGGTTTTTTCATTGGTCAGGATGGCGTTTTTGACAAACTGCTGGGTAATGGTCGAGCCGCCCGGACCCTGCAGGGAGCCGGAAATGAACACTCCGGACATGGCGCGGAAGATTCCCATCCAGTCAATCCCGGTGTTGTGGTAGAAATTTTTGTCTTCAATCGCGATGGTGGCCTGTTTGACGTAATCCGGCAGCCCCTCGAGTTGAATCAGCGTGCGCTTGGCTTCGCCGTGGATTTCATAGAGCAGGGTGGTGCCGTCGCGCGCGTAAATTTTGGTGGATTGCGGGATGACGCGGCTGTCGAGCTTTGCCGGGTTTGGCAGGGTTAGGGAAATGACCGCGAGCAGGATGCTCCCGGCCAGGAGGAAGAAGGCGGCGAAGTACAGGATGAACCGCGCAAACTTTTGCCGGAAGGCTTTGTCGTGCTTCAAGCGCTGCCAAAAAAGATTCGGATAATGGGTGGCCATTGACCAAATCTTGCTGGCGGAAAACCGGTGGTTCTTATTGCGCGGGGAATAAATATATTGGGTCATATGTTGGAAGATAGCCGGGGCCGTCTGGTTCTAATTGTACCAAAAAACTGGTATAATGTCTTTAATATGAATGAATTTAATGAATTGCTGACGCGTTCTGTTTCGGAAGTGATTGACAAAAAGCACTTGGAACAGCAATTGGCCGCCGGCAAAAAATTACGGGTAAAGCTCGGGATTGACCCGACCGGGTCCCAGCTGCACATCGGGCACGCGGTGGTGCTGCAGATTTTGCGGCGGTTCCAGGATCTCGGCCATTCCGCGGTCTTAATTATCGGCGACACAACCGCGCTGATTGGCGACCCGTCCGGTAAGAATGAAACGCGCCCGCCCTTGACGGCACAAGACATAAAAGAGAACTTTGCGACCTATGAGCGCCAGGCGTTGAAAATCCTGGACAAGGACCGACTGGAAGTCCGCTGGCAATCGGAATGGTTCAAAAATTTTAATTTAGTGGATGTCATTCGCGAAGCTTCCAAACTTTCCGCCGGCTGGATTACCTCCCATGAGACTTTCCGCGGCCGCCTGAAAGCCGGGCTGCCACTGGCGTTCCACGAGCTACTCTACCCCATAGTCCAGGCATATGATTCGGTTGCGGTGAAGGCGGATGTGGAACTGGGTGGGCTCGACCAAAAATTTAACTTGCTCACTGGCCGGGAATTGATGCGGGCGCACAATCTTGAACCGCAGGATATCGTGTTGGCCAATTATTTGATCGGTACTGACGGACAGAAAATGGGCAAGACCCTGAATAACTTTATTGCCCTCGAAGAAGAGCCGTTTGAAATGTTTGGCAAGGTAATGTCAATCAATGATGATTTGATTATCCAATACTTTGAATATGCCACCCGGCTGCCCATGCAGGAAGTCCAACAGTTGGAGCAGGAGCTTAAAAACGGCAGCAATCCCCGAGATATTAAGAAACGACTGGGCCAGGAAATAGTTACGCTCTACCATGACAAAAAAGCCGCTGCAGCGGCCCAGGCGGAATGGGAAAAAGTTTTTTCCAACAAAGAAAGACCAACCGATATTGATATTGTGGTTGTCCAGTCCGTAAATCTCGTTGATGTTTTAGTAGAAACGAAACTGGCTCCAAGTAAAAGCGAAGCCAAGAGATTGATAGAACAAAATGGGGTGAAAGTGGATGATAAAACCGCAACCGAAGATACTCAAGTTAAATCCGGCAATATCCTCCAGGTCGGCAAACGAAAATTTATAAGAGTCAAATAACTAAAACGCCCCGCTAACCCGGGGCATTTTTTTATTTTTTCTCTTTAGCGAGAGTATGATGGAAACCATCGCGGGTGACGGGGTTTTGGGGACCCCGCTCGCGCGCAAGTCTATGAGCACGTGCGGGGTAAAAACCCCGGCAGGACCCGCCGCTATTTTAACAATATACTTGAGCGGCCGATTCCTGCCCACGCTATTGCGCACGCATCCGCGGCGTCGTCCGGTTTGGGGATCTTTTTTAGTTTCAAAAGTTTTACCACCATGGTCTGGACCTGCCGCTTGTCCGCTTTGCCATAGCCAGTGGCGGCAATCTTGACCTGCAGCGGCGTGATTTCGATAATTTTCAAATTAAATTCCGCGCAGGTAACCATGGTCACCCCTCTCGCCTGGCCCACGCTGATGGCGGTCTTGGCATTCGTGGTAAAGAACAGGGATTCGATTGCCGCCACTTGGGGTTTGTGTTTTTTGATGAGCGCGGTTAAATCATTTTTGATTTCCAAAAGCCGCCCGGCTTCCACGCCACCGGGCTTGGTCGTGATGCATCCGCATTCAATAAGGGTAGTATCTTTGGAAGTTTGCCTGAGGAATGCGTAGCCGGTCCGGCCAATCCCTGGGTCAATGCCTAAAATTATCATAAGTTTGTGTGGACATTAACAACATCTTCTTCCTCAGTCAGTTTATCAACCAAATCTTGGATTTTAACCAAATCCTCTTTTGATGGCTCAATGTTTTGTTGCGGTTTCATGTCGCTTCCAAACATCCAGGCCACGCTCCCCTGCCCGCCTATGTGTCCGCCATTTTTCGTAAAGATGTTTCGGATGCTTTGCAGGGTGCGGTTGCTGTTGTCCGTGACCGCTTCCACTATGAAGGCGGAACCTGCCGGACCATAGCCTTCGTAAGTTACTTCCTCTATTGCCTCTTTGCCCATCCCGGTTCCTTTTTTGATGGCCCTGTCGATATTCTCATTCGGCATGGCTGCTTCGCGCGCTTTATCAATGGCCATGCGCAACTTGAAATTGAAGGCCGGGTCAGCTCCCCCGCCGGTTTTGACAGCCATGGAAATGTTTTTGCCGAGCTTGGTAAATAGCATGCCTTTCTTGGCATCAGCCGCCCCTTTCGCCCTTTTTATTGTTGCCCACTTAGAGTGTCCTGACATAGTGGAGATAGTATAGCAAATTTGTGTTAACATATAATAAATCATTATTTAGCAAACTGGTGAATAAATTACCCGAATTTGGCCAATCTCCAGAGCTGGTTGAATCTAAAAAGGGTCAGGGCGTCACAATCCATAACTATTGGATTAGGCATAGCCAAAAAGTAAATGCTGAAGTTTTCAATGCTGATAAAACCGCAATTTCTAATTCAAGCATTTCAGCCGGAGGAGCTATTCGCGCTCAGGAAAGAGGTAAGGCCACCGAAGCTGGTTTGCATGGCGCCAAGGGCTATAAAAGCAATTCAAAAAGGACTCAAGAAACTTTCGATGCGTTAATGGCAGGTTATGCTGAATTAAATTCTGGTGCTCCGATTCGGGAAGGTGTCAGGATTAAGCAAGAATTGTTTGTTGCGGCGGGAACTCCTGAGTTTTTGGCAGAATATGATCAAAAATCGAGCGCAAATAAAAAACGCTTGTTAGCAGAAGGGGTCGCGTCAGGAAAATATCCGGACGTTGAGTTTGCTAAGTTAACTCCGGACCAGCAAGAAGAGATTACGGAAGAAGCAGAAGAGCCGGTTGTGCGCGAATGGATTGATAATCCAGACAGTAAAATGGCGGCAAGTTTTCCTCCTCGGATTCAAGCCACAAAGTTCGCAAAGCTTTTTGACCGGCATAGTCGGCTGGCAAAAAAGTTAAACAACGGGTCAGAGGTTGATTTATTTCACAATACCCATAAGACTGTAACTGAACCCTTTCTCGCTTCGGGAGTGCTGAGGAGAAAGTCCGATAATGAGCGAATTACAACTTTGCAACAAATAGGCGGTAGCCTCAGGATTTTGGATCAATGGGAAAGTACTGCCAAAACCGACGAACAAGGGAATCTCAGTTTCTTAATTACAATCCGCGGCGAACAATATGGATTAGATAACGAAGCTTATCAAAAACTCTTAACCGAAGGTACAAACCATGTCGAATAAACTTATTTTAAAGGGATTGGGTGCAAGCGCCGGAGAAGTGGAGGGGCAAGCCAAAGTATTCTTACCAGGAGATGACGCAGGTTCGTTCCCTGAAGGCGCTATTATGGTAACTACGCTAACGGACCCCACTATGGTTATGGCTATGATGAAAGCTGCTGCCATTGTATCCGATATGGGGGGAATTACTTCTCATCCGGCTATTCTAAGCCGAGAAATGGGCATCCCTTGCGTAGTAAACAGTAAGATTGGGACATCCACCATCAAAGATGGGCAAAAAATTAAAGTAGATGGAGCAAAAGGAGAGGTATATGAGATGGATTAACGAATTTGCCAAAGCTTCTTTTAGTCTGTACTCCGGCAATACCATTAGCGCTTTTCAGCCATTGGATTTCTTCCATTTTTATGGAATTTGGTATGATTTGTGGCTTGAGCGAGTTATTCAGGCAATGGAAAAAATTGACGCAGAAAATAAATCGTTTAAAGAGTTACAACCCCTTCTTCCTACCCCGTCAAATTTAAGGGCATTATTACAAAAAGCAATTCCCCCTTATTTTGGAACAGATAAATCTAAAAAAGTTTTATACGCTCGGTATACTAATTTTATTGCCCGAATGCTGATGGAAGCTTGCCCGGAAGATCCATTTGGGTTATCTCGAACGCCGCTACATAATCAATCAGAAGTAGAAAAAATAATCCGAGATATTCCATGGCAACCAGCAAGTGCTCAGGAAGCAAGGTTGCTGGGCAAACTAATAACTGCAGCCGGGTCATTAGTGCACGGACTATACAACGATGTCGTCACGGATTTTGGTTGGGATGCCTATGGTCCATATAATAATCAAGCCAAAGACGATGAAAAGTATACGTTATTAGTTAGGGATTTCCCCGATTTATTACCTACGGAATTATGGGGAGCAGATTTTACTCCTTCGGTAAAAAGCGTTCAAATTTACCAACTGTACCAGAATGTCGAATGGGTTATAGGTTGTGTTGGATGTCATACTATTGTTAAGAGCGGCGACCCTATCACTGGTCTTAAATACTATGTGGTATTAGCCGATGGTAAAATTTTAGGTCCAGAGGAGCTTCGGGTATTGATTATGGAGTTAGCAACCAAAGCAGAAAAAATTTATCTTGAAATCAGAAAAAAGAATTTTGAAGAACTTAAAGAAATGGTGATGTTGCAAGAATGTTATCAGCTTAAAAAGCTATTTGAAGCTGCTGGACTGGACTGGAAACCAACAGCAAGGATGAAAGAAATAATAAAAGATAAGCCGCTGCAAACCGGTATTCTTCCCCACGATGTTATGATGACTAACCTTGAGCAATACAAAAAAGTTTTTCATCTGAATGAATTTGAAGATGAGGTGCTAAAAGTTTAAATAAAAAACCGCCTCACAGACGAGGCGGTTTTTTATTAGGGTTAAATTATTGTCGTAGTCGCAACCTTATCGCCGGCATCCAGAGTCATGATGCGGACGCCTTGGGTGGCGCGGCCCAAGGTTGAGATTTTGCCGAGCGGGGTGCGCAGGGTTTGTCCCAGCTTGGAGATGACCACCAGGTCATGCTCTTCGGATTTGTTGACGATGTGGGAGGAAACAATCCGGCCGGTCTTTGGCGTGACTTTGAGGGTCTTAATGCCCGAGCCGCTGCGATGCTGCTTTTTGTAGAATTTCAAATCGGTTTTCTTGCCCAGTCCATTCTCGGTAACGATTAGGAGCTGCATATTATCGACAGAATCTTTTCCGCCAGATTTGT
>Ga0209542_10020698_pt1 | contig 10389 bp, 10 predicted proteins | sample RifCSPhighO2_01_FD_184028 | JGI IMG/M metagenome (GOLD analysis project Ga0209542, IMG submission 184028) | Soil microbial communities from Rifle, Colorado - Rifle CSP2_plank highO2_0.1 (SPAdes) (version 2) | ecosystem: Environmental > Terrestrial > Deep subsurface > Rock core/Sediment ...
CCAGCTCCCGCCAATCAGCGAAGAAATTTTTGTACCTCTTTTTCTGCCTTCTTTGTTTCTTCTGGTTTAAACCAGACGATATTTTTGTTCCGTTTGAACCAGGTTTTTTGGCGTTTGGCGTAGTGCCAGAGCTCCGTTTCAAGCTTCCGGCGCAGTTCCTCTTTCGTAAGTTCTCCCCGCAGGTGCGCGGCGACTAGGCGGTACTCAAGACCGAGCTCGTCCACACGCTTCCGCGAGAGCGTCTGTTGAAGCTTCTTTGTTTCTCGTATCAGCCCGCGCGAAAGCGCATTCTTAAGACGCGCCTTGAGCCGTTTTTGAAGGGTCAGGTTATCGAGAGACAGACCGATCCAAAGTACGTCATACGGACTTTTCGCCGGCTTTTGCGGCGGGACGGTGCCGAGCGCTGTTGCAATCTCGATTGCCCGTTCGAGGCGTCGCGGATTGTTTCTGTCGATAGTCCGCGCTCGCCTTATATCGAGCTTCTTTAGCATCGAAAAGAGCTCCGGTGCGGTTTTCCTCGCGAGTTTTTTGCGCAGGGCTTTGTTTGGGGGCACATCGGGAAATATATTTCGGGAAAACAAAGTATCAAGATAGAGTCCGGTCCCGCCGACCACGAAGGGCACTTTGCCGCGCACCAGCGATTTTCGTAGTGCGTATTCCGCATCTTTTTTGAAATCAGCCGCACTATAGATACGCTTCGGGTCTGCGACACTAAGCAGGTGATGACGAACACCCCGCATTTCCTTTCGTGAAATTTTTTCCGTACCAATGTCGAGACCGCGATAGACCTGTCGCGAATCGGCGGAAATGACTTCGCCGTTACATTTTTTTGCAAGGGAAATGGCAAGTGCGCTTTTCCCGCTTGCCGTCGGTCCTGCAATAGCGATTATGCGCGGTCTTTTCATACCTCATTCATCGGATATAATGGCACTATTAGTATCACTAAACTATCGATAATCCAATCGCCTATGGACAGCAAAGAATTAGAACAACAGCTGGAAGGGAAGCCACTTCCGAATGTAATCTTGAAAACCCGTGTGCGCGATGAAAGCGTTTCCGGCGAAAACCCGTACCGCTGGGAGGATGCCTCGACCAATGAGCTCTTCAAGGGGAAGAAGGTGGTCATTTTTGGCTTGCCGGGAGCGTTTACTCCGACCTGCAGCTCAACCCACTTGCCCGGGTACGAAACCCGCTACGACGACTTGAAAAAACTCGGCGTCAATGAAGTCTACTGTATCTCCGTCAATGACGCATTTGTCATGTTCCAGTGGGGCAAGCATCAGAATATTTCGAAGGTGAAGCTCTTGCCGGACGGATCGGGTCTCTTTACGAAAGAACTTGGCATGCTGGTGAAAAAGAACAACCTCGGCTTCGGCGATCGTTCATGGCGCTACAGCTTGTATGCGGAGGACGGAATCATCAAAAAAGTATTCATTGAGCCTGGTTTCTCAGACGACTGTCCGGACGACCCGTTCGAGGTTTCCGACGTACAGACGATGCTTGCGTATCTGAAGACTAAATAATTCTCAATTCACAACACGACCCGCTTTTGCGGGTCGTGTTGTTTTCGGTGCCGGAGGTGGGAGTCGAACCCACATCCCTTGCGAGACACGATTTTGAGTCGTGCGCGTATACCAGTTCCGCCACTCCGGCAATGGGAAGAGTGTACTCAAATTTACGGCTTGCCGCAATTTGATGCTATAATTTTGCCATGCCTGCGTTTTACAATGACTCCATTTTTTGGATCGAAGTCGACAAGATAAAGCCAAATCCCTTCCAGCCGCGCAAGGAATTCAACGAAGCCGCTCTTCAGGATTTGGCGGATTCCATTCGCCAATACGGGGTGCTGCAGCCCTTGGTGGTGACGCGGAAGGAAATCCAGAAGGCAGACGGCGGGCTTGCGTCCGAGTACGAGCTGATCGCCGGCGAGCGGCGCCTTCGCGCCTCGAAGATCGCGGGTCTCGCACAGGTTCCGGTCTTGATCCGAGAGGGTCAGGAGACGGACATGATGAAGCTCGAGCTCGCGATCATCGAGAACCTCCAGCGCGAAGACTTAAACCCGATAGACCGCGCCCGCGCTTTCGACCGGCTCGCCAACGAGTTCGGTTTCAAGCACGCGCAGATCGGTGAGAAGATCGGCAAGAGCCGTGAGTATGTTTCCAACAGCCTGCGCCTACTCACACTTCCACAGGAGATGCAGGACGCGCTTTCCGCCGGAGGAATCTCTGAAGGGCATACGCGTCCCGTGCTCATGCTCGCCGACCGTCCGGAAGAACAGAAAGTCCTCTTTCAGGAAATCATGCAGAAAAAACTCACGGTCCGCGAAGCGGAGAGTATCGCGCGGCGTATCGCATATGACCGGGTGCGCAAACACGAATACATGTTTGATCCGGAAATGATCGAGATCGAGCAGGCGTTGACCGAAAAGCTGGGGACGCGCGTGCAGATCGAGCGCAGGGAAGTGGGAGGAAAACTCGTCATCGATTTTTTCAGCAATGACGACCTGCGCGGCATCCTCGCGATGCTCAAAGAGAAGCGCGAGGCTCTCGCGCAGCAGCCCGCTGCTCCGTCGGAAGGAGCGGTTGACGACAGCTCGAAAGAAGAGAAAGAGAAACCGATGCCGACCACGGAAGAAGACTTGTATTCCGTAAAGAATTTCTCGGTCTGATGATTTTTGTCACCGGTGCTTCTGCTTCGCGAGCGCGTTGCGAATATGCCGCGCGGCGAGCGTTGTTTTGACAAGCTCGAGCCATTTCGCCGTCGGACGTGCGGAGTTTCGCGTCTGTATTTCCACGATGTCGCCGTTATGGAGTGTAGTCTCAAGCGTGACCATTTTCCCGTTCACTTTCACTCCCGCCATGTGATCGCCGATGTCCGAATGGATAGCATATGCGAAATCGATCGGACTTGAATTGACGGGGAGGTCGACCACGTCTCCTTTGGGTGTGAAGACGAATACGCGGTGGTTGAAGAAGTCACCCTTCAAGCTGTCGATATACTCGTTCCCTTCGGTATCCTCGTTTTCTCCCAGACTGCGCACCCACTCCGGAGCTGCGATACCACTTGACGCGGTCGGCGTTTGTTTGGCGCCGCGCGGCGCAATCGGCGAGATACGCGGCAGAAGCTGGCGGAGCCACTCGAAATTCGTCTGTTTGCCGTGAGACACCTTTTTTCCCTCCGTGTCCTGCTTATAGAGGACGTGTGAAGCGATGCCGTACTCCGCTTCTTGGTGCATCTGTTCTGTGCGGATCTGTATCTCGACGATGCTTCCTTTGCCCGTGAACACGGTCGTATGAAGCGACTGGTAGCCGTTCGGTTTCGGGAACGCGATGTAATCTTTGATCTTGCCGGGAAGCGGGCGCCAATGAGCGTGGATGATGCCGAGCGTCTGGTAGCACTCCCCGACGGTGCCCACGATCACGCGAAGGGCGGAGACGTCGTAGATCTTCTCGATGTCTCCCTTGCGCTTGAGTTTCCGGAAGAGGCTGTAGAGACCTTTTACGCGGAAGTCCGTGCGCAGATTTGTGATGCCCGCGAGACCCATTTCGCGCTTGAGCGATTTGTTGAGTGCTTCAAGGTCGGCGAGGAGCGCTTTGCTTTTCTGTTTGAGCAACTCCTGCGTCTTCTTATGCTCTTCCGGATTCACGTACGGGAAGGCGAGGTCTTCGAGTTCGCGGCGCACTAATCCCATGCCGAGCCGGTGGGCAAGTGGGGCGAATATCTCGATGGTCTCTTCTGCGATGCGTTTCCGTTTACGCTCGGGGACATATTTGAGGGTGCGCATGTTGTGGAGACGGTCCATCAGCTTGATGATGAGGACCCGCAGGTCCTGCGAGGTTGCGACGAACAGCTTCCGGAGACTCTCCGTATGTCGCTCGGCTCCTTTGTATTTGAGCTGTCCCAACTTCGTGACGCCTTCGACGAGAAAGAGGATATCGGGTCCAAACTCCGTGCGGATAGTTTCCCGCGAGATGCCTACATCCTCGATGGAATCGTGGAGGAAACCTGTCGCGATGGTGCGCGGTCCCATGCCGGTTTTGGCGAGTTCTTTCGCGGTCTGGAAGAGGTGCTCAAAATACGGCTCTCCCGAGAAACGCTTATGGTCTTTGTGCGCTTTTTCCGCGAAGAGATAGGCTTTGGTGATAAGCGCGATATCCTCTGGCGAAGGCGATGCCATGAGGTCGGTTATTTCCTTGATCCTTGTCTCGGCAGAGACTGACATATCCCCAGTATAGCATTTTCAGTAAAATTGACATTGCACTTGCTTTGTAGTATAAAAATACTGAACAGTTAGGAGGTTTCCATGGAGAACGATCCGAAAAATTCCGGTCCGCTTCCGGACGATGTGGAAGTGAAGCAGCCGCCCTACCCGGAACGCCGAAGCGTTCACCGGGTGGCGGCGCGGCGCGGATCGGCGGAAGACTTCATTCCGAAAGACGTGCTCGAACGGTAAGCCGTAAGGACGTGTGTTGAGGGCTCGGCAGATGCTGCCGGGCTCTATTTCTTTTTTGCTCCTTCGAGCTTGTGCGGGTTGTGATTCGGGCAGGATTTGTTAGAACAACGTTCAGGAATTGTCTTGGTGCCGAGCATCTCGAGAGAACCGCAGAGTTCACAGATTCGCCCGGTCGGTTTTGCTTTGATCGCGTTCTTGCATTCGGGATAGTTGCTGCAGCTAAAGAAGATGCCGAAGCGTCCGCGGCGCTCCACCATCTCTCCCATTGGCTCGCCGGAGCCTTTGGCGGAGGCGGCTGTTTTACAAAGAGGGCAGGCGACGCCAGTCTTTCCCTTGGCTTCCTCTTCGGGACTTTTTTTCACATATTTGCATTTCGGATAGTTGGCGCAGGCGATGAAGCGTCCGAAACGTCCATCACGCTCCACCAACTTTCCTTTGCCGCACTGCGGACATTCTTCGCCGGTCTCTTTCGGACCCTGCAGTTCCTCTCCCGCCTCGGTGCGTGCGCCGGTACATTCCGGAAATTTCGAACAGCTCATGAACTTGCCGTTTTTGGAGAGTTTCCATATCATCGCGCTTCCGCAAATCGGACATTTAAACTCCTCCGGCACCGGTCCCATGTTGGTGAGCTTCTCTATTTTTTCTTTTGACTTCACCTCCTTCTGGAAAGGGCCGTAAAAATCACGAAGCGTTTTTTCGTACTCCCGCTTGCCGTCCGCGATCTCGTCGAGCTCGTTCTCCATCTCCGCCGTAAACGTGTCGCTGATGTAATTCTCGAAGTTGCTCTCGAGGAATGAGCTCACGACATCTCCAGTCGCCGTCGGGATGAGCGTCTTGCCGATTTTCTCCACATAACCGCGGTCGGCAAGCGTTTTCATGATGGACGCGTAGGTGGACGGTCTCCCGATACCGCGCTTCTCGAGCTCTTTCACCAGACCCGCCTCACTGTAGCGATTCGGCGGTTCGGTCTGTTTTCCTTCGGCAGAAAGTTCGATGAGTGTAAGCGGATCTCCTTCTTTCACTTTCGGAACTTCCACTTCTTCGCCTCGCGCCGCCGGATCGGCTTTAAGCCAGCCGTCGAAAAGAAGGCGGGAACCGGTGACGGTGAAATCCGGTATCGCGGGGTTGGCATCGACATTCGCGGCGATCCGCGTTTTGAGGAGCAGAGCGTCTTTCATCTGGCTCGCGACGGCGCGCTGCCAGATAAGGCGGTAGAGTTTCTTCTGCTCCTCGTTTCCTCCGGCGCTCTCGACGGAGGCGTGCGTCGGACGGATCGCTTCATGTGCTTCCTGGGCGTTCTTTGATTTCGTCTTGTAGACGTGCGCTTCGACGTAATCCTTCCCGTACTTCTTCTCGACGACGCCCACTATCTGTCCCTGTGCCGCGGAACTTATCGTCATGCTGTCGGTACGCATGTAGGTGATGTGTCCCGCTTCATAGAGTTTCTGCGCAATACCCATGGTGCGCGAAGGAGAGAAGCCGAGGCGGGTCGAAGCCACCTGCTGGAGGGTCGAGGTCGAAAACGGCGCGCGCGCCGCCCGCTTCGCTTCGCTTTCTTTCACTTCGGTTATCTTCCACGAGCCCGCCTTGCCGCTCTTGAGGATCCGTTCCGTCTCTTTCTTGTCGCGGGGCTCCTCGGCGCAGGTAAGTACGAGCCTCTCTTTCGCACGTGTCGAAAATTCGCCCGAAATCACCCAAAAATCTTCCGGCACGAAGGCGCGTATCTCGCGTTCGCGTTCCATGATGATGCGCAAGGCGGGGGACTGCACGCGTCCGGCAGAGAGTCCGTAGCGCACTTTCTTCCAGATGAGCCCAGAGAGATCGTAGCCGACGAGCCGGTCGAGCACTCGGCGAGCTTCCTGGGCACGGCGCAGATCCTCATCGATATCACGGGGGTGCCGGAGCGCGTCCTCTACCGCCTCTTTGGTTATCTCATGGAAGGCGACACGCTTTGTTTTTTTCGGGTTGAGAGAAAGAGCCTGGAAGAGGTGCCAGGCGATAGCTTCGCCTTCGCGGTCCGGGTCGGTCGCGAGATAGACATGACTCGCTTCTTCCGAGAGTTCTTTGAGTTCCTCGATCACGTGCTCTTTCCCTTTGACGATCTCGTAGTGCGGAACGAAGCCAGCCTCGATGTCGATGGCTTGCTTGTTGTTTTTCGGGAGATCGCGGATGTGTCCCACCGACGCGCGCACTTCATACGCGTCGCCGACATATTTGGAGATCGTTTTCGCTTTCGCGGGAGATTCGACAATTAATAGGTCCATGGTCGTACACTACTACGTGATTCTTTTTGTTCTGTCAACCCCATGAGATAAAAAATTCTCGTCATGTGCAGGAGATTCTCATCAATTTTCCCGGTAGGTTATTCGGAATAAACTCAATCGTGCTATCTCACGGGGTCAAAGGAATGAACTGCGCAACACGCCTAATTCTTCTTTGATGAGACCTTTTAATTCCATCGTCGCAAGCAGGATATTCCCTTGCTGCACCGGCAGTCCGAGCTCGACAAGAACCGTATCGCGCGAGTGCGGCTCGACGAGGATATGCATCACTTTCGTTTCATCACCCGAGAGATTGTCCGGAAGTTTCTGTGGAGCATCCTGCGCAAAACCGAGCGCCTCGAGGATATCCGCACTGTTGCGTATGGGTGTCGCGCCAAGCCGCAGAAACAGATGCGGTCCGTGGGAATTGGAAGAAAAGATGGAACCAGGCACGACGAGTAAATCGCGGTTGTACTCGCACGTGAGCCGCGCGGTCACGAGCGTCCCCGACTGTTCTCCGCCTTCTATCATGAGCGTCGCGTGGGAGAGCCCCGCCATGATGCGGTTTCTCTGCGGGAAACTTTCCGGTCGGGCTCGGAAATCCGGCTCGTATTCGGAGAGCAGTCCGCCGCCCGCTTCGAGTATTTCTTTGGCGAGTGCCCGGTGGCTCGCGGGGTAGAGCACGTCCTCGCGTAACCCGGAGCCGGGCACGGCAAGCGTATGGAGAGAGGCGGCGAGCGCCGCTTTGTGGGCTATGCCGTCGATGCCGAGCGCCAGCCCCGAGACGATGGAGATAGGGAAGCCGCGAAGTCCTGCGATTAGTTTCTCACACGCTTCTTTTCCGTAGGAGGTGTAGCGGCGCGAGCCGACCACAGAGAGGAGCTTATGCTCCGGAGGCGGCAGGTTTCCCGCGAGATAGAGTTTTGCGGGCGGTTGCGGAATTTCCAACAGGAGCGGCGGATACTCGCCGGGGCGAAGTTGTCGCAAAGAACGCTGCATTGTACTATGTAGTGTACCATTGCTCTGGCTACCCGCTTCTCCTCTAAGCTGGAAGCTAGAAGCTGGAAGCTATCATGTTGGATATCAAATTTATCCGCGAAAATGCCGATCTCATCAAGGAAGGCGCGCGCAAGAAGCACCTCGACGTCGATGTGGACGCGCTCCTTTCCCTCGACACCCTGCGGCGCGATCTGGTCACCAAAGTCGAGGAGACGCGTGCCCGGCAGAACAAGGTGAGCGAGCAGATTCCTTCTGCGGCGCCGGAAGAGAAAGAGCGCCTGCTTGCGGAAATGAAGGTGGTCAAAGTGACAAAGGAAAAGATAGAGGATGATCTGAAGAAAATCACGCGGGAGTGGCAGCGGCTCATGGTGGAAATCCCCAATATCCCGGACATGTCGGTGCCGGAGGGAGAGAGCGATGCGGATAACAAGGAGATCAAGCGATGGCCTATACCGGGCAAAGACGAGGGCGGAGAGGGATCAAAATTCGATTTTGAGCCGAAGAGCCATATTGAGCTTATGGAAAAACTCGGGATGCTCGATCTTGAGCGCGGCACAAAAGTCGCCGGTTTCCGCGGGTACTTTCTCACGGGGGATGGTGCGCGGCTCTCCTTCGCGATCTGGCAGTACGCACAGGAATTTTTTCTCAAAAAGGAATTTGTCCCGATGATCGTGCCGTCTCTGGTGCGCAAGGAACCGTTTGTCGGCACCGGCTTTTTGCCGCAAAGCGAAGACGACCTCTACAAGACGCAGGATGGCGATTATCTCGCGGGAACCGGCGAGGTGGCGACGATGGGCTACCATATGGACGAGACGCTGGAGAAAAAAGATTTGCCGAAGAAATTTCTCTCATTCTCTCCCTGCTTCCGCCGCGAAGCGGGAAGCCACAGCAGGGATGTAAAAGGGCTTATCCGCGTGCATGAATTCTTCAAGTGGGAACAAGTAATCCTCTGCGAGGCAAGCCACGAAGAATCGGTACAGTGGCATGAGTGGCTCAACCGGAATACGGAAGAGTTCATCGAGTCCCTCAACATCCCGTACCGCACGGTCGTCAATTGCGGCGGCGACCTTGGGCTAGGGCAGGTGAAAAAGTACGATGTCGAGCTATGGGTTCCGAAAGAAGGGACGTATCGCGAGATCAGCTCCGCGTCGTATTTCCATGATTTTCAGACGCGCCGGCTCAATATCCGCTACCGCGATGAGGAAGGGAAGCTCAAATTCGCGCACTCGCTGAACAGCACCGCCATCCCCACGCCGCGCATCTTGGTCTCCCTCGTCGAAAATTTTCAGCAGGCGGACGGTTCCATCTCCATTCCGGAGGTATTGCGCCCGTACATGGGCAAGGACGTTATCTCCTAACCGGGTATGGCAGCTCTGCCTTCAAAATTGGGCGCGCGCCGTCGCCGCAGGCGGATATTTTTGGCTGTTGCGGTGCCGCTCCTTATCCTCTCTCTCTTTGGAGGGTTGGTCGCGCTTTCACGCTGGTCGGGCATCACGATTTCAACGATAGAAGTCGAGGGAGCTTCCGCAGTTCCGGAAGAGGAGCTCATCGCGTCGACCGAGGGGGCTCTTCGCGGAAACTATCTCTGGCTCTTCCCGAAGGGAAATATCTTCCTCTATCCTCGCAGAGTTGCGGAGCAAGCGCTCCGTAGAGAATTCCCGACGCTCCGCTCTGCCGATCTTTCGTTCGTGAATCTCCACACACTTCTGCTTTCCGTTGAAGAGCGGAAGCTCTATGCGCTCTGGTGCGGCATGGATGCTCCGGGCGCGGCGAGTGTGCATACCGCCGCAGACCAGTGCCTGTTTCTCGACGAAGAAGGGTTCCTTTTCCCGCCGGAAGCCGATTTCACGGGAGCGGTCTATCTGCGTTACTACGGCGGCGGCAACAGCACGCTCGGCGCCCCCATACTGCCGCCGGAAGAATTCAAACAGCTTCTCGCATTCGTGCGCGAACTTCCCGCACTCTCCCTTGCCCCGGTCTCCGTCGCGCTTTTGCCGGAGAAAGATGTAGAAGTGCGTTTGGAGAGTGGGAGTGCGCTGCTTCTCTCGCGTAACGCGGACTATGCGGTCACGCTCGACAATCTCCGCTCCGCGCTTTCATCCGATGCATTCAAGGAACAGCCGGTTCATACATTGGAGTATCTCGACCTGCGTTTCGGCGACCGGGTTTTTTTCAAATTCAAATAAAAAAACGGCGTGATGCCGTTTACGGGTTGCAGAAGACTGCGATGACGCGTCTCGTCGCCCGGGCATTCTCCGGGTCATACGTTCCGGAGCAGGAGCCCCAAAAGCACAACACCCAAAGGTTTCTCGCCATCTTTTGCACCCGGCTCTCATCAGTGCTTCTTTGCACCGTGGCCAACAGGGCGAGCTCGGCGATAGCCATCAAATCGCGATCGATCCGCATATGCGGATTTTTCATCGGATCCTCTAGGGCGGGGAGGGGTTCCAAGAGGGTACCCTCTAAACCTCGATTGCGGAGCCAGTTGAGGAGGCTCTTTTCGCGTCGATGTAAGAACGCTTCGGTATGTTGAGCCATGATAGCCCCCTATCGAAAAATCGATTCTTACTCTACCACCTCGACAAAACGGAATCAAATGGTACGGTGGGACTCATGCAGGGATTCTGGGCAACATTAGAGAAACCGTTTTTCGTGCTGGCGCCGCTTGCGGATGTC
>Ga0209542_10020699_pt1 | contig 10389 bp, 15 predicted proteins | sample RifCSPhighO2_01_FD_184028 | JGI IMG/M metagenome (GOLD analysis project Ga0209542, IMG submission 184028) | Soil microbial communities from Rifle, Colorado - Rifle CSP2_plank highO2_0.1 (SPAdes) (version 2) | ecosystem: Environmental > Terrestrial > Deep subsurface > Rock core/Sediment ...
GGCGAAGACGGAAGAGCGGAGGTGGGCTTCATCTCTGTTTTTACAGTCGGTTTGGCTGTTTGGGAAGCCTCTTTCCCAGATTTCTTCGCTTTTTCCCATTTGATCGTTGATCCCGATTCCGCCTCTCCCGCCACGCCGAGCGTGACCTCGATGTGACTCATGAATTTGCGGATTGGGCGGACGCGGCCGCGCGCCATTGGCACGCCACGGTGGTAGGACTGGGCTTTATTAATGACCAACGATTTGACCACCAGCGACGCCGGATTTTGATTGTCATTGTGGCGGGCATTGGCCAGGGCGCTTTTAATCAGTTGTAAAAGAATCCGCGCTGCTTTCTTGTTGGTGCGCTCGAGCGAGATCATGGCGTCCTCCACGGACAGACCACGGACCATGCCAGCGATGAGGTTGGCTTTCTTGGGGGCGATGCGGACGGAGCGTAGATAGGCTTTCATGATAGTTGATGAGGAGAGATTATTTACCGGCCGGGCTCGAACCCGCTCCGACAGCGCCGCCCGGTGAAGCTTCGGCTTTCTTGCCGCCGTGCGCTTTGAACTTGGTCGTCCAGGAAAATTCCCCAAGCTTATGACCGACCATTTGTTCGGTCACGTACACAGGAATGAAATCTTTGCCGTTGTGGACTGCGAAGGTGAAGCCGACGAATTCCGGCGGAATGTCGCAGTCGCGCGCCCACGTCTTAATGATCTGCTTATCGCTTTTTTCGATCAGCTTCATCACTTTTTTGAGAAGCTTCGGATCAACGTAGGGGCCTTTGCGGAGGGAGCGGGACATGGAAGGGAGGAGGAACTTGTGGTGAGCGGAGGCGAACCACTAACGGCGGTGCTTGGTAATACGGCGGCGGACAATCAGACGATTGCTTGCCTTGTTTCGGGGACGGGTTTTGACGCCTCTGGCCTTCTTGCCCCACTTCGTCTTCGGACCTTTCACCAAACCGATGGACGAGTGGCCTTCACCACCACCATGCGGGTGATCGACGGCGTTCATGGATTTACCAAGCACTTGCGGCTTGCGGCCCATCCAACGGGTGCGGCCCGCTTTGCCGATACTCACGAGGTTATGATCGATGTTGCCGACCGTGCCGATCGAGGCGTAGCACTCCTTATGAACGCGTCGCACCTCGCCGCTCGGCATTTGCACGATGGCAAAGGCTTCGTCGAAGCCGACGAGCGTGGCGAACCCACCGGCGGAGCGCACGATGGCGCCGCCGCGACCGAGCTTCAGCTCGACGTTATAAATCTTATACCCCTGCGGAATGTGTTGCAGCATCATGCGATTGCCTGTCTTCACTTTGGTTCGATCGTTGCAGACAACAGGGTCGCCCACTTTGAGTCCTTCCGGCGCCAGCACGTAGCGCTGGTCGCCGTCCGCATACCGCACGAGCGCGATGCGCGCCGTGCGATTGGGATCGTATTCAATGGTCGCAACGGTTCCCGGCACGCCGAGCTTGTCGGTGCCGCGGAAGTCGATCTGTCGGTACAGGCGCTTGTGACCGCCGCCGCGGTGGCGGACGGTGATGGTACCGGATGTGCGGGAACGACCGGATTGTTTCTTTTGGCCACGCGCCAAGCGCTTGTGCGGCCGGACTTTGCTGAGGTCACCGAAGTCAGCAAACGTCATCTGGCGGCGGCCGGGGCTCGTTGGATTGATAAGTTTGGTCGCCATGGTCAGGAGGAGAAGACGGTAAGATCAAGCGCTTTACTGCCGTCCGTGAGAGTCACCAGCGCCTTGCGGCCGCGGTGACGCTTTTCCATCTGTTGGTTATTACCAAAACGGCGGCTTTTGGGAACAGTGTTGATCATGCGAACCGACTCCGCTTCCACACCGTAAAAGCGTTTGAGCGCTTGTTTCACTTCAAGCTTGGTCGCGCTCGGCGCCACCTGCAGTGTGTAGGTCTTGGCCGAGCCTTTCAGCTGTTCGGCTTTTTCGGTAACCACTTGGCCGGTAATGACGCGGGTGAGATCCATAGTTAGGATTTGGGCTTGGGCTTGGATTTGGAAGCTTTTGTAACCTTGGCCACTTTTGCCTTGAGTACCTTCTTATCGCTTATCGCTTGCCGCTTTTCAGGGTCTTCGAACTTCTGACCACTGATCACTGGCCTCTGCTTTGGTCCAAAGGTCTCTTCAGCGACTTTCAGAGCGTCCGCCACGAAGATGATGTTTCTGGCATTCATCACATCCTCCGGATTGAGATAGTTGGCTGTGATCGCTTTTACGCCCGGAATATTACGGCTGGAGTAGAAGAGTGATTCGTTGCGGCTCGGCGTGACAAACAGTATCCGGCGACCGAGCGTAACCGGGAGTTTGGAGAGCAATTGATGGAGCGTCTTGGTCTTCTTGGCCCCTTCGTACTGTTCCAAGCCAATGATGGCCTGTTGCTTCGCTTGCAGCGAAAGGCACGACGCCAGCGCCGCATGGCGCATGCGTTTGGGCATCTCCTTGATGAAGTTGGCGTTGCTGCGCGGACCGAAGGTCTTCCCACCACCGCGCAGCAGTGGCGCGCGGATGGCGCCGCGCCGGGCGCGGCCCGTTCCCTTTTGCTTGTAGAGCTTGCGGGTGGAACCTTGCACCTCGCCGCGTGTTTTGGCGTGGGCAATGGGGCGGCGGCGATTGCTTTGCTGCATGATCACCGCTTGGTGCATCAGGCCCATGCGGATCGGGGCTTCAAAGAGGCTCTTGGGGAGCGTCAGGGTCCCCTTCTTCGTGCCGGTGGCGGTGAAGACGTCGATTGTCATTATTTGGCTTCAGCTGGGGCTGATAGAGAAGCAGAAGATTCAGAGGATGCAGAAGAAACAGAGGATTCTTCTGAATCCTTTGTCGCCTCTGAATCTTTTGAATCCTTTCGGGATGAAGAAGTAGCAAGGTCGGGCTTGAATTCAAAGGTGACATACACCGCCGCGCCGGCTGGGCCGGGTATAGGGCCTTTCACGGCAATAATCCCCGCCTCTGCATCGGCGGCGATGACCGCGCGATTCTTAATGGTGATTTGATCGGTGCCCATGCGGCCGGCCATGCGCTTTCCTTTATGAACGCGCCCCGGAAGTTCACGCATACCTATGGAACCCGGGCGGCGATGATGGTGCGAGCCGTGGGACGAAGGACCGCTGGAAAACTTATGCCGTTTGATGACACCTTGGAAACCTTTTCCTTTGCTCACTCCCATGATGGTCACAGTCGCAACGGTCGTCGGAACCATGGCCGCAGTGAACTGCGAACCGGCTTCGATACCGTCGAGCTTATCCACTTTCCACTCCTTCATCTTTTTGTAACGCACGTTGGCTTTGCCTTTGCGTGACTTCCAATCCTCTCGGCCAACGCCGAGGACGATGGCGTTATAACCGTCCTTTTCGACGGTTTTGAACCGCACGACGGTATTCGGCTCGATTTTTAAATAGGTCACCGGGATGGCCTCGCCTTTCGCGAAGATCCGTGACATGCCGATTTTATGAGCAATGAGGCCGGCGGCCATGGCTAGAAAAAAGAATGACGCTCGCTTGGCGGTTCATTTGGTTTGGGTAGTAATTGTCACCCTGAGCGGAGCTTGCGCTGAGCGCGGGCGAAGCGTCGAAATGGACAATTACTTCAAACTGGAACACAAGCCGCGTGTATCGCGAAGAGACACGCGTTAAAGCTGCTGCAGATTAGAGATTTGGCTCCAGGGAGTCAAAAATTTAAGGGCGAATTTAATCTCGCTTTTATTGCTTCAGAGAGCCTCTACCGATATTTTGGGCCACCCTTTTACGCTATGCCCGAAAACGTCTTCAAAACCTGGCAAATGATCACGAAGATCGGTGGCGAAGAAACAAGCTTTGGGACGCTTGAGCTCAGAGGACGCCAGGTTCTGATGATGACCAATGAAGTTGGAGCGGTTAACCCGGAGATTAAGCAGATCGTAGAACGGGTACGCGGAGTCGTGCAGACTATCGCAGCCAAACGACAAGCGCCCCCTGACAATCAGGTAATCAATTACATTCCGGATGTTTTTGCCCGCGAAGGATATGAGGTGACACTTGAACTCGAGCCCGGAGAGACCGAATTACCTTTTAATTCCCCGGTTTGATCGGATACTTCGACTCTAACTGCTGTCTTGTTTCTACGGTCAGCACAATATGTCCTTTCATTTGTGCAATCAGGCCATCAATTTTTTCGTGCTCGGCTCGTATCAGTTCGGCATATTTTATGTCAGCGATAATCTCTGGCAAATGATTTAAATCTTTCGGATCAAGGGGATCTTGCTCCTCGCCCTCCACTAACTCGTATTCTCGACCCATGGCATAGGCGAGCTCTTCGTGGACAGTGGCTTGCTGCTCCGGCTTTAAGACGCCCACGTCCGAAAATGTTGTTTCCAAGAGAATCTTTCTAATGCCGCTCAAATTCAGGGTTCCTTTATTAGCTTCGGCGCGGAGTGGCTCTATTTCCCGTTTCAGAGTTTCTCTTAATTGCTTACGAGAAATTTGCAAAGGTAAGACAAAGAGGGTCCTTAACTCTGAATCGAGCTGAGATCCCAGCATCTGCTCAGCACCATACCGAACGGATTCTCTGTGAGATTCGGTCGGAAAGAGTGACAGAACCACCGGCTTGATGTGATCGGCGGGAACCTGACCAGCCAAAATTTCCCAAACCTTCGTTGCTATATGGCCATAGGTAGTTTCGATTTGAGGGTCACGGTAATTTTCCTCCAGCGCACTTCTCTCTGGTGAACCTTCGAGAGCCGTGCGATTGCGTTCCGGAAAAACACGATTCAAAGTTGAAGCCATAGGTGCATAATATGACATTATTTTATAATCAGTCAATAGACTGTATAACTATTCCTAATCGCACTTTCTTCACCATATCATCAATATTCTGCCGCGCCGCGGTCTCCTCACTTGTGAAGGCCGCGGCCGCTTCAAGTTCTTGGATGACGGCTTCGCCAACTGCTCTTGCGTATTCCGGCGAGGCACCCGTAAGTAAATATTTACTTGCCTCGAATATCCCGCGGCAACAGTGATAGATGCCGTAATTATAGTGACTCGATTCAGTTGGTGCTTCAGATCGAGACTTGTGTTTCCATTCTCGCAGCTGCCCGATCCATTCCGCCATGAAAGGATAGTAAGCACCCGATTCGGGATCGATCCAACCTTCGAGGATTTCGCTGGCTGTATATGACATGGTTAGCATCTGACCATAGACTCGAGAGACTATCCCAACAACAAAAAAACCCCGCTTTGCCGCGGGGCTGCTGTCATGGTGAGAGTTTTTTCTCAAGATGACAAACTGAACTCCCGAATGGAAAGGGGTTTAGTAACCCCAGGAGGAATACGAATTCATCCACGAATTGTTATAAGAGCCGTAGGATGGATACATCGAAGGATTGTTATAGGGTTGTTGATACATCGAAGGATTGTATGAGTTATAGGAAGGATACATCCACGGATTGTAGTTGTACGTGTTGTATGAATCATAAGGATCAGCATATGGATCGTATGCATTGATGTAGCCACGGCTTGGCGTGTACGCACTCTGCGTATGTGGCACAACGCGCGTGCTGGTCGTGCTCACTTTGTCGTAGAGGGGCCGGCCGTTACGGTCGAAGTACATGCGGATGACGGTACGTGTGGAATCATCCTCACGAATCACGCGCGCTGTATTCGGTACATATTGGTACGAACGATCGTTGTACATGTACGGCTGATAGAGCGAGTAACCGTACGACGGACCGTAGGTCGAACCATATGGATACCGAGAGTTATAACGGCTGCTATACGAACCGGCAGACGGAGTGTAGTACACGGCGTGCGCGGCCGATGCGCCGAGCATCGCCAAAAGCGCCGCACTGCAAGCCGTCGTAATCAGAAAGCGCTTCATAGAAGGATGGGGAAAGACAGGAGGCACATGCTACCGCGCAGGTAACAGTGGAGCAATGAAACAATGGAACAATTGCTCCATTGCTCCATGGCTATGGAATCACCGTTTGCGCTGCTTTCCCGCGTACCGCCAGGCCATCGCAAAAATCTGCCGCTGGGTTTCGGCTACTTCGCGGCTTTCGATGATCACGCCGAACAAGTCGGCCTCGGTTTCGCCAAATGACGAGATGGCGACCTTGTCGTCGTAAATACTGATCTCATTATTGAAGTCAAAGTCATGCGCCGGCACGAGCCGGATCTCGCGGAGTGTTTTGCGGTCTTGACCGTGCACCGCTCGCCCGGCTTCGTCATCTGGCGCAATGCCGCGCAGCTGGATTTTCCTTTTCACACGTTCGGCCACGTACTCTTCGTCGTACGTCGGCCAAAAACGGCGAATGGTCGCCGAGTTGGCAAAGTTGAGGATGTCGCTGCCCGCCGTCAGCGTGTCTTCATACACGCGGCGCACGCCTTCCCACCCCGCGTAAAAGCGGACGTGTGGCTGGCGGTGCGCACCGCGTTGCATCGAGCGCAGCTCGGGGAGAGCGCGGTGAAACGCATCCGCGTTTTTCCGCGCTTCGAGCGCCAGCGCGTCCGGTTGCACCGGCGCGTACTGGCGGCCGCGGCTGAGCCGCTCCACGGTGAAGATGGCGCGGCGGGTTAAGGCTTCGAGATAGTTATAGGCCGTGACGCGATTAAAACCGGTCGCCGCGGCGTAGGCCGCCGCCGGCGCCGCCCCGAGGCGGAGGCCCGCCAGGTAGAGTTCCGCTTCTTTTTCATCTAAACCGGCCGCACGGACGGTTTGGAGCAGGCCGGTTTTGCTCACGGGCAATTTGAGAAAACCATCGTCTGTATTTTACACAAGTTGTAATTTTTTTCAACAATTTAGCCACCAACTTCAGCGCGGCATTGTTCTTTTCCATTCCCCTGCTCATTCGCGGCGTTCTTATGGCAAACAATTGGTTGCGCCGACGATGTTGGCGATTGATCCCTCGACAAACATCTCCATACTCCACCCATGAGCCATTCGGAAGGTGGCCCCGATCAGATCGAGGAAGTCTTCCTCCGCATCCCACAGTCGGAAGAATTCGCGGATGATGAAGAAGTGCAAGGCCTGCGGACCGACGTCGCTCACAACGTCGACCAAGTTATCCCGATGACCGCCGTGTCCTCGCGCACCATGAAACCTTTAGTCGCTTAATTCTCTTCTATGAACCACTCTGAACAGCCAACTGCGAACAAATGGTACCGTCTCTCCGACGGCCTCATGGACTATAACGATGGCCCCATTGACCAGCAGGAAGTTATTCAAGTCCTCACTGAGGACGGTAAAACTCGCGAACAGATCGCACTCATTCTGATGCAGAGCGAAAATGGTCCGGTCACGCTGCAAGACCGTGATGGTCAATTCATACTGGAAACCATCCCAGCTCCTGAGTCAGTGGAGATCGCTGCTTAATTCGTCTTTTCCCCCTCTTTCCCATGCGCTTCAGCAACCCCGACCTTGATTGCCTTCGGTTCCACACTGAAATCAACGGTGATGTGAAAAAGGATTGCCCGACGCCCGTCGTCGAGCGAATTTTTGGGGAGACTGATCTGACACAGCAGGACATCGGCCATCTCTTGTTTGGAAAAGAAGAAGTACGCACTGTCATCTTGGATGATGGAACCGTTATTTCTTGTAGCAATGCTTCGGCCACGACTGAAAAAGAGTTGCAGGGAAAATTTGTCCGATGCGATGACGGCAGGCTCATACCGTTGGACGAAGCCGCAAACGAAATTTACGCTCTCGTTGCACCCGTGAGTCAGCGGTTCCCGGCCGATACAGAAATGAAAGAGATGACCAGACTGAGTCTCAAACAACGATTGATTCATAGGGAAGAGATTTGGTTTATGGGCCAGATGTATCAACTTGAGCCGGAGCCAGAAAGTCAGGCGCAAGCAGCGTAGAAGCTGCTTCTGCACCTGAAGAGTCCCTGCTATTCTCAGAGCCATGAGCTGGGCTGATCCGTTGGCTGATGAGATAGCGGCACGCTTTGCCGCCGACATCAAAGCGGGCAAACCGCTGTTAATTCGCGATGAAAAAACACTCTCGGGGCGGGTGCACATCGGCTCGCTCCGCGGGATAGTGATCCATGGACTGATTGCCCAAGTGTTACAGGAACGAGGCATTGATGCGCACTTCCGGTTTGAAATGAACGATTTTGACCCGATGGATGGTTTACCCGTGTATCTCGATGCAGCGACGTACAAGCCGCACATGGGCAAGCCTCTGTACACAGTGCCTTCGCCTGATTCGAGTGCGCCGAACTATCCGGAATTCTTTGGGCAGGAACTGGCCGGCGTGGTGAGTGCACTCGGTTTACCGATTGAGTACTACCGACTGCGTCCGCTCTACCAGGAAGGAAAATTTAACGAGGTGATCCGGATAGCGCTCGATAATGCTGCCGCCATCCGCAAGATTTATCTGGAGGTGAGCGGCGGCGGTAAACCTGATGACTGGTATCCACTCAGTGTTGTCTGTGAGAACTGCGGGAAGATCGGCACCACGCAAGTAACCAAGTGGGATGGAGAAAAGGTCACGTATACCTGTAAGCCCGACATGGTGACATGGGCCCAAGGCTGCGGCCACCAAGGCACGGTGTCGCCGTTCGATGGCCACGCAAAACTGCCGTGGAAAGTGGAATGGCCGGCCAAATGGCACGTCTTGGGCGTTCACATCGAAGGCGCGGGCAAAGACCACAACGCGGCCGGCGGCTCGCGTGAGATTGGCCGGCGGATTGCCGAAGAGATTTTTAAATCACCGGAACCGTTCAACGTGCCCTACGAATTCTTCAACCTGGCCGGCAAGAAGATGAGTTCGAGCAAAGGCCTTGGCGCTTCGTCAAAAGAAGTGTCCGACATGCTGCCACCAAAAATGCTCAAGCTGCTCATGATTCGCAAGCAGCCGAACCAGCCGATTGATTTCAATCCGGAGGGAAACACGATTCCGAATTTATTCGATGAGTACGATCGCCTCGCCGATCATTATTTCAAACGACACCCCGAACCGTTCGCCGGTTTTGCGCGGACGTTTCAGTTGAGCCAGATTGATGCGAGGAAGCCGCCTACAGATCTGTGGGAGATGCGCTTCTCGGTTCTAAGTTTCGTAGTGCAAATGCCGCACCTGAATCTTCAGACCGAAGCGGAAAATTTGAAAGGTGGAAAGCTGACGGCCGACGAGCAAAAAGAAGTGGAGGAACGCGCGCACTACGTGCGCCAGTGGCTCAGTAATTTTGCGGATGCCAGTTTCAAATTTGAAATTCTGAAAACCGCCCCAACGCTCGAACTTGCCGCTGATCAGAAACAAGCGCTCGCCGCTTTGCGGACGGCGCTTTCGGACGCCAAGCTTCCCTGGGAAGGCGCGAAGATTCACGAAGCAATTCACGCCGTCAAAGCCGCCGAAGGGATTGAGCCGAAGCGGCTCTTCCAGCCGCTGTATCAGCTGTTTTTGGGCCGAACGAGCGGCCCCCAGATTGGCTGGTTTTTGAGTACAATGGATAGGCAATTCGTAATTGAGCGTACAGCTGCCGTTGCTTGAGCTTTGAGTACAATTACGTGGCTGGCTCGCCGCGGGGGGCATGCATCACCACTTGTCATCCTGAGCGGAGTCGAAGGAGACAAAGGTGGCAAGATGGTAAGATGACATCCGATGGACCTCCTCCAACACGCCACCTACGGCCATCTTCTGCCGGCAGCCCATGGACTGCTCGAGACGCACGCCAAGCAAACCAAAGCCCACTTGATTGCCACCGGTGCCGCGATGGCGGCCCTCGCCGCTCGCTTCGGCGGGGATGCTGATACCTGGCGCGTGGCTGGCATGCTTCACGATTTGGATTGGGACAGCCTCGATAAAGATTGGGAACGCCACTGCGGCGAGGAGCTTGCCGCGATGCTAAAGACGATTGATGCGCCGGAGCAACTGCTCGGCGACATTCGCGCGCACTACGCGCACCGCTTTGGCGCGGATTACCCACTCGATACCATGCTCCGCAAATGTCTTTACTGCGTGGATGAACTCACCGGCTTCATCATTGCCGTCACGCTTGTTCGACCCAGTAAGAAAATTGCGGATGTGGAAGTGAAAAGTGTGACCAAGAAGATGAAGGACAAAACTTTTGCCGCGCAGGTTGATCGTGAGCAGATCAAAAAGTGTGAAGAACTGCTGGAAATTCCACTTGATGAATTTGTCGGGCTGACGCTTGAGGCGATGAAGAGTGTCGCAAGCGAGATCGGTCTCTGATGATTTTTAGAAATTAGGATTTAGAATTTAGTGCTTTTGTCGGAAATTCTTAGCACTAAGCACTAAATTCTAAAGCTCGATGACTTCCTCCCGCACCGGCATGATAACGTTCAACCCTTCTTTCACATGCTTCATGCGCGCGGCAAACGGTTCCATCTCGTCGATTTCACCGTGGACTAAGATGAGTGTCTTGAGATCTTGGATGTTGGTC
>Ga0209542_10020701_pt1 | contig 10388 bp, 10 predicted proteins | sample RifCSPhighO2_01_FD_184028 | JGI IMG/M metagenome (GOLD analysis project Ga0209542, IMG submission 184028) | Soil microbial communities from Rifle, Colorado - Rifle CSP2_plank highO2_0.1 (SPAdes) (version 2) | ecosystem: Environmental > Terrestrial > Deep subsurface > Rock core/Sediment ...
GTTGGCCATAAGCGAACTTAAGGCGATGGGAATAGAAGCGGTGATGATAACGGGCGACCATATCAAAGTGGCGGAAGTCGTGGGCGGGGAATTGGGAATTGAGAAATACCACGCCGAAGTTTTGCCCCAAGACAAAGCGGGACATGTCAAAAGATTGCAGGGCGAGGGAAAATTCGTGGCGATGGTCGGCGACGGGATCAACGACGCGCCGGCTCTGGCGCAAAGCAACATCGGCATCGCCATCGGCGCCGGAACGGATGTGGCCAAAGAAACGGGCAACATTGTTTTGATGAAATCGGATCGTCGCGGCGATAAGATTAAGCAAAGCGACCATCAGGAAAATGAAACAAAATCTTTTTTGGGCGGCGATTTATAATGTCTTGGCTATTCCGGTGGCGGCTGGCGTTTTCTACAATTCTTTGGGCTGGCAGTTAAGGCCGGAAATTTCCGCTTTGCTGATGTCGGCGTCTTCCATTATAGTGGCGACCAATGCCGTTTTATTGAAAAGAATTGAGCCGAAGTTGAAAACTTTTCAGTCAAACGGTATTATGTGATTAATTATCAAATAAATTTAATTTTTATGAAAAAAGGATATAAAAATAATATTGAAAAGCTGACGCTGGAGAATAATAATTTTCGCCAGGTTCTTTACACGGCCGGGCATTGCCAGCTGGTTTTGATGTCGCTTAAGCCCGGCGAAGAAATCGGAATGGAAGTTCATCCGGACAACGACCAATTTTTCCGGTTTGAGAAAGGTGAGGGAAAGGTTGTCATCAACGAAACCGAGTATGTTGTTGGCGACGGCGACGCTGTCATCGTTCCGGCCGGCGCAAAGCACAATGTCATTAACACCTCACCGGCCGAAGCGTTAAAACTCTATACCATTTACGCCCCGTCGCACCACCAAAACGGCGTGGTAAGGGTGACGAAGGCGGAAGCCGAAGCCGACAGTCCGGAATTTGACGGGGTTACAACCGAGTAATTCGCGATATGGGTCGATGACTTTCGGTTACTGGTTTTGGCATGGCGGATTTGCGGTGTTTATTTCTTACATATTAATCGCTTTAGGCGCCGTTATTTTCATCAAATACCTTTTTTCTCTTATCAAAAAAACATAATGTATCAGCCGTCTCAAAAAATTTTGGAAAAATACGCCGATGTGCTTGTCAATTTCGCTTTGGGCGGAGGCGAGGGAATTAAGAAGGGCGAAACGGTCAGGCTTACCGTTTACGACATTGCCAAGCCTTTTTATGTTGAACTAAGGCGAGCCGTCTTGAAAGCCGGAGGCAATGTTCTTAGCAACTATCTTCCCGCCGATGACGGGAAGATAAATTTGGAAAAAGAATTTTACGATTTAGCCGATGAAAATCAGCTGAAATTTTTTCCGGATAAATTTTTAAGAGGGCTGGTTGATCAGATAGACCACTCAATTTTTATAGAAAGCGAGACCAACAAGTTCGCTTTGAAAAAGGTTGACCCCAAGAAAATAATGGCTGCGAGCCAAGTTTTCAAACCGTTTAAAGATTGGAGGGGTGAAAAAGAAAACAAAGGAAAATTCACTTGGACAATAGCCCTTTACGCCACGGAAGCTATGGCTAAAGAAGCCGGCTTGTCTTTGAAAGAATATTGGAACCAGATAATCAAGGCCTGTTTTTTGGACAAGGCTAATCCGGTCAAGGAATGGAAAAATGTTTACGGAAAAATCGCCGAATACAAAAACAAGCTGAACGAGCTGAAGATAGAAAAATTGCGCGTAACCGGCCCGGATGTTGATTTGAAAATTAATATGGGAGAAAAAAGACAGTGGGTCGGCTGTAGCGGGCGGAACATGCCGAGCTTTGAGATATACACTTCGCCGGATTGGCGGGGAGCGGAAGGCTGGGCGAAGTTCAATCAGCCGCTTTACAGCTACGGCAATCTTATTGAAGGGATAGAGCTGGAATTCAGAGACGGAAGAGTGGTAAAAGCCAAAGCCGAGAAAAACGAGAAAACGCTTTTGGAAATGATAAAAGCGGGAAACGCCGACAAAATAGGAGAATTTTCTTTGACCGATAAAAGATTTTCCCGTATCACCAAGTTTATGGGCGAGACTCTTTACGACGAGAATGCCAGCGGGCCGAACGGCAATTTCCATATCGCTTTGGGCAGTTCCCATCATGATGCTTTTGATGGAAATCCGGCGGATAAAACAAAAGAATTTTGGCAAAATCTCGGTTTCAACGATTCGGCGATTCACACCGACCTTGTTTCCACTTCACCTAGAACCGTTACGGCGACCTTAAAAGACGGCGCCGAAAAAATCATCTACAAAAACGGCCAATTTTGCTTATAACCCACTTGGAAGCTAAACTTCCAAGTGGAGCAAGTCAAACATTTTATGGAATCATTTAAACAAAATTTAGAAGAAAAAAAGTTTAGCGCCATAGAAAAAGAGCGAGAGGCAAGGATTAGCGAAGGTGAACGCGAAAAATTCAGCGGGGGTTATTCAAGCAATCCGGAAAATATAAAAAAATTCATTGAAATTGGCCTAGAAAAAATCGTAGAAAAGTTGCCCGAGTATTTAAATGTTTTAGATTTAGGGGGGGCAGGCGGACGCTTGGCTGAAAGTGTTAAAAATAAATTGGAAAAAAGAGGTAAAGCCGTCGAAGTTACCATTGTGGATATCAATAATGAGTTTGTAAAAGAAGCAGAAAAAAGAGGATTAAAAACCGTTGTGGCGAATGTGGCAAACAGCATTCCTGTTAGAGAGGTAGATCTTGCGATAATGAGAAATGTTTTGCACTATAACTCAATTGAAGATATAAAGAAAATTCTTGCAAACATAAAAGAATCATTGAGACCGAAAGGATACTTTATTAATCAGGTTATATCGGGAAAAGATGAAAATCATGTTAAGTTTATAAACGAAATTCTTAGCGCAGAGGTGCTTGGTAGAGGGGTAAATTATTTAACAAATGAAGAATATTTAGAACTTTGCGCTGAGACGGAATTATCGACCGAACTTGCCGGCTATGCTCCAACAGGGCGATGGTCATTGAAAGAAATGTTTTGGAGAACTTATCCAAAGAAAGCAGGGGCAGAGGGAGTGGAAGATATGAACGCATTTACTGACAAGGAAAAAGAAGAATATTATTTTAAAAGGGACGCATATGTGGAAAAATGCCGAGAGATATTGGAAAAATATAGAGAAGAAGAAAAAATTGATAACATTGAATTTAGAGGAGCAGAAACGAAAGTAGAATTTTACGGCCCGATTTTTATTTCCCACAAATAAAAACGGAATAGTATTATTGAATCTTAAACAACAAAGTACTAATACTTAAGTTACTACCTATTTGGACGATAGGAAAAATAGATTATAATGAAAATGAAATAATAAAAAATGACAAAAATAGATCAAAATAAAATTAAATCAATTAGAGAAAAATACGCAAAAGGAGAGCTGGCCAAAGATATTCTAAAAAGCTTGGCAATTGGCGGATTTTTGATGGCGGGACTTGTTTTGCCGAACATTGTTCAGCTACTGGACTTTTTTGGTGTTACTAAATCGGCTGAAAAATTTAAAATCATTGGGGCCATTGAAAGGATGAAACAAAAGAAATTAGTTAGGATTTACCATAAAGACGGTGCTGATGTTGTTGAGATAACGGAATTAGGCAAGAAAAAAGTCCTTTCTTACGATTTAGAAAATATAAAAATAAATCGACCGAAGAAATGGGATGGATATTGGAGAGTCGTTATTTTTGATGTACCGGAGAAAAATAAAAAAGCGCGAAGAGCGTTGAATTTCAAACTAAATAACATGGAGTTTTTTCCGTTGCAAAAAAGTGTTTTTGTTTATCCGTTTGAATGCAAAGATGAAATAGACTTTGTCACGGAATTTTTTGGAATTAAGAAATATGTCAGATTTGTATTGGCAAAAAATATTGAAAATGATGAATTTATAAGAAGTTATTACAATTTATAAAATAAAAAACACTTAGCAAGCAACACTTTTGTCTATTTGAACGATAGGCAGAATAGACAAAAGAGAAATAAATAAACTGGGAAAAGTGTTTAAAATAATTTATAAAACAAAAAGCTATTCTATCGGTTTGAGTTTCCAGAAGTCAAACCAGATTCGTTTTTCAAATTGTTCGGTCGTGAGCGGCTGGTAGTAGGAGAGTGGGCTGAAAAATTTGTAAGTTCCGGCGATTATGACGACCATTATGATCAAGCCGATGTAAAGTTTTTTAGATTTGGCTGCAATTTTTTCTTCAAAAATGTAATTGAAAACCAGAAATGCCAAAATGAAAGAAAAAAGGAGGGGGATAAAATAATGATATAGATACATCACCCGTTCTATCCGGAGCATTATCGCCATATAAATGACGTAAAGAGCCGCAAAAGTCGTTATGAAATAAAACAGATTCTTGTTTTTAACCGGATTTTTAAAAACAATCCGGCCGATTATCAGAATTAGAGATAAAATTATTCCGGCCAGACCCAGAAACCAAGTTATCGGATTAGCCTGCAAATACATATACCTGACGCCGTCGCCGCTTTTTTCCCAGCGGTAATTGATGCTCTTGTCGCCGACCAGCCACGCAAGGGGATAGCTGCCGTTTTCGTCCGGTTTGCAGACATCAAGTTTTGGCACGCCATTGTTGTAATTGGCCATATAAGCGAGGTTGTCTTTCAGCATTGTCGGGAAATATTTCGGGTCGGAAGCAAGGCCTTTGGCCATAATTTCTTTGTATTCCTCGGAGGCTTTGTAAAATTTGCCGTCTGCGGCAAATTTGCCCAAAGAAAAATGGACATACCAAATCAAAGAAAAAATGGCGGCGGAACCGGCGGCAAAAAATAAACCTTTTATTATCATTTTTTTAGAAACATCAAGGACCGTCTTTGATATCAAGGTTGAACCTTGATATTTATAGTCCAAGAAGAAAAGAAAAGGAAACAGAAAAGCGGTGATGGCGCCGGTGGCCTTGATGGATACGGCAAAGCCGACTAATATTCCCAAAACAAAATAATTGAGCAAAGTTTTTTTAGAAAGTTTTTGGACCAAGTAAACGAAATAAAGAATGGCCAAAAGGATGAAAAATAAATGGCTGCCTTCCAGCATAGCGGCGCGGGAGTGGGTGATTAGGGCGTTTTCAAAAATATAAAGGGAAGAAAAAAGAAGGGAAGTGTGGGGATTTTTGGAAATAAAATAAAGTATGTAGAAAAAGACGATGGCCGAAAGCCATGCGAACAAAGCGGAGAAAAATCTCATGCCGGCGAAAGAATAGCCGGCGGGAAAATCTTTGATGTAGTCCGTTTGGGTGAATTTATGCAGTTCGCTTTTGGCGATATTATCGTTTGGGTGAATCAGATATTCGCCAAGCGCGACAAATAATTTCCCAAGTGGCGGGTGCGTCTCCATAAACATCACTCCTGTCAGATATTTCTGGGCGGAAGCGATATGATAATTTTCGTCCCAGAAAACGGACGGCGGATAATCATAATTTTTGAAATAGGTGAAATAAGAAACGGCCAGGACGATAGCACTGTAAAAAATAAGAATATTCCTTTTTTTGGAAAAAAGTTTTTTTAAATAGTGAATCATTTTATTTTTTTGTTTTTAATTTTTTCCAAGGCTTGTTTCTGAAAAGCCGGACAAGGCCGCTGAATTCTTCCCAAGAATCTTTCATTATTTTAACCGTCGTGTTCCGGTCATCCACCCACCTTATGGCCATATCCACTACTTTAAAACCGGCTTTTTCCATTATAATAATCATTTCAGAGTCAAAAAACCACAAGTTATTTTCTATAAGCGGTTCAATCCGCAGAAAATATTCTCGGCGCAACGCTTTAAAACCGCATTGCGTATCGGAAACTTTCGTTTGGTGGATTATTTTCACGAGAGCGATGTACGTTTTGGAGATGACTTTTCTCAACAATGTCCTTCCTATTACTTGAGATTCTTTTTTATTTCTTGAACCGGCGATTAAATCATAGCCATTGTCCAACTTAGCGAGCATTTTCGGAAAATAATTTATGTCGGAAGACAGATCTATATCCATGTAAGAAACATAATCCGCCGAGCTTTTTTTCCATGCGTTCCTTAACGCCCAGCCTCTGCCTTTGCGACCTAATTTTAAGCCACTGATTTTATCGGGGTGTTTTTTTAACAGTTCTTCAATTTTTTGCCAAGTGCCGTCTTGGGAAGCATTATCCACGATTACAATTTTCCAATCATACCCTTTCAAATTTTCCCGACAAAAATCGTAAAGAATCGGAATGTTTTTGGGTATATCAACTTCCTCGTTGTAGACGGGGACGGTTATCTCCAGCGTTTTCATAAATTTTAATGCCATTTTACTTTAATTTAAAATAAAGAAAAGCGCGCTTAATAAAACGAATAAAACAGACGCAACCGCTCCGAAATAAAAAATAACAGTATTTGTTTTTTTAAAATATTCCAAAGAATAAGAATTGAAAGAAATAAAAGAAAGAAGAGACGGGAATATGTATCTAAAATCGCCGTTGGAAGAAGACGGAATTTTAAATTTGAATAAAAAGATTAGAAACAGCAATAATAACGCGTTGAAAAATATAAGGATATTTTTTTTGACTCCCAATATGAAGCCTATGATGCCATAAAATAAAACCGCTAAAAAAGTCCAGCTAAGAACCAAGCCCAGACTTGATTGAAAATTGTTGTTGAAACTGAATTCTCCGAATAAGCTTGTTTTTAACAAGTAATTCCAAAAATATTGGCGTCCGCCCCAATCTTCCCAGCTGCTGGTAAACGGCTGTTTTATAAATTTATTCGCATCAAAGTAAGCATAGTTTTTAAAGCCGTTTCCGACAAATAATCTTCTGTTCATTGTTTGAAGCGCTCCGCCGACAAGCCAGTCATTTTTGTTGTTTTTAAAATGGCCGTAAAATTTTGGCGCGAAACTCAGCAAAATTGAAAAAATAATCAAAAAAGAAACAATGATGATATGTTTGAACGGCAGTTTATATTTTTGGAAAAAGGCAAGAAAAACGGAAACAGCTATTACACCGGCAAGAGCTATGGCGTTAGCCTTTATAAGAATCGCAGCGGAAAAAATGAATACTGAAAAATAAAGCAATTTTACGTTTTTTTCCTTGTGCCACCTCAAAATAAAATAAAGGCAGGCGGCGTAAAAAGCGTAAAGCATGGCATCATTTCCTATTCTTGCGGAATGAATGATTCCGGACGGCCAGAAAGCCAAAACGGCTGTTGAAAGATAGAACAGCCGCTTGTTTTCAATAATATTTCTTAATATTAAAATTCCAAAAACAATAAAAACGTAAAAATAAAAAAACGATAAAATTTGGAGAGTTTTATAAAAATTTATATGGAATGTTTGAGAAAATTTGTAAACAATGGCGCCGCTTATGTAATATAAAGGAGGCTGGTGGTATTCCCATCCGCTTGTCGGATCGGGCAGTTTATAATTTTCGGCCAGATACCGTATATAATCCAAATGTCCGCCGCCTTCAGTTACATCATAAGTCCTTTCGTTATATTCGGTTCCAAGAAGATAAAATATCCTTAACGCCGCGCTTAAAACTAGAACAGTAATAATTATTTTATCTTTAAAAATTTTCATTATACGCGCCATTATACTACAATTTTAACTTTTTCATTATTTTTGCCGTGTTTGTGTTATAATATAACCAATGCCATTTTTCAGCAAAACTCCAAGAAAAAAAGTCGTTGCCATTATAGACATCACCAGCTCGTCCGTGGGCGGAGCGCTGGCGGAAAGCAATGAAGGCTGTCCCATTACCATTTTGGCTGCGCCGAAATCGCCGGTTAATTTTCTTTTTGACGTCAATCTTGAGGCTTCCCTGCGAGGTACCGCGGATTCGCTCCGCCTTACGGCGAAAAAATTAAAAAATCTTTATTCCGGCAAAATAGACGAGGTTTTGTGCGTCTTTTCTTCCCCATGGTTCGCTTCCAAGATAAAAATAATAACCGCGGAGAAAGAAAAACCGTTTGAAATTAAAAACGATTTTTTCAACCGGCTCATTGAAGAAGAGGAAAAAAGCTTCACCTCGCCCGGGACAATTTGCATAGAACGGGAGGTCATAAAGACCGAATTAAACGGGTATTGCGTCAAAAATCCGGTTGGAAAAACCGCTCGCTCGGTCAAATCGCGCATCTATTTGAGCGCGGGAGTGGAAAAAATGATGAAACTGGCGGAAGAAGAGATTGGAAAATTTTTTATCCACACCCCCTTGAAATTCGCAACCTCGTCCCTTGTGGCGTTTAAAGTTTTAAATGATATAATAAGCAACAGAGAAGGATTTTTGATAATAGACATCGGGGGAGAGACCACGGAAATTAATCTTATCCGCGACAATGTTTTGGAGATGTCCGCTTCTTTTTCCAAAGGAACCAATCTTTTGTTCAGGAAAGCGGCCGCCAGTCTCAACACTTTCCTTAAAGAAGCGTCTTCAATCGTCAAGGCTTATTCCAGGGGGCACAGAACATTGGAAAGTTCGGACAAAATAGCCGTGGTGATAAAAGATTCAATCGGGGAGTGGCGCGATTATTTGGAAAACTCGCTGGCCGCCATGGCGAAGAGCGCGCTTCTTCCCCAAAATGTTTTTGTAATCGGCGACGATCCGGTTTGCAAATTTTTTTCTTCTTGCCTTGAGAGCGAGGATTTTTCGGAGTTTACGATTTTAAGAAAGCCTTTTGCCGCGCAGAAGATAAATCCCGAATGGCTGACGCGTTATTTCAATCAAGCCGGTTCAATGACCCAGTCGGCTCAAAACCTTAAAAAATGCGAGACGGGAGATTATCAGCATAAAGACATAATGCTTATGATGGAAGCCGTTTACGCCGATAAATTTTTAGAAATTAGAAATTTAAACACATGCCCAGAAAAATAATAAAAGACATTTTTTTAAGAGACAAGACAGAAAGACCCCTTGTTGAAGAATTGGAAATGGAAAAAACAAAAAAAAGCCGGTTTATTTTCAAGCTCATAATATCTTTTCTGGTTTTAATTTTATTGGGCGCTTTCGGTTATGTGGCGTTAAACAGAGTTTCCACGGCCGCCATCAATATTTCTCCATATAAAGAAACATTGGCGATTGATTCAAGACTTAGGGCGCGCGCCAATGCGGCCGCCGACGGTTTGCCGTTTGAAATCGCGCAATTAAGCGCGGAGGAAAGCGGTCTTGTTACCGCCACGGGGATTTCCTCCGGCGGGCAAAAGGCGAGCGGCAAGATAACAGTTTACAACAATTACGGCAGCGCTCCTCAAAAACTCATAGCCAACACCAGATTCCAAACAAGCGACGGAAAGGTTTACAGAATCAAAGGGGCTATTTCGGTGCCGGGCATGGGGGTATTGGAAGCGACCGTTTACGCCGACCAAGCGGGAGAAGAATACAATATCGGGCCGTCCGACTTCACTCTCCCCGGCCTCAAAGGGGGGCCGCGTTTTGAAAAAGTGTTCGCCAAATCCAAAACGACAATGTCCGGCGGAGCCAGCGGAAACGCCAGAGTGGTCAAAAAAGAGGACATTGACAGCGTTAGGACGGCGGTCAATGAAAAATTAAAAAATCGTTTGACGGAGACGCTTTCCAAGCAAAAACCGGAAGGTTATGTTCTTTTTGCCGGCGCGGTAAAAATTGAATACATAGAAAACACGGACAATCCGAAAGTTGGCGATTCGGCCAGCCGGTCAATGGCGTTTAAAACGAAAGGTTCGGTGACCGGTTATTTGTTCAAAAAAGACGTCCTGGCCAAAGCTCTGGCGGACAATAATTCCGGAGACTTGAAAAAAGCTCCGAAAAACGAGCCGGTTGCGGTGGATAATGTTGAGTCGCTTGATTTCAGCTTAATCTCCGCCGATTCTAATAATAAAGAAATAACAGTCCGGCTTAAAGGCAACGCCGATTTTGTCTGGACGGTGGACACGGTCAAACTCCTTGAAGAAATAATAAATTACAAAGGGAAAGATTACACCTCCGTTTTTCAGAATTATCCCGCCATTGAAAAAGCGGCTATAGTCCAAAGCCCCAAATGGTGGCCAAGATTTCCCAAAGACAAAAGCAAGATAAAGATAAATATTGAAACCGGCAAGGCGACAACGACTTCAAGCGGACGGTAAAAATAAACAAAAGATTTTTTCTCTGAAATATTATTTCTCGTAAAGTTATCACTTTTTCTGCTATCGCCTAAAAAGTGATAACAAACTATATCAAACATTGCTTCTTTGAGCTTGCTTTTTATTCTTTATTATGGTATAAGAAATATGAAAAAAGCCGTCCTGCCGCCAGGTCTCAATCCGAACACCAGAATTTTTTCTTAACGCCTGAATGTCATGGCGTTTTTTCTTTTTCTAAACCGTTCAAGAGCTTCATAAGGGGTT
>Ga0209542_10020703_pt1 | contig 10386 bp, 13 predicted proteins | sample RifCSPhighO2_01_FD_184028 | JGI IMG/M metagenome (GOLD analysis project Ga0209542, IMG submission 184028) | Soil microbial communities from Rifle, Colorado - Rifle CSP2_plank highO2_0.1 (SPAdes) (version 2) | ecosystem: Environmental > Terrestrial > Deep subsurface > Rock core/Sediment ...
TTTCTTATACTTTGAGACCTCCTAAATAGATGATGTCCTCTTATTCTTATCGCTCTATTTCTACTCTCGCCCATTGTTTCATATTCTGGAAAAGTAAAAAATTCTATAGGAATAATGGTATTGTGAGGATCCAATTCTAAACGTCTATAAGCGTAATCTAACTCATTATCCATTGCACTAATTAATTGTTCTCTAGTCATTGGTTCTTTATCATGATTATTTCTATAAAATCCCTGTTCTTCAAGTATCTCATCAACACTCCTTTGTCCAGGAAAAATTAATTTGCCCATTTTCATTTTCATTTTCAATACCTCTCAACATCACTTACTGATAAGTAGTGGATAAGGTATATTTAAATATTAGCTCTCTAAAAAAGGAGAGTTAATAGGAATCTTTATAAATAATATGTTTATAATATAAGATAACTCATGGACACAAGCATACTTGAAGGTTTAGGATTAAGTAAAGGAGAAATTAAGGTATATCTATTTCTCTTAGAGCTAGGTTCAACTAAAGTAGGAAATATAATTGAAAAATCAGAATTAGCTAGTTCAGCAGTTCACAACTCAATTAATTCGTTAGTTGATAAGGGTCTAGCGTCATATATTAAAAAAGGTAAAATAAAATATTATCAGGCAGCTCCTCCTAGTCAAATTGTAGATTTTATAGAAACAAAGAAAAAAAATGTTCTTTCTATTCTACCTCAATTAGAACTAAAACAAAAATTAGCTATAGAAAAACAAGAAGCTGAAATATTTTTAGATATTAAAGGAATAGTTACTATGTTAAATTTGCTTATTGAAGACTCAAAAAAAGGTGATAAGTATATGTTTTTTGCTACTTATTTAGATCAGAATAATGAAGAAATACAAAAATTCTTTACAAAATACGATGTAAAAAGAAAAGAAAAAGGGCTTAATGTAAGGGGTATATCACCACCATCAATAAGGATATATTTCAAAGAAAGAAAAGTGCTTAATATGAAATATACGTCTTTTCCAATTCCTGCAGATATAAGTTTATGTAATAATAAGGTTGCATTAATATCCTGGGGGAAAAAACCTATGGGGATTTTGATAAAATCAAAGGAAATCAACGCAATGTTCAAAAACTACTTTGAGAAAGTTTGGAAAATATGCTAATTTAATCTTCTAACACTTCTCCAATTCTTCGAATAGCTTTTTGTAAAAAATCAAAGAAACATTTAAAAACATCCATTACTATTATGTATTTATGGTGAATAAAACTCAGATATTGGGAAAATTAGAAAAGAATTCCTCCAAAATTAGGTCTTTTGGAGTATATAAGTTATTTCTATTTGGCTCTTATTCTACAAATGATCAGAAAAAAATGAGTGACATAGATTTTATTGTTGAATTTAAAAAAGGAAGGGGATTATTTGATGATTATATGAACCTTCTTCATTTTCTTGAAGATATGTTTAATAAAAAAATTGATTTAATTGAAAAACATCTAATAAGAGAAGAATTAAAACCTCAGATATTAGGAGGTAATAAAGTTGAAGCGAAGATATGATCTTTACTTTAATGATATTCTTGAAAGTACAAAAAGGATTAAAGAATATTATAAATCTGAGACGGACGAAATGATGATTGATGCGATATTGAGAAATCTTGAGATTATTGGAGAAGCAGTGACCCAACTACCTGAAGATGTAAAAATTAAATATAATAATATTGCTTGGAGAGATATACAAGATTTTAGAATTGTTGTAGCTCATCATTATTGGAAGGTTAATTTGAACATTGTCTGGGACATAGTCGAAAATAAAATCCCTCTTCTTGAAAAGCAAATTAAAGAAATAATGAAAAAGGAAAAGATAAATTAACACTTTGCCAATTCTTCGAATAGCTTTTTGTCTTCTTTAAGGACTAAGTCTGCGACTAAATTCATCATTTTAATTTCCCTATTTTGTTCTTTAGTTAATTTAGTCATATTATTCTATTTTAATTAGGTTGTTTATATAATTTTCTATCTCGTCAACTTCAATTATGATTGAATTTGTTTTAATCCAATCAACAATTTCATTACTTTTTACCTTACTTTGATATTCAGCTATTTTTAATAAAAATGGTAAAGCTTCTTTATACTTAATTTTAAAATGATAGCCAAACAAAATTAAAGTGAATTTTGCATAATAATGTGCAGTTCTTTTATTTCCGTCAAAAAAATGGTGTTTTCTAGCTAGTTCTTCATAAATAAATGCTGCAACATGAAATGGTTTGTTTAAATTCTTGTACTTAAATTTGAGTATAATGTATAAGGATGCATATAGACCACCAGAATCTCTAATTCCACTTTGACCTCCAGTTTCATTAATAATTCTATTATGAACGTGCTCTATTGATTTGTACAATTTCTCAACGTACTCTTTTTCTATTTTAATATTCTCAACCATAAATTAGTTTTATTGAATCTTCTTTATATCTCTTTCTAAAATTAATGTTACTAATTAAATTAAAAACTAGATGCTATTTTTAACTTTACTTTTTGAAGCTATCTTTCAAGCATTCCTAACTAATCTGTGACTGCATCGAATTTTGCATCTTGAAATTCATTTATTAAAGAACGCTATTTTTTAAGTATTTTTTCAACACAATTTCTAAATCACACTATTTAATATTTCCATCAAATCTTTAAAGACTTCCTCTTCACTCTTCTCTCCATCAATTTGGTGGTCTGCAAACCTAAAGCTAGGTATACATATGTTTCTATGTCCGCCTAAAACAAGTTTATCATAATATTCATTATCATGTACATAATTTCCAGCATCAACTCTTTTCAATTGTCTCTTTATCATCTCATCTTCAGAAATATTTAATACAATTTTTTTGTCTAACAAATCTCGGATTTCTTTGTGTGTAAATAAAATAAAGCCTTCTACTAGTATAATCTTTTTTGGATCAATTCTTCTACTTCCCATACCTCTTGATGTATATTCTTTTTTTAAGTAATTTGGGGTATGAATTGTATTGCCTTCTTTAAGTGATTTTAGATGAGCATACATCATATCCATATCAATAGCTTCTGGAATTTGAAAATTTGTCCAGACTTTGTTGCCATATTCGTATTTAGGAATTTCGTGCAAATCTTTGTAATAGTCATCCAATTTCATATGATCTATTTCAATTCCTTGCTCTTTAAGCTTCTTTAGAACGCTTTCTACAACAGTTGATTTTCCAGAACCTGTTGCACCTGATATGCCAACTAAATATACCATAATTAGAGAAATTTATTTTTAATATATAAAGTATGTAGTTTGTGGGTGCTATCGGAAATGTGAGTGATTTTTGCTATTTTAAAATCAGATTATTTCTCTACTTTCCATTTAAATTAAATTTCAGCATACATTTTAGCTTTCGGATTAGAAAGTTGTGAACAAAAGTAAATAATTGGATGAATTAAGAGAGTATAATATTAAGCTAATTTTTAGTGATATTATGTTCATCACTCACAAAATCTATTGTGCCAGTTTGTGATAATATGTTTGAAAAACTAGAATTATTTTTAACTTGCTGTATTAACGGCTTCGCATAACTTCACTCTTAACTTTCAACAAATATCTATCCCAATCTCCTATCCTTCAAGACTTCAAAGAATGCATCAAATATAGGTTTGTCTGTTGTAATTAATGAGAAATCAGAATGCGTATCCATGCAAATCTTTCTTACCTTTCCTATGTGCTCATCTAATCTGGATTTGTATTGTGAACTTAATCTTGGAGAAATAAATGTTCTTAATATAGAACGAGATTCAGAATCTTTCAATTTATATTCTCCTCTATAACTCATATCATACTCTTTCTTGTCAAGCAACATAACAACTTTAACATCGTTCTTCTCAACCAAAGATAGCCCAGCTTCAATTTCTTCTATAGGGTAAAGAAAATCGGATATTAAAATAACAAGACTTCTCGTACCAATTGTTCGTTTTATTTGTCTCATAGATTTAAGAAACTGTGATTCGCCATCAACTTTCAAACTGTTCATTTCATCAATCATATGAGCTAAATGCGATCTTCCTCTTTTTGGTTTAAAGCTCTGTACGTCTTGTGCGAAAGTTGTAAACTGAAATTTCTCATTCTCCCTCATTGTCAAGTATGCAAAACCTACGGATAGCATGGAAGCATAGTCCCACTTTTTCTCAAACTTCATTGACGCCGACGCATCTGTTATTATGTGAATTGTTAAACTTCTTTCTTCTTCAAATCTTCGTATGTGAAGTTTATCAGTTCTTCCATAAACGTGCCAATCAATTCTCCTATAATCATCTCCAGGAGTATATTGTTTGTGGTCTTCAAATGTAAGTCCATGACCTATGTTTATTGATTTTCTAGCACCAATATAATTAGATGTAACTCTTTTTTGTATGACTAGATTAAATCTTGCAAGTTGATCTAAAAATTCTGCGCTTATCATTGTTACCTTTTTAATTTCTTGTTATATTTTATAATAGTGTATTTTCAAAACCTACTTCAATTATAACATCATTTTTTCAGGACTTCGTTCCGAAGCATTTTCTGATAATGCTTTTTGGCGTAGCTCTGATGGAATGAGATTATAACTGAAAGCTAATTTTGAATTATCAACATAATTCAAATGTATCAATCATCTAATTTGCTTTAGTATCTCTTTAATCGCATCGTCAGTTGAAATTCCTCTTCTTTCTGCTTCAAAGTTCAATATAATTCTGTGTCTTAATATAGGAATTGCAACAGCATTCAAATCCTCATTAGTTACGTGATTTCTTCCTTGAATTAATGCACGTGCTTTTGATGCGATTATCATGTTGATTGATGCTCTCGGAGATGCTCCATATTCAATCAATGTTTTTCCTTTTCTTGTTGCTGTAACAATTTTAACAGCTCTTTCTTTTATATCTTTTGAACACGGAATTTGTCTTACATAACTTTGTAAAGCCAAAATTGATTCTTTGTTAAGAATTTTTCTCACAGGAGGAACTTTCATTGTAGATGAATATCTTTCAACTATTTCAAGTTCGTCCTCCATTGTAGGATATTCTGTTTTTATTTTAAACAAAAATCTGTCTGACTGAGCTTCTGGTAAAGGATATGTTCCTTCCTGCTCAATCGGGTTCTGTGTAGCAAGTACAAAAAATGGTTTGTCAAGAATAAACGTTTCAGTTCCAACTGTAACTTGCTTTTCCTGCATCGCTTCTAACAAAGCGGATTGTGTTTTAGGAGTTGCTCTGTTAATCTCATCAGCCAAAACAATGTTTGCGAAAATCGGTCCTTGCTGGAATTTAAATATTCTTTTTCCATTTTGTTCTTGAAGAACATATGTTCCTGTTATATCTGAAGGCATTAAGTCAGGAGTATTTTGGATTCTTGAAAAACTAAGATCCATAATATCTGCCATAGTCTTTACCATCAAAGTCTTAGCAAGACCCGGATATCCTTCAAGCAAAGCGTTTGCGTTACACAACATTGCTATTGCTATTTGTTCGAGGGCTTCCTGTTGTCCCACGATTACTTTTCCAACTTCGGCGAAAACCGCACTAAACGTTTTTCTAAATTTATCAGTACTTACCATTATCAAACCTCCTTTTGTTATTAATGAATTTTACGTCGCTGTTGTTATATTCCATCATTGCACCTCTGCTATGTTTTTATAATAATTTTTAACGAGTTCTTGTTGATCCCTTGGGATTTGTTCTTGGAATGATTGTGCTCCAACCGCAGTTATTTCTTGTGGATAAGCTGCTTCAAATGTTGCAGGCTGTACATCCTTTATATTTCTTATATCTATTTCGCTATTAGACGAACTTATTTGAATCTCAATTTCCTTATTTCCGAGTATGGCAATCGATTTTTTGCCGAATATATCTTCATTTTCTCCTATTCCACCATCTCCTTCTCCATAACCTATTACGTCCTTATATATTTTATTGAGAATTGATGGCAAATCCCATTGTTCAACGCCATTATCCAAGTTAAGATCAAAAAAATGTATGTTTAATGGAGCTATTAATATTATCATAATTGAAAGAAAAGCAATTACAAAAATGTCTTTTTTTGCTCTTTCTTTGTTGAAAAATTCAGACATTCTTACATCTTTTATGAGTTTTGCAACATCTAAATGAAGATCATAAACAAACATATTACTTTCATCAAGATTATCAACAGCTGCTCTTAATCTTTCATTAAGTTCAGGATATCTAGATTCGATTTCTTTGAATTTATTTATTGAATTATTTTTTTTGTACAATGTGAATAAGTATATTATTGTTGGAATTAAAGCGACTATCCAAGGAAGTCCAATTGTAATTACTATTAAAAATGAGATTAAAAAAACGATTATTCCTCTAAGTACAGTAAAGAATATAATTATATTTTTAAATCCAAAATTTACCTCTTTTGCTAGTTTTTCAAATCCCATTATGGTCCTGCCTCGCAAGTATCTATTTGTTCCTCAAGATTATTGATTTCACTTTTTATTCTGCTAATTTCTTCGTTAACACTTTTGCTTTCATCCCAAATTTCTTTTTTATCTTCAACACAAGTTTGAGTTTCTCTCTGTGTCCTTTCTAATTCTTTTTCTGCATCACTGATTTGTTTTTGGAGTCTGTTTTTTTCAGTTTCAAGCTGGTCTTTAGATTGTTTTACTTCTTTGTACTGTTCACTCAAGTCAGTTTCTCTTTTTTCCTGAAGACTAAGATCTTCTTCTACATCAGAAAGTTTTGCAATTTCCAAATTTAAACTTCCTTTAAGATTATCAATTTCTTTCTCTGTTTGTGATAAATCAGAAGCAGTTTTTTGCAAATTTGTGTTAAAAAATACTGTTGATCCTGCAACTAGTACTGCTAGAGCTAGAGTAACAAAAATCAATATAAAATTCACATTTTGTTTTATGTATGTCATAAATACCTCATAGCATTTTTATTGTTATTTAAGCACATTGACTTTCTCCGCCACATTCATCTATACATTCAACTTTTCTATCATTTCTTTCATCTACAACTTCCAATAAATCATCTTTTAGCTCAGTATTTTCTGCCAATAATTCGTCTCTTTGAGTATCGCAAGCTTGAAAAGTTTTTACTTCTGTAATTAATCTATTTTGTCTTTGAACTACAGTTTCTGAAAATACTTTTATTTGACCTTCAAGACTTTCGCTTGTTTCTTGTGTTTCGGAATATTTATTAATTAAGTCCTGTTCGTATTGTGCTTTTGCTGATAATTCTCCTTGGCTCTCTTCAAATCTAGATAAATGCGTAGTTAATTTTGATTCCATGTCATCTAATTCAGCATCTTTGTCCACAAGTTTGTTGTAGAAGAAACTTAATTGAAAATGATAAATGAATGCTGCGGCTAAAAATACCGCGGATACAAATATTACTAAAACTAATAAATTGAAATTTGCGTGTCTTCTAGATGGGTCTGATGATTTTTGAAAATTGTTTGTTATTTTATCTGGCAATTTATTTGATATTGCGGAGCTTATTTTGTTTCCTATGTTATTGCCGAATCCTTCAATTTTAGATGAAACAGATGAAATTCCACTGCTAATATTATTGCCGATTTTGTTGCTAATATTATCTGCATTACTATTAATGCTATCTTTGTCCATCTCTTTTTTTATTTCTTCGTCCAATTTGTCTAGTTGTTCTGAAGCCATTTTTATTTCCTATTCTCCTTTAACATTTCCATATAAAATTTTATGTTCATTTAACCTTCTAATAAACAATTCTACTAAAAACAATATTAGTGCAATTATTATTAAAGGCCATCTGTAATAAACATTATCTGTTTTAATTCTTCTTGAATTTATTTTAATTTGTTCAACTAATTTTGCTATATCATCTGGGTTAAGCAATGAGCCACCTGTAGCTCTGACGATTTCAGGCAATTGTGGGTTCATTCCCATATTTTTGAATTCTGTATTATAGTTAACTGCAAATTTTGTTCCTAATAAAGATATATATCCCATTCTAGAAGGAATGTATGTAGAAGAGTATAAATCAGTATCTATTTTTGAAAACGTCTGTCCTTCTACTTGAGGTTTTGTTTCGCTTTTTACTAATATTTCAAATCCTTCATCAATGTGAGTGTCTTGAACATCAACATATGATTGTTTTCTTCTATTCAAATCTCCAGCTGCCCAATTAATAGATCTTGAAATTAGTTGTGAATTTTCTCTTCCTAATAATTGTCCTGCCCATTTTCCGCCATCATCTGTACCAATAGAAACAATTCTTCCTAATCCGAATCTCCAAGAAACTAATACTGGAAATCCTGAAGATGTTGATGCTAAAAGTTGTGCGGCAGATTTTGGTACAATCTGATTATATCCTCTTATTGATGCACTCAAATTTATATCTTTTGTAATGAAATGATTTTGATCAACAATAACAATTCCGAATTCGCCAGTCAAATTTCCAGAATCATCTTCAGGAGGTCTTCCAAAAGAAGCTCTTAATTTATTAGATTTATCTGCCTCAAAATAAATTCCTCTTCCATCTTGAGCAATTTGTTGCATATATGTTGCGTGAATTTTCTTTCCTGTACCTACAGTATAAACGTGCATTCCGTCAGCTGCGGCTTTTGATGCGATTGTTCTAACGTGATTAATTCCATCCGTTCTTCCGTCTGATAATATAACAATATTACTTGCGCCGGGTTGATCTTTTAATAAGTTATATGCTCTCTCAACAGCAGGACCAATAAATGTACCACCTCCACTTTGAAGGGATCTTATTTTTTCAATCATATCTGCTTTTTTGTCTGCCAAAGGTCCAAGTTGAGAAATTACATAAGGTTCTACGTTAAATGCAATAACTCCAACGTTATCAGTTGGTTTAAAATCGTTAATCATACTTATTGCTTGAGCTTTAATAACGTCAAGTGCAGTTGTTCCTAAACCAACTGTTGCTCCAGAAGTACCTGAAATATCTATAAGCAAAAATACATTAATATCTCCATCTTCATTTCCTGGAACTCCAACTCGTACTGGAAGAATTGTTTCAAGATATGAATTTTGGTAATCTCCAAGATTGTATGAATTTTCACCGCCTATAACAATTAAACCATTTCCATCAATAACGTAATTACTTAATTTATCAACATCTTTGTTGTTTAAAACTGAGAGATCATTTAAAATTACTGCGTGATAATTTCCTAAATTTTCTGGAACTTCGCTTACAATTGTCGGATTATATAAAACTTTTAATAATTCTTCCATAGGACTCGACTTTTTTGATACAAATAAAATATTTGGTTTATCAACAACTTCTACAGTTTTGTAATAAATATTATTTTCGCTGAATTTATCTTCTGTTGTGATTTTGGCTGTCATTTCATGTACACCTTCTGAAAACTTTCTTCTAAAAATTATTTCTTCTTGGTCAGTTGTTTTTTCAAATTCTTGTACGCCATCAATATCTAAAGTGACTCTATATTGTGCTTTGCTTGGGTTAGAAATTTTTAATGAAAATCTGTTATCAACATCTGCAACAGTTTTTCTTGGTCCTAATATTTGAACTGATACATCTGTTTTTTGTGGTTTTAAATCTATAACGTTTATTGTCGAATTTACAGCGACTGCGTATAAACCAACGTCTCCTAAATCCCTTCCAGTGTTTACATTTCCGTCTGATACTAAAAGAATGTTGTCATTACCTTTAATTGCGCTCAATATGCCGTCGCCAATTCCGCTCTTTTCTCCACTCGCAATAATGTTCATATTTGTAGGAAAATATTTGTCTAATTGTGATTTTAATCTATCTGCTGTTGATGTATCAAATATTTCAAAACTTGTACTTTTGTCTGCCAAAATTGTGAGTTTTTCATCGCCTTCAATTGTTACTTGTTGCGATATGAAAGGAGAAGCTGCTGCAATTAAAATTAGTAAAATTGCAATGCTTCTCATTATTCCAATTACTAATGAAAGTTTTTTTCTTTGCGGTTTTGATATGTGCCATTCTTCCTCATCTTTTTTATCTTTGAATTTGATCCATTCTTTTCTTAAGAAGAATATGATTAGAATTACTGCTGGAATGATAAGAGCTATGTATCTTGGATCGTCGAAGTTAATGAACAATATTCTCACCTCGTGTGTTAGATAAGTTTAAACAACAGATTATTAAAATTAGCATCATTTTAAAAGTCATCTTAAGATGCAAAATAACATTCATCATCTCATTAAATCTAAACTGAAAGTTAATATTGCTTCTGAAAAGTACTTTAAGGATGGAATTAGGTTTTGATCTAATATTTAATTTTCCAATTCCATATAAATTTTGCAGAGGCATTATACATCACCTCTTCTTTTGATATATAATAGTTCGAATAACATCATAATAACTGCTGCTAATAAAAGATATGGAACAATACTTTGCTTCTCTTTC
>Ga0209542_10020704_pt1 | contig 10385 bp, 6 predicted proteins | sample RifCSPhighO2_01_FD_184028 | JGI IMG/M metagenome (GOLD analysis project Ga0209542, IMG submission 184028) | Soil microbial communities from Rifle, Colorado - Rifle CSP2_plank highO2_0.1 (SPAdes) (version 2) | ecosystem: Environmental > Terrestrial > Deep subsurface > Rock core/Sediment ...
GCGACTGATGAAGAGGAAGATAATGGAACGATGCCTCTATTCCATAATTTCGCAGTTCTTTAATAACATTATCACGCATAAGCCTGGGTACTCTTATAGCAAAAATATGCCAGTTTGGATCCGTCTTTTCAGGTGTTTGTGGAAGAATAATTTTTGACGAAAACTTTTTTAATTTTTTCAGCAGATACTGGGCATTTTTTTTACGAAGCGTTGTTATTTTTTCCAGCTTTTTTATTTGCTCCAGAGCAATGGCAGAAAGTATGTCTGAAAGAATCAAGCTTCTTCCAACCCTAACCCAGGAGTATTTCTTTCGTTCTCCCCTCATAAAAGAAGAGCGGTTTGTCCCTTTTTCCCGGATAATCTCTGCTGTTTTAAAAATTGATTTGTCATTTGTTACAAAGGCGCCGCCTTCGCCGCTTGCGGCATTTTTAGTTCCGTGAAATGAAAAACAGCCAACGGTTCCTATTGTCCCAAGATATTGGCCGTTGTATTTCGCTCCAAGTGCGTGAGCTGCATCTTCAATCAAAAGTAAATTATTTTTATTAGCGATCTTTTGTATTTTGTTCATGTCGCAAGCCATACCTGCATAATGGACTACCATTATCGCCTTTGTTTTATTAGTTATATTCTTTTCAATTTCTGCCGGGTTTATATTAAATGTGTTGATGTCGATGTCGCAGAAAACCGGCTTTGCTCCAACTAGCATTACTGCGTTTGCGCACGAAGAAAACGTAAAGCTGGGCATGATAACCTCGTGTCCACGCTTTAAAAGAATTGCGCTGGCAAGTTCTAAGGATGCCGTTCCAGAGGCAGTTGGCAGAGCATATTTTACCGCCAAAAATTTCTTAAGAAGCTTTGCCAGTTCCTCACTAAAAGAGAGGTCGCCAACACCTGTGCCACTTCTTAAGGCCTGGATTGCCGCTTTTTCTTCCTCTTTGCCCCAGAAAGTTCTGTGAAGAGGAATAATGAACTGGTTAGCCATTTTATAATTCAAAAATTAAATATCAAAAGTCAGAAGTGCAAGGTAAAAATTAAAACTTTTGAATCTTGAGTTGCCCGTTCTCCGTAGTTTTACTACGAAGGGTGAATATTTTTGCATTTTGACTTTTGAGTTTTGATTTAAGCCTTATGAGGTTCTTTACGTAATCAATTGTGTCCGGAACAAGCCTTACAGTTGTCTTTTTATCAAGTCTTCTTTTAAACAGAACCGGCACTTGGCTAATTTTTAGCCCGTTCCAATAAGCTTGTGCACAGATTTCCGTGTCCCAAAACCAGTGTTTGCTTTTAACCTTAGGTAGGATTGGCAAAATATTTTTTCTATTAAAAAATTTATAACCCGCTTCTGTATCATCGATTGGTAATTTGAGAATCGATTTTAACGCCAGGGCATAAGCCTTTGAAAAAACAAACCTCGTTAAGTTATTGAAACCCCCCTCATAAAATCTTTTACCTACCGCCAGATCAGCGCCCTCCACCTCTTTAATGAAAAGTGAAATGTATTTTTCCGACACTTCAAGATCGACATCCAAATATCCGCAAATTTCACCTTTTGCAATTTTTATTCCGTCTGCAACGCTTTTGCCTCGCCCCTCATTTTTTCTATGAAAAACTGCTTGCGCGTTAGGTATACTTTTAATAAACTTCTCAACCGATTTTTTGGTCTTATCCTGACCTTTGTCCTCGACAAAAATAATTTCCCAATTTCGCCCCAGTTTTCTAAGTTCCTTAATTATTTTTTCAACACTTTTTTCAAAAATCTGACCTTCGTTATAGCAGGGTATGATTAGAGAAATATATAATTTTGGCACGCGATTATTTTACACTTTAGGTCTTTGTTTAAAAAGTCCAAGCAAAAGAGGGGCTAAAATTATTGCTATCGGAACATAAACAATTCCCCAATAATCATTAAACGGTGTTTGACCAAATCTCAAAAAGGCAAGTGTAAAAGGCAAATAAGCTAAGATCCATAATATTGATTCCTCCCAATTGGTACTCCTTAGAATGTATAAGCAACCAAGTATTGAAGCAAAAAAGAAAAATAAAAATGGCCGCAGCTGGAACAGTAAATATTCCCAAGACCCAAACGCCAAGGTTTGTTGGATAAAAAACAACCCGTCAGAAACTATTCTTGGCGAAAAAATCGTGCCCCAGGAATCAATATAAAAGCTTAGTCGATAAACATGGGAAAAAAATAATACTAGAAAAGCAAATATTGGAATTATAAAAACTGAAGCTATTTTCCTTCGAGTAAAAAAAGAATAAATTAACATAAGTACAATGGGCAGTATGTAAAGCTCACGAATCATCAATGTTAAAGAAAACATCAGCGTAGCCCAGAAAAACTTGCGAGTGGTTAATAAGTAAACACCAAAAACAAAAAGTGGCATAGACCACCACTCTGTTATTAAGAACATTTGGTCTCTTGCTGCGAAATGTAAATAGGGAAAAATTAAATAAGCGGGAAGTATAGCAAGACTTACCCCTAAATATTTTTTGCCGATGTTGTAAGCCGTATAAAGTACTAAACTTGCAAGCAAGAGAAAAAGATAATAAATATAAAGTCCATTTTTCCCCGGCATGAGTTGCCAGATGACGAAAAGCGTTGGCAGTCTCCAACTCCAAACGTCTTTTGGTATAACCTGCATCTCGAATCTGTTCAGGAAAGCCATTTTATAAGAATCATAATAGTCAAGCTTCTGTCCCATAAAATAATAAGTTTTAAGAAATACACCCGGGTCATTGTTGTAAGCAAATTTAGATAAATCTTGTGTTAAAACTAACCTTAAGTTTTCAGAATTTAACCAGGAGCTAGTAAGATACAAAAAAATTAGCACAAAGACAACAGCTTTTTTCATAGATTTGTATTTCTCCAATAATATAGCTGTGGCCAAACCTGCCAAAGAGCCATAAATTATTGTTAGTTCAAAACCTTTAGTCACTGAAAAAATAATCCATGCAATGGTAAATGCTAGCGAAATTACCAATCTTTCATGTTGCAAAACCACATACGACACAAAACTAAAAATAAAAAAACCAATAAATAAATCAATCAAACTGCCCGAAGCAGGATTTAACAACCCAAGAATTAAAAGTATAGCTAAAAAGAAATGATATAAGACCGTCCGGGTCATTTAACTTGATCAATCATTCACTATAAAAATTTAAACGGTGTCTTTTCAAATAATGAAGTTTTGACTCTAGATTTATGTTCTTAGGACTATGGTAAATAATATACCCGGCGGTTCTTTCACAAAAGTCTAAGCTCTCGTGCTCAAGATAGCACTGTTTCCAGTTGGCAAGAGATATTTTTCTATTTTCGGCATAAACATAGTTAAAATGATTGTTTTGAGCTGAAATGAAAATAAAAAAAATGAAAATAAAAAATGATAAAGAACCTTTGAAGTGCAAATTGTTAATGCTTAAGAAATATAAATAAATTCCGAAATATAAGGGGATGATTAAAGTTACGTAGCGCGATTGATAAGCGCTATCAAGACCAATTCCTATTCTGCCATAGGCAGTTGTCACGATAAATAAAAATGAAAAAGCATAAAAAGCAATTATTGGGAAGTTATCAATAATAGTTTTTTTTTGAAAGGATTTGATTAATAAATGTCCGAAAGTAAAAACTGCGATTATAGGAGTTATTGAAACGAGTACCAGATGCTTAGAATAATTTCCTATGAATCCATTTATTTGGTAAGCAAAATAAAGAAACAATTCTCCAAGATTTATTTTATCAACTCCTAAAAATTTACTTGATTGAAAATTTATGAAATACGTTACCATTGCTAATATGTTGAATAAGAAGAGTGCTAAATATTTTTTTTTGAGATTTATATTGCTGGTGTTGTGAAGATTCATGAGGAAGAAAATTGAAGTAATTATTCCAATAAATAAACCATGTAAGTGAGTGTAGGTAGCAAGAATAGTTATTAAAATCAAATTGATATTTCGCAACAAGGAGTCCCTGAGGGTAAAAAGATAAACAGTTATCAACAGCCATAAAATCGGCAAGATAAAAGCAAATGAAATTCCCCAAATTAAATTTTCCCACTGATAAAGATTTAAGAATAAAAAGGGGATGATGATGTCGTAAATTTCCAGTTTTTTTGTTAATCTTTTTTTCAAAATCAAAGCAAGAATAGCAGAAGTAAAAATTACTAATCCTATCAAGAATGTTTCGAACCTGACATTCCAATTTGTCAAATGAGCCATTAATTTAATAATAAGTAGCGGTACGCCCATCCTGTGTTCATTGTTTTGAAAAAGAAAAACTTGAGTTAAGTTGTTATTAACCAGAACCGCATCAAATGTATCCCATTGATCCCAAAATAAAACATTTTCCGAAAACCGCCAAATAAATCGTAAAAACTTAAATCCTAATATTGAGTATGTTAACAGGATAAAAAATGAGGCGAGATTGTTCTTAGCTCCTACTAATTTGAACAATTTTTTTTGCCAGGCCATTTTAAATTCTAAGATACTGAAAAGAATCACGGTTCATATATTTAACTACTTTAAATTCGGAATTATCTATGTAAAATATTGGATCCACGATTAGCGATCCTTTGGGGACATCTCTATAGAAATTTTCTTCTTTAAGTTCTTCGGTCGCAATAAAATATACATTGTCGATCTTTTTAGTAGGTAGCCCATCAAATGCAGAGGGTTTTAGAATAGCAGTTTGAATTTCTTCTGGTAACAATCTGGTTTCGAATGAATAGTACGACAGCATTAAATTGTAAGTATCTGTGATAAAGATATGGCCGAATCTTTCTTTGTTTTTTAAAATATAGTCGACCACTTGTCTTTTCGGATTACCCCATAAGTAAGAATATTCTTTTGAATAATCACTAAAATAATACCTTAAAGAACTAAAAATTCCGGTTAAAAATATCAAAGCAGTAAATATCGTCAATACTTTAACAGTAAAATTTGTAGCAAATTTCTTTATATTCGCTCGCAAGATACACCATCGAGTTTGACTCGACGGATGAAAGCGAGCAAGCGAATACATACTTCCGAGTAGTTTGGAAGTATGTGCTTGCTCATGTAAACTTGAAGGGAGAATACCGAGGCCTTTCAGGCCTCGGAAGTTTATAAAAGGCTCAATTCCAATTGAAGCAAATATGATAAGAGGAATTATTAGTGGGCTATTTCTGACAGCATTTTTGCCAAGTCCGGCAATAGCTGATGGAATCGGTATTAAAAGTAATAAAGCAATCAATAAAATTTTAGTTTGATATTGGAACCTCCTTAATCTTATCAAGCCCAACACAATAAATGGGAATAATAATACTGGCAATTGGCCTTCTCCCCATGGATTTGCCAGTCGATAGTCATCTCCTGAGACAAAAAGAAATTGTGGAGAGAATGTTTTTAAATAGTGACCGGTGATTGTGAAAATACTTTTACCTGAGAACTCATTAATTCTAAATGCCATGTTGTATTTTGAATAAGCAATTAAAAGCAAAGAAAATGTAATAAACCAAATAACCCCCGGTAAGTAAAGGTTTTTTAAGGATAAGTTGTACTTTTTCCAAAATAAAATAATCAAAATTGTGAACATAATGGGAGAAAAAAATACGTAGCCGTAGTGGACAAATACAGACAAAGCCAGAGATATCGCACTTAAGTCTAAATAAAACATTGTCTTTTTTGCTTTTAAAAAGAGATATAGTCCCAGAAGCACAAAGATAATTCCGAATCCGGCTAAAAAGGATACTCTCGAGATATGAATATGCCAAGGTAATAATGTTAAAAGAAATGCGCTTATTATAGGTACGAAACCTTTTCTATCTGGAAACAGTTTCTTTGTAAAAAGATAAATAATAACTATCGAGACAATGCCAGCTATTGCACTAGGTAAACGTACGACTTCAGAAGAAACTCCAAAGACTGCCAGAAAGGGAACCAATATGTAAGTATACAATGGGGGGTAATAACCGCTGGATTGAAATGCTAGTGGCATAAAATGACCGTACATATCTCTTCCAGTTTTTAAAATATTATAAGAGTCCAAACCGTAAAGAGTTTCATCAAAATTTAAGCCTGGGGGAACGTTATGAAGATTAAATAAACGAAGAAACCCACCAACAATCACAAGCATTATCAAAATTCTAAATTGATTGAATCTTCTTAAAATCATTTATGATTTTGTTTGCTTCTGAATCCTCAATTCTTTAGTAAACAATCCGATGACGATTATTAACGAAACTAAGCTAATTGCATTTGCAGTCTTTCTTAGAGGTGTTTCAATAAAATAAACATTAACTTTCCACGTTCCTGGTTTAAGCTCCGAACTCAAAAAACCATCAGTAATACCTAACGGGTATGGTTCGCCATTAACTTCTAAAGTCCAGCCAGGGAAATACATCCTTCTGATGGTAATATCTGAAGTATTTTTAGTCTTTACCCCAAAAGATATCCTAAAGGGCTTTTCTTCCAATTCAGAAACATTAATATTATTCATGCTTAGAATAAGTGAACCATCCTTAAATGTTTTCTCACTTGACCAAACCGGAGTACTTTCATCAAAGGCTGTTAAGGTTTTCCTAGGTAATAGTGGTTCAGAGTGTTCAGTCCTTAGATAATAATGCCTACTTGTGTAAATCGATCCGAAAATTAACAGTAAAACAATTATGATCTTGAGGTTTTTTGATTTAAAAAAGTCTATTATATAAACACTTAAAAATGAAACGGAAATTATTATTATTGATATAAATCTCCACGGGTAAATAATATAGGGAAGGATAGTGATGTTATCCCAAAACCACTTTGAATATTGAGTTATAAAGTATGTAGCCATAAGACTAAAAGCCAAAAACAATAAAACTCTGAGTTGCCGCTTATAAATAAATAATCCGAAAGCTGCGGCAAGCACTACTAGAGATATTATCCCAGCTTGAAATGAGGTACCAACGTTAACTCCTTGAATGGGAATTCTAAAAATCTGGAATATATTTACAAATTGTCCAGAATAAATATCAAGCAAGGTTTTATCAAAAAATAGAAATTTTCTCTCAAATATTGACGGCAGTAGCTGAAATGAGGAAAGTGTGAATCCTAAGATTGATACTATTATTAAGTGAAGTAGTGTTTTTTTATCAATTTTTAAAATAATTACTGCATAGGCTACAAAAACAGGCACAAATATAATAAAAATTACAGAATGTGAAGTAATAAGCCCAAATATCGATAAAGCTAAAAGTGGTATTGAGAACCGTCTTTTTTCAATAATATTATGCATAAACAAAAAGATTAACGGTACAAACATCAATGATACTGATTCACCAATAGATCCTCTTGAGTACAAATTTGCGAAGCGATACGGCAAGTAACTAAAAACAATTGCCCCTGTCATGCTCGCTAAGTTCGATCCGATTTTTCTAAATAGTAGAAAGGCAAAGACCCCACTTAGTAAATATGTAATTGACATCACAGCCTTAAAAGCTGATACTGAATCATTTTTGATAACCATCAAGAATTCTGTGAAATAATATGGAAGTTGGTAGTTAACAACGAACAGGGGATAGCCATTACCGTGGACAATTGTGGGCGCAAGTCGTGGTGGAATCTGACCATTTAAAACAGCAGCGTGAAATTCATTTATCCTCCCGATATGAGTTAACACATCATAGCCAAAATAAAGCTGATTAGAGAACATCAACGTTAAAGCCGGAAGCAGTAATAAAAGGAAAATACTTAAAAAGCGAAGAGTCTTTTTATCCATGTCAAGTGTGATTATAATAATCTATCTATGAAGAGTTTTAATAACTTTTTGTTTTTAATTATTCTCCTTATTCTACTAATTCCTTCACAATTTATTATGCTCAAAGAACAGTTATACCCGAGCCACGATTCACTTTATCATATCGGCAGAATAGAAGAGTTTCATAAAGCATTTTCGCTAGGTCAAATTCCCCCAAGACTTGCGCCCACAATATTAAATAGTATTGGATATCCTCTATTTGTTGTTAATTATCAACTGCCTTATTATTTTGCAGAAATATTTATGCAAATTTTTGGCAACCCGACCATTGCTTTCAAATCTATAATGAGTATTACATTTATCTTAAGTGCAGTTTTTGCATTTTTAGTTTTTAGAAACTTTTCTTCACACATTGCAAGTCTTACAGGTGCCATAGTCTTTAGCTATTTGCCGTATCGTTTTGCCAATATATACCAGCGAGGTTCATTAGGGGAGTCGGTAGCAATTATGTTTGTGCCGTTAATGATTTTAGCTATATACAATGTTAACCGTCGCACTAAATTCAGCATCGTTTTGTTAACACTGTCGGTGTTTGGATTAATAACTTCTCACACTATAGTATTTTTAATCTTCTTACCTTTCTTTGTTTTATATTCACTGATTATTTTGAAAGTTAAGAAAAATTCCTTAATCAGAATCGTACTGGCTACTGCACTAGGAATAAGCCTAGCCTCCTTTCAACTATTACCAGCCGTTTTTGAAAAAAAATACATGGCATTTGATCAGAATTTGCTAAGCTTATTTGATGATCACTTTATCAGTATCCCACAGCTACTTCGTATTCCAATGGAAGGTATTAATATTGGAACACCTATTCAAGTCGGCATTACATCAATTCTGGTATTTTCCTTAAGCACTATCTTTTTGATCTATAAAAGCAATTCACAAACCGCATTTTATTCTGAGCGAAAAAACTCCGGCATTAATGCCGGAGGTGAAACGAATTTTGAGCGAAGATCAGAGAACCACAGCCTTCAGGCCGTGGGAATCTATTTATTCTTTGCTTTAATTTCATTCTTCTTTGTTACCAGATTTTCAATATTTTTTTGGGAAAATCTTACAGTACTTGCTTATATTTTATATCCCTGGAGATTTCTTTCGGTGATTGTGACAGTAGTAGCTTTTTTGACAGTAATTTTAGTGGATAATTTAAAATTGAAAAGATTATTAGCAGTTTTAATTATTTTTTTGTCTATTTATACGTCCCGTCATTACTTTTTAAAACCTACTCAGCTCGAACACAATCCACCAACAGCTACTTTAACTACCCAAAATGAATTTGACAATATTTGGGTAACTGAAGAAACATTTAATACTCGGCCAGTAGTAACCGACACATCAAATGCGATAATTTCTAACCTTGTTAAATCACCGTTTTCTATATCTTTCAAAACAAATACGAAAGCGCCCACAAATTTTACGGTGAGAAAAATGTACTTTCCGGGTTGGCAGGTAAAAGTTAACGGCCAAGATTATCCGATAGAAATTAAAGACGGATTAATATCATTCGATCTTCCATCTGGTAGTTGGCAAATAGAAATGAAATTTTCAGAAAGCCCTTTAAGAAAAACTGCAAACTTAATAACGGTACTTTCATTTGCAGTCCTTATTTTGCTATTAGTTAAAAAGCCTAAATTTTTTTCAAAGTTAAATGTTTTACGCGTCTGACCTGATTACCCAATACTTGCCCTGGTATTTTCTAGTTTCACAATATCTAAAATCATTTGAGCTCCCTCATTGGATCCCTTCGATATATCAAGACGGCTATCCACTTCTAGCGCAAGGAGAGACGGGAGTTTTATCACCGATAAATTTTTTAATATTAATTCTTTTACCTTTTCCGATTTCTGTTAATTTCCTATACGTTGTTTATGCTGCAATCGCAATTTCCGGAATGTTTCTTTTTTTAAGAAACAGTAATTTAGACCGACCATCAAGCTTAATGGGTGCTTTAATTTTTATAATTTCGGGATTTTTTTTAAGCAGATACTTTCAATCTTCTATTATATTCTCAGCAGCACTTCTTCCATGGGGATTTCTAATTATTAAAAAGTCATTAGTTGATAAAAAATTTCTTATTTTCCTTGCTCCCTTAATTTATCTGCAAATTACTGCAGGTCATTTGCAGATCGTTTTCATAAGTATTATCGCTTACATATTCTATGCAATATTAGCTATATTTTTTAATAAACACAGCTTCACTGCATTTATAAAACTGTTGATAGTGCTTGTAATCGGCATTTCGCTTTCAAGCGTCCAGCTTCTGCCATCTGCGAAACTTTTCCAGTTGTCTGAGAGGAAAAATTGGGATAAAAATATAATCTTCAGTTATTCACTGCCTCCCTCCCATCTAATCACATACGTTGGTCCTAATGCGTTTGGTGTCTCTCAACCGGGAGATGATTTGGGATTTAGGCAATTTGGAGGAGGGTTTTGGGAAATTAACATTACTATCTGGACATTACCCCTTGTTTTGTCGCTTATTCCGGCATTACTAATAATCTTAAAAAAGATCTCCAACGAAGATTTAATAAGAACGATAATAATATTTTATCTGCTCTGGTTAGGTTTTACCCTATTAAGTTTTGGGGGATTTTTTAAGCCAAATCTT
>Ga0209542_10020705_pt1 | contig 10384 bp, 15 predicted proteins | sample RifCSPhighO2_01_FD_184028 | JGI IMG/M metagenome (GOLD analysis project Ga0209542, IMG submission 184028) | Soil microbial communities from Rifle, Colorado - Rifle CSP2_plank highO2_0.1 (SPAdes) (version 2) | ecosystem: Environmental > Terrestrial > Deep subsurface > Rock core/Sediment ...
GAGGTGGCGGCTCCAGCCGATCTCTCTGCTATTGAGGTAGAGGGCAAGGGTAAGGAGACTGAGGAGGGCGAGACTGTCCCCGAGGTGGCCGGGTAGGGCGTGCTACACTGGGCCCCGTGACCCGGCTGCCCCTCGTTTTATGTGCGCTTGGCATGCTGCTCCTGACCCCGCTGGCCCTCTCGGTGGGGCCCCTGTCCGCCGTAGAGGCGCAAGAGCTCACGCCTGCCGAGCGTGCCGCGCTCCAGACGCAGTATGACCAGCTGCAGAAGGAGATTGCCGCCCAGCAGGCGATTATTGACGCGACCCGAGCCCAAGGACGCTCGTTGAACGGGGATATCACGGCGCTAACTGCGCAGGTCAAGGCCGCGCAGAAGCAGATTGACGCGAAGAACATCCAGTTGAAGCAGCTCGCCTCGCAGATAGTAGCCAAGACGCGCACCATTAGCGACCTTGAGAGTAGGATTGAACGGGGCAAGGAGTCACTCGCCTCCATGCTCCGCAGGGAGGCGCAGCTTGAGGACACCTCGGTGGTCCTCATTGCCTTGAATGCGCAGAGCGTCTCCTCCTTCTTCTCCGATATTGACTCCTTCGCCTCAATCCAAGACGACCTCCGAAGGGTGTTTAGTGACATCCGCGCAACGCAGAATCTGACGGCCGCTGAGCGTGCCGCCCTCACCGACACGCAGCACAAGGTCACCGACGCCAGGTACGAAGTCGAGACCAAGAAGCAGCAGGTCGCAAGTAATAAAACAGAGAAACAGCAGCTCCTCGCGATTACGAACAATCAAGAGACCCAGTACCAAAAGCTCCTGGCAGCTAACCAGGCCAAGGCCGCCGCCATCCGCGCCGCTCTTTTCCCCTTGCGCGACGCGGCGGCCATCCCGTTTGGTACTGCGCTCCAGTACGCCCAGAGTGCGCAGAAGCAGACTGGGGTAGACCCGGCGCTCGCCCTCGCCATCCTCACGCAGGAGTCGAATCTGGGGGCAAATGTCGGACAGTGCTACCTCACCGACAACGCCACCGGGGCGGGGGTCGGCAAGAACACCGGCACACCCTTTGCCAAGGTAATGGCGCCCCAGCGGGATGTGCCGCCCTTCTTGGCTCTTGCAGGCCAGCTCGGCTTTGACCCGCACCACCAAGTCGTCTCTTGCCCGATAGCCTCTGCCGGCGGCTGGGGCGGGGCTATGGGCCCGGCACAGTTCATCCCCTCCACTTGGGCCCTCTATGCGGGGCGAGTCGCGGCGATACGCGGAGTGGCGGTAGCCAACCCATGGGACCCGGCAGACGCTATTGCGGCCATGTCGCTCTACCTGGGCAATCTGGGGGCGGGGGCGGGCGGCTATACTGCTGAACATACAGCCGCAGCCAAGTACTATGCCGGGGGTGCGTGGGCGGGCGTCGGCCAAGGCTACGCCAATCAGGTGATGGCGAAGGCTGCCTCCATCCGGCAGAATATCGATTTTTTGGCAAAAAACTCCTAATGCGGCCGCCTCGGGCGGCTGCGTCTACAGCACGAGCGCTCTCATCGCCTTTGGTACTTCGGTCATGAAATAATTCTTAATCTCACGCCAGTCGGCGGCGAAGCGCAGATCCGGCATCGGGTCTTCTTCGGCATCGTCGAAGTAGGTCAGGCTCTTGAGAATGTGGTGATAGTCGTGCGCTACTGTTGGGTACTGGTCGGGCAAGCGCCGCAGTACCGCCTCGAGCGATTCTCGATTGGTGCCATACCAGAACAAGTCGACGAAATCGCGTTTGCGCCCGCGTTGACTTACTGTGACGATTTTCATAACCGCGATATCCTCGGGCGCGAGCACAGACACACTCCCGCATGCGCACTTTGGTGCGCGCGGGATAAAAAACGGATAGGCGATGAAGCTCACCTGCGCCCCGTGGAGTCGGCCATAGACAGTATCGTCTTGCAGGATGTCAGTCGTCCACTCGGGCATCGAGAGATGCCCCGTCATCGCCGCAGCCGAGAACGACTTTTCAGGTGTGAAGAAGTCAAGGTCAACCGATGCGCGGTGGCCAGCGGTGAGCGCGAGCGCCGTGCCGCCCGCGAGGTACCAGGGGGAGTCGGCAAGCCATGCCTCCTTGGCTAGTGTCTCAAGCGCCGCCCTCGTTTCCCCCGGCAGTGTCTCGAGATGCCACCCGTTCACACTGTCGCTAGGAGCTGCCGCCATAGGGGGCGCGTCTCGGGGCGCAGCACGCGTGAGTGCTCGACGACATCAAGAATGAGCTCGCGCGGATAGGCATTGTACATCCACCGCACTTCCTCATCGGTGCCGTAGTCGAGAATGCGCTCAATAATGTAACGCCCATGCCCCTCGGCATCCAAGGTTGCCGGGTCCACATCCCAGAAGAGTGACCGCCGAGAGGGGATTGCCATGCCGTTATTATACCACGGATATGGCATGTCCTACGGCAGGTCATCGCGAAGGCCGCCTCCATACCATAGAGCAGAACATCGACTTCTTGGCGGACAACTCCTGATGCAGCCGCCCTAGGCGGCCGCGCCTACGCCGTCGCATAGTCCTCGAGCGCGCGTTTGATTTCGTCGTCTGGCACCTCGAATCCTTCCTTGAACACGACGGCTTCCCGGTAGTCGATGTCGGCGAAGTACCCAAGCTGCTGCCGGAAGAGCTTTGCGTTGAACTCCCCGCCGAAGAGTCTCTCTGCCTCGGCCGTTATCTCTTCGAGTGTATGGAAGTCGCTCAAGATGAAGTACATGTCCACATAATCCTTCCACTTCGACCGCTGGCCAAAGGCGAACGCCTTCATGGCGGCGAGCGCAAGCAGGGTCGGCATCTTGGCGTGTGTATCGAACATCTCTGAATACTCAACCGGGTATGGAAAGTGGAAGAACGTCATGTGCACGCCGTCGACGATGAAGGTGAGCTGGCCGGTCACCGCGCGCAGGACCTCGATCCGTTTCTCCGCGCGCCTAAAGACACCGCGCAGGTTCGGAATGGAGAACTCGTCAGGGCTGAAGAGGTCGAAGTCTATAGACTCTCGATGGCCGAGATAGAGTGCAATGGCCGTGCCGCCCACGAGACCAAACTGCTTCCGGAATTTTCCGACGAGCGGCAGGAGCGCCTGCTGCTCCGGCGTGAATATCTCGCTATGCCAAGTTTGCATGGCGCTTGAAGTAGAGGTCAAAGTAGCGCAGCACATCCGGATAATAGTTTCCACGCCGTCTCTCAGAGACGCCGATGTCACGGTAGAATGCGCGCGCGGCGCCTTCCATCCCGAGGATGCGGATGAGCTCCTGCACGTCCCGCCAATTGCCGTAGTTGAGGACGGCCTGGACGACCGCCTCCCTGCTCAAGGCGCGCGGGTCCTTGACGTACCAGACCAGCTCCTTGCGCGAGGCGATGAAGTCGCCGAGCTCTCGCTTGGTATCCATGCCGTTATTATACCATGAGTACGGTACGCCCTGCGGCCCCCAAGTCATCGCGAAAGCCGCCTCGATACAGCAGAACATCGACTTTTTGGCGGACAACTCCTAATTGGGGGACACTTTAGTATGGCGCCCAGATTTTTGGCGGCTGGGCGCAGGGTGGCGGTATGCCGTTTGTACGCCCGAACTCCTCCTCCCACGCGACCGACTCCTCGTTCGCGAGCTTTGCCGTTTTCGTGAGGCATGCCCATTTCTAATTACTTGCGCACATTCACTTCCACGTATCGTCGTAGACTGCGTAAACTGTCGTCCCTGCGTCCTGGTTCTCTATCGCTCGCGTGAAGGCTCTCCCAAGCGTGTCTGGCGAAAGGTCCGCGATAGCCCCGAGCGCAACGGCCTTCGCATGGACGCGATTCCCGAGCTCGGCTGCAAGATACTCCGCGAGTATCACTTGACCGCGTTTCGTAATCGAATACGAACCACGATCGGGCTTCACGCCGAAGGCAAGCCCGCTCGTGACCAGGATGAACGAGCCGCTGAAGCCGCGAGCCAGAGCCGCACGGAGGCACTCGAGGGGGAGCGCAATCGCCAGGTCCATCTCGAGGTGGAGGGTGCCACGCGAGGTTTCGATGAGCGGCATGGGATGAAAGCGTACGACATTCCAGACTATGGCGTCGAATTCGTGGCATGAGAACGCCTCCTCAAAGAGACGCGCATAGCTCGTCGTGAGCTCTCCGGAGAAGAGTTCTAGGCAATACGGTTCAAGCTCGCGGTGCTGCCCGGCGATACCGACGATGTCATACATCCTCGAGAGCTCGGGGAGGAGTTTCGTCGCGACAGCTCCTCCCGCACCGACAAAGAGGACGCGCTTTTTTACAAGCATACGCTAGTACGGAGCCCAGAGGCGCTCTGGAGGCAAAGGCTCGGGCTCGGGTACCCGCCCATGTTCCAGGAACTCTGTTTCCCACGCGACTGACTCCTCGTTGGCGAGCTTTGCAGTCTCAGGGGGCTTCACGAGAACGTTGCGCGAGAGGTCGAGGAAGGTGAGGATGCGACGAACCTCGCTCTCATAATCAGCTGCGAGCGCTTCATATGTGACGCGGTGCGCGGTGATACCGTGGCGCTCGAAGTAGCCATCCCAATACGCGTCGGAGGCGATGCACTCTTGCAAGCATCGTTGAATAGCGAAGTGGTCATAGGCAACCGGGCGCCCCGGGCGGGGCGCTTCGTCCGTTCCACGCCGCCATACCCGATTGATGATGGCCCGGTAATAGGATATGGCTTGGGCGACTTTGTTTTCGCGTGTAAGGAGGATATAGCGTAAGCCCGGGAACTCTGCTTCGAGGGCATCCTTCAAGGATGCGAACGGCACTTGGCGATCGTCGGCGGCGCGACGCAGGAATAGCTCCGTCTGCGGTGCCAGCAGCTTGATGCCGCACACGCCATTCTCGCTTGTGCACGTTGAGCGGATTCGGCCCATCACCTCACTGATATCTCGTGCATGCACAACACTGCGATTGGCCAAGAGTTCCTCGAAGAGAGTGGGACCGAAGAATTCGCTTGGCCGTCCGGCGATATCGGTCTGCTCAAGAAGCGAACATAGCATCCAGCTCCCGGAGCGTGGTGACGTGCAAATGACGTAATTCATTCGGAATCAGGCAGCGTGCCTCACGCGAGCTCGCCAGGCACATGGAACCATTGGACGACAGAATTGCGGTCCCTCCAATTTTCTTGGAATGCGTGTTGCGAAATCGGGCTGATTTGAAAAGCGAGAAGGCGGTTGTTGAGAGGGGCGACCTTCTTGACGAGCGTCTCCCCGTCTGCCGAGTACAGGCCGGTTTCGCCCCCGTCACCCTCCTTCCAGCCGTCGTTATTGAGGAAGAAGAGGAGAGCCATCTTTCGACGGCTCCTGTAAGAGGGAGGCGGGCCGTCGGCATATACTACGCCATTCGGGAGCCGTCTCTCGCGGGAGAACGGTCTGTCCGTATTGTCGTTGTGCACGAAGCCGGTACGGTTTCCCGGCGGGTGATGGTGATAGGCAAGCATGGTCTCGAACGTGACGAATTGTCTGAAGATCTTCGAGAAGAACCAGTTCCATTCGAGGCTATAGAAGAGGCTCGTCGGGTCTGTTGGATTGAGCGTCGGTGACGGCGTGTATACATAGCCGTCGTAGTCGATGTCGAACTTATGAAAATATTCGGGGCTCCACTTCTCCTCGAGGAAACCACGGCGCGCTATGGCCGCGAATCGCTCGGAGAGCCCGCGGTATACGTCCGGTATGAAAAAGTCGTCGAGAACGATATGAGGAAATGGGGCAGGCTCCACCCGTATACTCCGATCCCGTACGTCCGTGAACGCGTCCATATCGATGCGATCTCTGGAATAGAGCGCCAGCATCTCGGCCCATGTCTTCCATTTGAGCAGGGGAGGGGGGATCATCGGCGATTAGTGTACCACCGCACCGGGCGCTTACGCGACAGGGCAGACCAGCGGGTCGTTCACATGCTTCATGAGTCGGGCAAGTGAATAGGAGAGAAGCACGAGGCCGAGCCCTTGCAAGAGATATGACAGGTCGTCAGCGAATGGGATGGCCGCAAGCGAGAACCCGCCGATGCTCCCGAACGCAAGAGAGAGAAAGAGCGTTCCGCATGAGATGCAACCGAATCCCAACAAGATGGCTATGGTACCAAGGGCGCCGCTTGCGCTCGCACTTCCGGAAGCAATGGTCCGCCGGGTACGCCAATACAGGACGAGAAGAACGATGTTCCCGCTCCCAAGCAGGGCTAGTGCTGCGTAATAGCTCGTGAGCCATGGACCGGAATCGAATAGCGCAAGTTCTGCGGCAGTGCTGATTGCGCGCAGGGCGTCATCGGGAGGGGCGTCGGAGAGAAGTGAGAATGCAAACGGGATAATCGGCCCCCACACGAAGAGGCCGAAGATAAGTGATGCAAGCAGGATGCTGAACACGTAGTAGGGCAAGTTACGGCGGTGCATGTAATATAAAGTATACCAGCCTTATCCACAGGGACGCCCTTTACTCTTCGCATAGCCCCGCTACAGTTGCCGCATGGCATTCGCGAAAGGTGTGCGGGGGGTGCGGCGGTCCGTGCTCATCGGATTCTCGAGCGTTTTCGGCTTTTTAGTGCTTTTGGTTGTTTCATCACTGCGCATAGATCATCAGTCTGGAGGAGATGTTATCGGCATTGACTCGGCAAGCGCCGATGTTGGCCCTGGCCCTGGCCCTGGTACCTATGATGATGATGGCCCCGGCTGTCCGGGTACCGATGGCCCCGGCTGTCCATATTAATGACGCACGCGACATACACTTTTTTCATATATGTCGAATAACAGGCGATTTATATACGGAGCGCTATTTATTTCCATCATTGCCGCACTATCCGTCGGCGCATACATCATGTACCAACACTTCTTTGTGAAGCCGTCGGCGCGCTATTCGGATACCAATACCGTGGGCACCGTCTTGCAGCGGATTAATCCCGCTTTCAACCTTGCGACGATCTACATGAATAATCATGATTTCGCCAAGGCGAAAGCCGCATACGAGCGTTCGCTGCTCGCGGCCGAGGACTCGGCTCAGGAAGCACAGATACGCTTTAACATCGCGCGCACTGAGGAACTGCTCAAGGATGGTTCCCCAGCGCTAGTAACGCTCAAGCAAATCGCGGCCGACGAACGCTATTATCCGGTCATCCGCGCCACGGCCGTCCAGGAGATTGCGATGATGCGTACCGCCTTTCCGCTCGGGGACGATGCCCTCGAGGATATATTCAAGGGCGAGCCGTACGCTTCCTTCAGGGAGGGGGTGGGTGAGCGGGTTGCCTACGCGAAGCTATTCGAATACGCGACAAGCATCCACCCACTCTCTCTATCGTACGCCTTTGCGGCATACTTGCGCGCCGAAGAACTGCGGGTCATTGGGACGACGACGCCCGAGGCGGCGGCGCACATTGACGCTATCAGAGCGCACCTTGCCGCTACGCAGGATGATCTCCCGAGGCTCTTAGCCAATCCGAATGAGGCCATATCCGCCGCGCGACTGTATCGTCAGCAGGCCATGACAATCGCTCTCATGACGGAGCTCGGTGTCCCTGGGTACTCGAACGAAACTGCGGAATCATATTTTCAGCGGGCCATGAATACCACTTCGACAATCGGGTACCATTCACAGGCGTTCGCGTTTCAGTACGCCGTTTTTCTCGTGGACGCGTATGGTGAGAGACGAGCGGACGATGTACGTGCCCTGCTGAGTGTCTTCACGTCGGATAAGGCGTCAACCGTTGCAGGATCATCTCGGGACATATTTGCTGCTGCGCGTACGAAATCTAGCTTGTCTGACACCAGGTCTCGACTGGTACGGGTGGCGAAGGTTGACCAAGCTTTCAAAGCGTACCTGATCACTCTTGGCTGGAATGAATCGGATTTCTAGGGCTAAACGATTCTCGCCCATCGCGGCGTTTTGGCTCTTTCTCGTTGTCGCGGGCATCGTGGTTCTGGTTGTGTACCTAGTAAATGAACGGGGTGCAGCCGGCCAATATGCGGAGACGAAGCGGGAGTGGTCGCTCATCGGCCGCGCTGTCTCGGCGGAGGATCATGTGATCGGCGACCCTGCGGCCCTCGTCGAGGTCATAGTCTATTCGAGTATCTCATGCAGCAACTGCCGCATCTTCTTCGAGCGGGACCTGCCGAGGCTTCAGGCCGCGTTCGGCGACGCGCTCGTGATTGCCTACCGGCATAATCCCATCCCCGAGCTACCGAACGCGCAGATACAGGAGGAAGCCTCGGAGTGCGTTTACCGGCAGGGTGGGAACGAAGCTTTCTGGCGCTTCGTTCGAGCGCTCTTCCCGCATGCGAGGAGTGCGGGTGCGACTGATGTTGGCTACCTTGCGAACGTCGCGGCACAAGCGGGGGTCTCGGCGGAAGCATTTACTGCGTGCATAGCCGCAGGCGGCGGAGCCGAACGCGTTCGCGTAGATGCGCAGGAAGCCGCAGTTGGAGGCCTCAACATCGATCCGAGCTTCCTCTTGAAGTCGCCCAACCGAGCCATCGTCGTGAAGGGCAACTACTACTCGCAAATCTACGCAGGAATCGAATACCTCCTTAATGCCGAGGGGGAGATTGCCGATAGGCCATGATAACATTATTCGTATGAACCATATCCTCACACGCACACGCAGAATGCTTGAAAGCGAGTTCGGGGTGATCGCGCTTGGAGCGCTCGCCGCGGCGCTCGCGACTGCGCTTCTCATCTATCTCACGCCCCTGAAATACGTAAATCTGGTCCCGCCGGTCATGAACGAAATGGGACCAACAGAATTCCATCAGCGCTTCAACGAGAATCCGGACGAGTATGTCTTTATCGACGTACGTTCGCCGAATATCTACAACTCGGCGCATGCTAAGGGATCCGTCAACATACCGATCGAGAGTCTCTACGACGAACATTATGCGCTCCCGAGATCAGGCAAGAAGATCGTGCTCATCTGCACGACCGGTCGCCTCGCGGCGGTCGCTTACGGATACCTCAAATATCAAGGTTTCAATAATCTCCTCCACATCCAAGGCGGCATGGTGAACTGGGCCAACCAAGGACTCCCGCTCGAAGGCCGGACTGTGTTCTCGGCTTCTGCTCCAAGTGAATATCGTCCGGACGACGGGCACGATCCTTCGGACGAGCATCAATAGGAAAAGGGAGCTGGCCGGCATTATACCGGCCAGTCTGCCATGTTGCCCGCGGAGCTACTGAATGGTGAATTCGGATGTCGCGCCGCCGACCACCTTGAAGTAGCGCCCGGCCCCATCGGTCCTGACGCCCCAGGTGAGCTCGCGCCAAGGCCAGGACGTCCGAACCGCGTTGCCGACAATTCGCCACCGGCCCTCGTTGCTTCCCGAGGACCCCTGGGTCGATGTCACCGACCCATCGGCATTGAATCGCTGCGTATAGAGAACTCCCGCCTCCGGGCCCTGAGTGATGGCACCGGCGATAGTCCTGCCGTAGATTAGCTGATTGATTTCCGGCCCGGCCAGGTCGCGCGCCTGCGCGGCCGGGACGGAAGCTGTCTGCGGAGCCGAGCTTCCATACCCCTGGGCGTACCCCTGGGTATGGGGGGTCGCAGTCGTGGCGGCCAGGATGGCCGCGATACCAAACAATTTGCGCATGGGATTCCTCCGGTGTGCGCGGTTGCGGGGTCGCGGCCTTTGGCCGCTTTTATCTTCTAGCCAAGAGCATACCATAGTCCTGTATAGAAAGCAAGCGAACCTGCAGCGACGCGGGCCGCAGGTGGGGATAGTGGGTTGGTGCCGTACCGTCTGATTTTTGCGTTGTGGTATACTATCGGCATGTCCGACGAACGCGCGTATAAGATTGAATATGAGGCCGACAAGGAGACTGGCCAGGTTATGGCCACTATCCCAGAGTTGAACCACGTCTCCTCCTTTGGCGATACTTTTGCCGAGGCCGAGGCGAATGTCCGAGAAGCCACGCTCGGCTATTTGGAGTTGATTATCAAGGAACATGGGGAAGTCCCGTAACATTGTCATCCGACAGGCGGGGTTGTCGGCCGACGAATTCAATGCGTTATAAGCAGCACTCGGCGCGCAGAGAAGCGACGCATCGGATACGCTTTGCTCACATGGCGGTATTTCTTGCGGGAGCCGTCCTTTTTATCGGTGGCCCCATTGCCTGGTTCGCGACGCCCTGGCCTACCGAGGCGGCGCGCTATGCGTGGCGGGAGTGGCGGGAGCCGGTACTCGCCATCGCGCTCGATCGGAGCGATGCGCGGCTCGCGATGGAGATTGGGAACGCCTACTACGGCGCTCCGCCTCTCGGGAGCAGGGTCCCGCGCTATGACCCGGCGCTCGCGAAGCGCGCCTTCTCGAAGGCGCTCGCGATCAAGCCGGGGATTCTCTGGGGCCACTATTCTCTCGCACGCATTGCGTTTGCCGAAGGGTCCTTCGAGACAGCGCTTG
>Ga0209542_10020707_pt1 | contig 10384 bp, 10 predicted proteins | sample RifCSPhighO2_01_FD_184028 | JGI IMG/M metagenome (GOLD analysis project Ga0209542, IMG submission 184028) | Soil microbial communities from Rifle, Colorado - Rifle CSP2_plank highO2_0.1 (SPAdes) (version 2) | ecosystem: Environmental > Terrestrial > Deep subsurface > Rock core/Sediment ...
TTATCCCAACGCCTGCTACTCTTAAAAAAAGTTGTTTTCGCTTTAGTTTTTTATACCTTTGAGATAAAATCCAGCCAAAAAAGTAACTTCCGGTAAATCCGGAAACCGCGTGTACTAAGTTGTCATATGAACGGAAGGTGTTATACCAATCAAGCACCGCACCGGCAATAAAAAGTGAGGCTGTGAGGGGAAAGATATAAAAGAATTGTGAGGGAAGGCGGCGTCTTGACCACAGAATAATTACTATTAAAACAGTCGTAATGGCAACATGTATAAAATCACGGGAGTAAGTAGCTGAAAAAAGAAATAATCCAAGAATTATTAAAGAAATAACAGTTGAGAGATTGTTAACGTGGCTATTTTTTTTCATGGGCAGCTTGCTTAGAGAATGGTTATTAGATAATAGAAATTGGTTATGAAATTAGATATTTGCCCTTAGGTCCTAAGTCTAAGGATCTAAGGAAAGTCAGAAAACTTTACTCTAATTTCTATTTTCTAATCACTATAACTACTTTCCACTTTCTACAAACTATTTTCTAGGTTGTCCTTTATTCTACTTTAAATAAGAATAGTAAAAAAGTGGGGGCCTGCAGCCCGAATACAGGCCCCATTGTGTGTTGTCCGGATTTTTCCGTATATTGCCGCGTCTACCGCGGTTTACGGATAATCCGGATCTGTGCTGGGTGGACGACCCAACGGCGGGTAGTCCGGATCTGAACCGATCCCAACAGCATTAAAGTTGGCTGCTGAACCGATTCCGGTTTCATCCTCATCTCCCAAAGGAACACTGGTTTCATCAGCTGAGGGAAGATCCAGATCTGCGTCTGCGACCCTGTCACGAAACCTAGACGGCTGCCTCTGTCTTTGCCACAACCGGTTATGCTCGGCCATGTTCTCGTCAAGAACAGGATCCTCTCCGGGGGCAGGGATGCGAGATGCTATAAACTCCTCGAGACGCGAGCTGTCCCCTGTGAGTTCCGCATCCTGACGGAGACGGTTTTCAGTGACATCATCGTCATCAACGATCGCGAATGCAATGTTTGGCACAAGCTTGTTGATCACTTCCAGCAAGACCTCAGGGAGCCGGTCACCCGCCATCATGAGATTCTCAATCGACTGAGGACCAATACGGATCACCGGGTTTGGAAACTCCACGGCCTCGCCGATAGTCGCGTCAACGACCTCGAACTCGCCAAGATGTTGGTGCAGTAAGATAATGACATCATGCTCCACCTCTTTGGCATCGAAGGGCAAGTGTAGATAGTGGACTGTCAGCCTCCATCGGCTTACCTCAATCGCGGTGACTCCGTCGACATTGAGAGCGCCCAGAAGCATCTCCCTATGCTTCAAGACTCTCCAGAGGTAGGTATCACCGTCCGGGTCAGGTGGAGCAGGAATCTTTACGTAGCCTCTATCTGTGAAGCGAAAGTTCGCCTCAAAATAGATGGATCCTCGCTCCCGCCTTGCTACATACAGTCTCATCGGTTGATCAATCACTTGGATCTCTCTTTCTCTCGCTCGGTCAATCTTTCAAGGTGCAGTTCGGGCTTAGCACCTTCTTAATAAACACAAAACTTTTTCTGTCTACTTAGAAAGCGCGAAGAAACACCAGAATTATACCTGGATTCTGTATTTATGTCAAAGCTATAGGATTATTATATGAATTCTTTTAGAGGGCAATCTATGTGTTTGCAAGATGCTTTACAATACTCTCGCCCGTATAGTATAAGACCAAGAGCAAAGCTGTGCCACTCTTTTTGCGGCACAATTTCCATCAAATCCTTTTCAATTTTCTCAGGATCCTTCTGGGTTGAAAAACCAAATAAATTAGAAAGGCGTCTGACATGTGTATCTACCACTACTCCAACATTTTTACCAAATATTTCTTGCAATATTACGTTTGCGGTTTTTCTGCCCACAAACGGAAGACTGAGCAGATCCTCCATTGTATCTGGAATTTTTCCTTTGAATTTTTCTTCTACCATTTGTGCTGCATTTAAAATTGCCTTGGCTTTATTTCTATGAAAATTAATTTTCTTGATATCATTATCAAACTCCTCATATGAGGCTTTCTGATAATCTGCAAGAGTTTTGTATTTTTTAAAAAGATCTACAGTTACCGCATTTACCCCTACATCTGTTTGCTGTGCAGACAAAGCCACTGCAACATATAACTCAAATGGGTTGCTGTATTTAAGGGGCGTATGCGGATCAGGATACAGCTTTTTTAATACAGGCAGTATTTTTTTTAGCTTTTCTTCTTTATTCATTGTCTGAAATTATAGCAGGATTTTGTATCATTTCCATTTTTTCCGGAGATATCTCCTTAAGTACCTCAGAAGCAAATAAAACAACTACACCACAATCGGCGTAATCTTCTTGCCACTGCAAACGAGCGTAATCATTTAGACAAAGCTCTGGTCTTCGAGTAAACTGACTGTTGGGGTGTACCTCTCCTGTTTGTTGATTTTTCCATGATCTATCAGATCCTTGTACAAATTCCCATTCTTCTGGATAATCAGAACAGTACTTCCATCCAAATTTACTTCTCCAACCACTTTCGTAATCTTCATCACCATAATGAAAGGCTTCATGAGCAACAGTACCTTGAAAATTAGAAACAACCCCAGTCCTGTGAGGTATATCTAATTGCTGACCTCTCCTCCACAGCACTATTGCACCAAAATCTCTTTTCACAGTCCCATTATAAGGAAAGTCTTCATTCTGATACACACTTGAAGGTTGTTCGTTCTCAAAGGTTATTCTCTTTACTCTTTCAGCAACAGCTAGATTTATTCTTCTTAACTTGACTATAACATCAGTTAGCTCTCTTCTATGTTGGTCTGTAAGCTCAAAGTCTGGATTATAATTTACTAAATCAATTACTTGACCATCTATTTTAATAGACTCGTTCCAAACCGATGGTCTTTCAAGCCATTGTTTTCTCTCCTCTTCTTCTTTTTCTTTCCTTCTTTTTTCTTCAAGGTATTCTTTTGTAATAACCGTTACTGTAGGTTCTTGATCCATATTTTTTATTCTATCAATTATAATTAATATGCAAAGATTCTAGATCTTTCAAAAGTTTTTCGTAGGTTGTAAATAAAATTGGCTTGTATCCAATTTCTTTTGCGGTACTCAAACTATTAATACTATCATCAATAAAAGCTAATTCTTCAGATCTCACATTCAGATTGTCCAAAAATAACTCAAAGATCTTTGGATCAGGCTTGCTGTATCCCACCTCCTCAGATACAACTACTGTATCAAACAAATCATACAACCCTATTTCTCTAAACTTTGTTACTGCATCCAACGTATTATTGCTCAACAACCCCACCTTATATCCTTCACCTTTCAGTTTCTTTGCAAGATCCAGAATTTCTTGGTCAATTTCTCTTGTATTGGTTTTATGGACAACTTTTCTTACCTCCTCAAGCTTGTCTTGTTTGTTTAATTTATTAACAAACATCTTCCAAAACTCATCCCATGACATTTTACCCGTATTTGGTAGGTGGTTTACTTTAAAATACTCTCTTTCATACTCCTCAATAGTTATACCAAGCACCTTGCAAACCTCTTCATTAAAAGAATGTCCTGAGTTTTTCGCAATCACTCCACCGTAATCAAATCCAACCGCCTTTATCACTTTCATTACATGAATATTATCTCATATGATGTAAAATGTAATTATGCTTGTCCAAAATTTTGATACCCTTGCCACGACTCCAGAACGCAAAATAGTCCTTGAAATTATCAATGCTGGCCTTGAGGCAATTCAACCAGATCAGGTCATAGTTCAAAATATCACGCTTGTAAATAACATCTTAAAACTACAAAATAATGAGTTTGATTTATCCTCATACCACAACGTATTTTTAATAGGGTTTGGTAAGGGATCTGCCGGAATTTCAAAGCTAATTGAAAATATTTTAGGAGAAAAGCTAACAAGTGGCTATGTAATTGATACTACTCCTGAAACTTTTAACAAACTTGAGTTTACACTTGGTACCCACCCTCTACCATCAAAAGAAAATTTTGAGTTCACGCAAAAAATCCTTTCAACTTTATACAACCTATCACCCCAAGATCTAATTCTTGTTGTCATCTGCGGTGGTGGATCTGCCATGCTGGTTTCCCCGATTAACGGCGTGACGCTTGAGGACAAAATAAATATCAATAAAGCTCTTTTAAAATCTGGAGCTGACATAAAAGAAATGAACACGGTACGAAAACACTTGTCGCGAGTAAAAGGTGGAGGCCTTGCCAAAGCACTTTTTCCCGCTCGTGTGGTAAATCTAATCTTCTCAGATGTTGCCGGAAACGATCTTTCATTTATAGCCTCAGGGCCTACGGTAAAAGATGAAACCACTCTTGATGTAGCCAAAGAAATCATAAAAAAATATCAGCTTGAGGCTACGCTTTCCCAACTTATTCCTAAGCTGAAAGAAACACCAAAAGATGAAAAGTACTTTAAAAATGTTTCAAATATTCTGATGCTCTCAAATCTCACTGCGTTGCATGCAATGGAGGAAAAGGCAAAAGAATATAATTTAAATGTACAGATTTTTTCAGATCACTTTCAATCTGACGCAAAAGAGGCAGGAACAACATTGTTGGCTCAAACACAACCTAACTCTGTCCTTCTTGCCGGTGGAGAAACTACGGTTAAAGTCTTAGGTGCTGGAAAAGGCGGACGAAACCAAGAGGTAGTTTTGGCTTCTCTATCTCACATCTCAAATGACACCATAATCGCCTCATTTGCATCTGATGGGTTTGACAACACAGAAAACGCAGGCGCTATTGGAGATGCAAAAACGCAAAACACAGCTGCTACACAACAGCTTGATCAAAATACATTTATTAGCAATAATGATAGTTATACGTTTTTTGAAAAAACAGGAGACGGAATTAAAACAGGACGCCTTCCATCAAACGTATCTGATTTGTTTGTAATCTTAAAGAAATGAGAAATTGGTTGTTAGAAAGTGGAAAATAGTAATAGAGAGTAGATACTAGAAATTAGTATTAAAAACAAATATCTACTTTCCCCTGGACTGTCCGTCCAGGACAGGCAATTTCCATTACCAATCACTAATTTCAAATAACTAATTTCAGAATTAAGTATGGAACTCCATGAAGAAAAACTAAAAGAACTTGAGGAAACTGCTATAAAGATTCGCGAGCTGATTATTCCTACCCTTCTTGAGGCAGGTTCTGGACATTCTGCAGGCCCTCTTGGCATGGCAGATATCTTTGCCGCGCTTTATTTTCACATTGCCAACATAGATCCAAAAAAACCTGATATGCCAAATCGGGATCGGATTGTACTTTCAAATGGACACATTTGTCCTGTCATGTATGTAACCATGGCTTTACGCGGATTTTTCCCTGTTGAAGAGTTAAAAACCCTTCGCAAACTAAATAGCCGTCTCCAGGGCCACCCCCACAGGCAAGCACTTCCTGGAATTGAAAACACTTCAGGCCCACTTGGAGAGGGGATTTCGCAAGCAATTGGCATGGCACTGGCTGCAAAACTTGATAAAAAAAACTATCATGTGTATTGTCTTACTTCAGATGGAGAACACCAGGAAGGAAACACCTGGGAAGCAGTGATGAGTGCCGCAAAATTTAAGCTTGATAACTTAACGGTCATAATTGACCGCAATAATATCCAAATAGATGGATACACTGAAAACATCATGCCCCTTGAAACTATGCGCTATAAATACGAAAGCTTCAACTGGTTTGTCTTAGAAATTGACGGACATAATATTTCAGAGTTTGTCAACGCCGTAAATCATGCCAAAACAATCCATGACCAACCCACAGTCATCATCGCCCATACCATTCCTGGCAAAGGGGTAAGCTTTATGGAAAATCAGTATTTATGGCACGGTAAGCCGCCAAATGTGGAAGAAGCTAAGAAGGCTCTAAAAGAACTAAGAACACTTGAAGGGAAAATAACCAGTGAACATGAGTAAAATTGTATGTTAAACCCTGATTTACACTTAAACGAAAAGCTATTTGATACAGATGTTGAAACCAAAGCAACCCGCGATGGTTATGGCACAGGACTGCTTAAATTAGGTGAAGAAGATGAAAATGTAGTTGCGCTTACTGCTGACTTATCAGAAAGCACACGGGCAAATCTTTTTCAAGAAAAATTTCCTGAGCGATTTTTTGAAATTGGCGTTGCGGAGCAGAATATGGCAGCAATTGCCGCAGGACTTGGTGTCTCTGGAAAAACTGTGTTTATGTCTTCATACGCTACCTTTTCTCCAGGTAAGAACTGGGAAACTATAAGAACAACTATTGTTTATAACAACTCCAATGTCAAAATAGCCGGACACCACTCAGGAGTTATGACAGGACCTGATGGAGCAACTCATCAGGCAACTGAAGATATAGCCATCACCCGTGCCTGGCCAGGCATAGATATAATTGTGCCTTGTGATGCAATAGAAGGTGAAAAGGCAACAATTGCGACAGGTAAAAAATATGGCCCTGCCTATCTACGTTTTTCCCGCGATAAGTCCCCTATTATAACAACCCAAAAAACACCGTTTGAACTAGGACGTATAGATGCATACTGGACTACAAAAAATCCGGAATGCGTAATCTTTGCCACCGGCTATCTCTTATACAATGCACTTGTTGCAGCATATGAGCTTGAAAAGGCCGGAACAAATGTACTTGTTGTCAATCTCTCAACCATAAAACCACTCAATGACCATGCAGTAATTGAGTTAACCCAAATTACAGGGTCTGTGGTAACAGTGGAAGACCATCAAGTAATGGGAGGCATGGGTAGTGCAATAGCTGAGTGTCTGGCGCGCCACCTACCCTCCCCCATTGAATTTGTGGGCCTGCAAGACACCTTTGCTGAGAGCGGCACGCCCAAAGAACTTGTTGAAAAATACAAGATGTCAGTAAATGACATAAAAAAAGCGGTAAACAAAGTGATTGGGAGAAAATGAATTTACCTTTTGAACTACAAAAAACAATAACAGGTGAAGTTATTACAGATGAATTAACGCTTCAAAAATACTCCCGTGACACTAGCATTTTTGAGATGACACCCTCTGTTATTGTTTCCCCAAAAGATATAGAAGATCTCAAAAATCTCGTAAAATATGTATCCTCACACAAGAAAAATGATCCTGCTCTTTCACTCACAGCACGCACAGCCGGATCAGATATGAGCGGCGGCCCACTAACCACTTCTATCTCTGTAGATTTTATGCAGCACTTTAACCAAATTAAGTCCATAACAGATTCATATACTATTGTTGAACCCGGAGTTTATTTTCGTGATCTTGAAACAAGGCTCAATGAAAAAGAACTACTCTATCCCCCTTACCCTGCTTCTAAAGACTTATGCGCCATTGGCGGAATAGTAAACAATAACTCTGCAGGTGAAAAAACCCTTCAGTATGGAAAAACTAACAAGTATATTTTAGGGCTTAATATGGTTCTAAGCGATGGGGAAGAACACTACTTTGAAAAACTTTCAAAAGCGCAACTGCAAAATAAAATGAAAAGTACATCATACGAGGGAAAACTCTTTAAAAAACTCTACGCTCTACTTTCAGAAAACGAGGAAGCAATCTTTTCATCACGCCCCCAAGTCTCCAAGAACTCAAGCGGGTACAATATTTGGGATGTAATAGATAAGGAGGGAAATTTTGATATTACCCAAATTGTTTGCGGTGCACAAGGTACTCTTGGTTTTATAACAGAGGCAAAATTAAAATTGGTTCCTAATCCAAAAAAAGAAAAATTATATGTTGTTTTTATCAACAACATGGATGACCTTCCAAACTTTGTGCAGGATGTTTTGAAGCTAAAACCAACCAGCCTTGAAATAACAGATGATCATACTTTCAAGATCTACCTCAAATACGCCCGGGAAATGGCAAGCTTGCTTGGATCACACGGGATATTTGCCACTATGAAGTTGTTTTTGCCTGAGACCATGCTTATCGCCCGCCACGGAATGCCAAAACTGATTGTACTGGTTGAGTTTGAAGGGGATGAAACAAAGATATTATCAGATGAAATAAAATCACTTGTTGAAATTGTAAAAAAATACAAAATGAGTGGCCACTACTGTAAAACAAAAAAGGATGCAGACAAATACTGGAAGTTAAGGCGCGATACCTTCAAGTTACTACGGGAAAAAATAAAAGACCGCCACTCAACACCCTTTGTTGATGATATTATTGTACGTCCAGAGTGCCTTCCAGAATTTTTACCAAAACTCACCCAAATTCTTGATAAACACAAACTCTTTTACACAATCTCAGGACATTTAGGGGATGGAAATTTACATATTATCCCCCTGATGGATTTAAAAAATCCAGACGAACGCAAAAAAATCTTTCCGGCTACAGATGAAGTATACAAGCTCGTTCTTGAGTATAAAGGCTCACTTTCAGCAGAACACAACGACGGCCTTATCCGCAGCCCTTACCTTAAAGAACAGTTTGGAGATAAAGTATATAAAATATTCCATGAGATAAAAAACATATTTGATCCCTTGAACATCTTTAACCCCCATAAAAAAATTGGGGTAACCAAAGAATTTGCACAAAAATATATGATAAAAACATAAATTTTAAACTTTAAATTTTTAACTTTAAACTTAACCATATGTCTCTCTATCAACTCTTAATTATCTTACACATCATTTCTGCTGCCATAGGTGTAGGCGGAGCAACTATTAGTGATATGCTTTTTTTCAGAAGCATCAGGGATGAAAAGATCTCGTCAGAAGAGCTTGGAATTTTAAACGCAGTCTCAAGAGTTGTTCAAATTGGCTTCATATTTCTGTTACTAACCGGCATTGGCCTTGTTTATCTGAAGTTTGCCAATTCAGGCATTAACGATTTTAACCTTAGTAATAAAATCAACGCCAAAATTACAATTATCACCATCATCTATCTTAACAGTCTCGTACTCCACTTCACCGTAATTCCACTATTTAAAAGGTATAAAGATCAAGACTTTGGCGCAGTTTTACGCCAACACAGGATAGCCATTTTTACATCCGGTGCAATCTCTGCAGTTTCCTGGTATAGCGCGCTTATTTTGGGCGCTTGGAAAGGCCTCAATGTCCCATACACCACAATAATTTCCGTGTACGTTGCGGTTGTCGTTTTGGCAGCATTAAGTGCAAATATCTTTGGAATAATGTTTGTAGGAATATTAAAAAAAATATCTTTAAAAGATACTAAGCAACCATCAGAGGAACATCCTTTGCCTCCCCGTCAAGAATAGAAGTAATTGTTTTGGCAAGCTTATCTGGATCATGCCTCAAAAACTGTCCACGACGTAAATACCGCCCTTCAATAATTTTAACCTTTTTGCCCTTCATACTCTGCCGATCATACTCAACTATTTTATCATGCTCAAGAAGATAGCGTTTTAGTACATTCCCAGTAGGTTTTTGAGTATTTACGATACAATAATCAAGAACATTACTTCCAAGATACTTCTCAACCGCGTTTAAAAAATCAGATGCCTTATACCCATTCGTTTCTCCAAACTTTGTCATGATATTAACAACATATATCTTTTTTGCTTTTGATGCCTTAATCGCTTCAGTTATACCCTTTACAGATAAGTTGGGAAGGACTGAGGTGTATAGGTCGCCAGGACCTAAAACAATCGCATCAGCCAATCTTATCGCGCGAATTGCATCACTATTAGGGTTAACCTCCGGTTTTAGATAAATCTTAACGATTCGCATATTTCCATCATGCTTTGGAACGTCTATGTTTGATTCACCTTTGATCACCTCTCCATTTTCAAGCTCTGCATAGAGCCTGGTACTCTCAAGCGTTACGGGAATTACCTCACCGTCTACATTCAAAATGTTCACAGCCTCCTTTAGTCCTTTTTGAAAATTTCCCGTGATTTTTTCAAGCGCCATTAACAAGAGGTTTCCAAGACTGTGTCCCGCCAAAGTCTTTCCATTTTCAAACCTGAAGTTAAAAAGTTCTGACATAATTTTTTTATCAGACCCGGAGAGTGCAATTAAGGCACGGCGAATATCTCCTGCCGGCAACACGCCAAATTCTTCCCTTAATTGACCTGTTGAACCACCATCATCTGCCATGGAAACAACAGCTGAAAGTTTATATAGAGGATTGTGTTTGAGGCCTGAAAGGACCGTAAAAACGCCTGTCCCCCCACCAATAACCACAATATTTTTCATGTAAGTTGAAAGTATTATATATAAATTACCAGTAAAAAGCACGTATGTGAAATTAAGGAAGCGAGAGAAAAATGTATCTAACTTTTTTTTCTTCTGAAAAACCTGCGCTTTTTAGCATTGCCATTTTCTTGCTTCACATCTGTTTCAACCCCGATTAAATCGGGG
>Ga0209542_10020708_pt1 | contig 10384 bp, 8 predicted proteins | sample RifCSPhighO2_01_FD_184028 | JGI IMG/M metagenome (GOLD analysis project Ga0209542, IMG submission 184028) | Soil microbial communities from Rifle, Colorado - Rifle CSP2_plank highO2_0.1 (SPAdes) (version 2) | ecosystem: Environmental > Terrestrial > Deep subsurface > Rock core/Sediment ...
GTATCCACCGCATTTTGTCTTTCTAATTCAAGAATGGCTTGGATTTGTAACTGACCGCGCGCGCTGGATTGAACGTCGCCGTTTGGAATCTTATCGAGACCATAACAATGCGCGAGGATTGTTCTTTCCGCCATGGAGACTTAATTATAGCTCAATGGGTAGCTATCTTTCAAACTATGGGTTAGCAAATTCTATGATTTGCTCTAGAAGTTGAGGATAAGAAATACCAGCTGAGACGGCAGATTTGGGAAAAAGGGAAACTGGTGTTAAACCCGGAATTGTATTGACCTCGAGAACGTAAATTTTCTTATTTTTTATAATCATGTCCACTCTTCCGAATCCTCGACATCCAAGTGCTTGATAAGCTGCAATCCCCGCTTTCTGAGCATCAACTGTGAGCTTCTTATTAATTCTTGCCGGAACAATTTCCTCACAAAGTTTCTCGTCGTATTTTGCTTTGTAATCAAAAAAGTCGGTCTTTGGGACTATTTCAACAACCGGAAGTACAAGCGGATTTTCGTTTCCCAAAATGGGAACTGTTATCTCTCTTCCATTTATATATTCCTCTACTATTACCAAACCGCTGTAGCTGAATGCCAATTTTAGAGCTTTTTTAAGATCGGATTTCTTAGCTACTTTAGAAACGCCGACAGATGAACCCTGATTTGACGGCTTAACAAAAAAAGGAGTCTTAAGTTTTTTAAAGACGATGTGTGGAAAATCTTTTTTCGAAAGCAACATATATATAGGAACATCAAGACCAGCTTGAGTAAATAATTTCTTTGAGTAAATTTTGTCTATGCCCAAAGCAGAAGCTAAAACACCTGATCCGGTATAGGGAACTCTTAGAAGTTCCAGGAAGCCTTGAATAGTACCGTCCTCACCGTTTGGACCATGCAAGGCAATAAAAACTACACCAATTTTATTTTTCTTTATAATCGATATATGATCCAATCTTGAAAGACTTTTGACTTTTGACTTTTGACTTTTGACTTTCTCAGTGGCAGGGGAGTCTAAGAAAAACTGTTTCTTGTTCACTATTTGCCAGCTGATGCCGTCTTTTGAGATTACAATTGGCAAAACATTATATTGTTTAGAATCCAAATTTCTAACCACTTCTCTACCTGAAGACAATGAAATCTCATGCTCTGCTGATTTCCCGCCCATTAAAACCGCCACATTTAATTTTCTCATTTAACAATCTTTTCCCAGGGAAAATCTGGCCGGCCGAAGTGTCCGTATGAGGCAGTCTGCTGATAAATCGGCCGCAAAAGATCCAAGCCCTTCACGATTCCGGGAACAGAAAGATCCAACAGGTCCCATGCATATTTTTCAATCTTTTTTTTATCTACTTTTTCGGTCCCAAAAACTTCTATTGCTTTGGTGAGAGGCTCTTTTTGACCAATTACGTAAGCGACTTGGACTTCACATCGGTTAGCAAAACCCTTAGCAACAATGTTTTTGGCAATAAAACGGGCAGCGTAGGCGCCGCCCCGATCAACTTTTGTCGGTTCTTTCCCCGAAAAACATCCGCCGCCGTGACGACCCATTCCTCCATAAGTATCTACCATTATTTTCCTTCCGGTTACTCCTGTGTCTGAAGCCGGCCCGCCTATTTCCCATTTCCCTGTACCGTTGACGATAAAGTCTTTTTTTGGACAAGAAAAACCGTATTTTGCCAAAACCGGCGAAACTACCTCTTTATACAAATCGTTTTTGAGCTGATTATTGGAAACCTTCAGGTCATGCGGTACGGCCAGAACAACAAATTCGACCGATTTTGGTTTACCATTTTCATATCGTATCTTGACTTCACTTTTACCATCAGGACGCAAATAAGGAATTCCTTTTTTACGGATTAGGTCAACCTTTTTGACTAGCTGGTGAGCTAAAAAAATCGGCAGAGGCATAAACTGCGGACCTTCATCCGTGGCATAGCCGAACATCATCCCCTGATCGCCGGCCCCTCCGATATCTACACCCATTGCAATATCTGGAGATTGATGATGAATTGAACAAAGAAGCGGGGACTTGTCGGAGAAATTATAAATTTCCTTAGTATAACCTAAATTTTTAATGACACTGCGCGCTATGTCTTCATAATTAATTCGAACTCCCTTTTTGATTTTCACTTCACCGGCCAAAACAATCTGATTAACGGTAACTAGTGTCTCAATTGCCGTATGGGTGTGAGGATCATGCCTTAGGCATTCGTCTAAAATTGCGTCGGAAATTTGATCGCAAATTTTGTCCGGATGAGAAGCAGAAACAGACTCAGAGGTAAAGAGTTTGTAGTTCATGACAAATTCAAATTAATCAGTCGATTCTTTTTATGTCAGCACCGAGGGCAGAAAGTCTTTCAACGATATTTTCGTAGCCTCTTTCAATTAATTCCGCGTTATTAATTATGCTTTTACCATTTGCGGAAAGTGCAGCAATAACCAGCGCAATTCCGGCCCTGATATCCGGAGTATCCAGCCTCTGGCCGTGCAATTTTGTCGGCCCATAGACAAACACCCTGTGGGGATCGGCAATTTCCACCTTTGCTCCCATTGAAAGAATTTTGTCCACGAAAAACATTCTCGATTCGTACATCCAGTCATGGAGAATTGTAACGCCTTCTGATTGTGTAGCAAGAACGATCATCGGGGCCATAAGGTCTGTGGGGAATCCTGGCCAGACACCGGTAATTACTTTTTCAACTGCCTTAAGTTTACTGTTTGTAATAAAAAGCGTTTGATTATCAACCCTAAAGTTGATGCCGAACTTGGAAAAGGTAGCAAGAATCATATCCAAATCTTCCCGTATGATTGGGGAGATTTCTATTTTACTTGAGCAAACAGCAGCCAAAATTGCAAAAGTACCGATTTCAATATGATCCGGTCTTACTGCATGGGTTGCACCAAAAAGTTTATCGACTCCCTTAATGGTCAATCTATTTGTGCCAATACCCGAAATTTTGGCCCCCATCTTTACAAGAAAATTACATAAATCTACTACATGCGGCTCACAAGCTGCCCTTTTGATGATTGTTTCGCCCTTTGCCAAAGATGCTGCCATGACAGCGTTTTCAGTAGCAGTCACTGAAGCTTCCTCAAGAAAAATCTCTGCTCCCTTAAGTTTGGAGCAACTTGCAACCAAAAAATCGTCCTCTTGCCGAATCTTTGCACCTAAAGCCTTGGCAATTTGTATGTGGACATCAAGCGGTCTTCTGCCAATCACGTCTCCTCCGGGATACCCCATCTTAATCTCCACTCCTTTTGCAAGAAGTGGCCCCAAAAGAAGTATCGAAGCGCGTAATTTTTCTGTTAACTCTCTGGGAAAAACCCTGTTTTTGAAATTTTTAGCAGAAATTTTAAGCTGTTTGTCCTTCTTTTGAATTTTGGCACCGCATTTCAAAAGAAGCTTAATCATCACCGAGACATCGGAAATTGCGGGTACATTATCGATAGTGCAGGTCTCCTCAGTTAAAAGGCAGGCCGCCATAATCGGCAGAACCGAATTTTTGTTTCCGGCAACCCTAATCCGACCGTATAATTTTTTGCCTCCCGTAATCTCAAGCTTTGCCACTTTAAAAGTTATTCTTTATTTTGAAAATCCCCTACGTAGAAAATCTCCTCGACAAGGTCTAAATTAAAATTTTCTTTAGCTTTCCGCTTTATAAGGTGGATTAATTTTAACACGTCGCCAGCTTCCGCATTGTTAACGTTAAGAATGTAATTTGCATGTTTTTCGGAAATTTGGGCGCCTCCTATCTTTTGCCCCTTAAGCCCCAATTTTTCTATGATGTAGCCTGTCGAAGTCGTTAAATTCGGAGTAAAAAGCCTCTTTGCGTCAAGATCCGATATATTTCTAAAAATGCAACCTGAGCAAGCAACGCCAATGGGTTGTTCTTCGTTCCTTCTTTTGAGATCCGCTATCGACTTTTGCCAAAGAACCGATTTATCTTCAATTGTTTCCAATTTGAATAAAGCCTCCAAGACAATTTCTGCCGTTTCTTGAATTTTTGATCTATCGTACCCGAATTCAAAATACTTGGAATCAACGGTTTTTTCTTCTCCATTTTTCGGATTAAAAAGAACTGCAGACACGAGCCTATTCCCTAAAAACTCGCCTTTATCAACTTCGTAGTGTGCATTGATTTTTAACCCGCCGCCTACTGTTCCCGGAACCGAAAGCAGAAATTCCAACCCACCTAGCCCTTGGTCTATTGTAAAACGGGCCAATTGATTCATAAGGGTCCCGGAAGCGCACCAGACCTGAGCACTTTTAATTCCTTTCCCTCTTTTGTCTATGATGCCTTTGATACCAACCAGCTTTATACCGTCTGCCCTGTTTTTAATAACTAATCCCTCAAAACCCTTATCGGAAACCAAAACATTGGCTCCGCCGCCCAAAATTACAAAAGGGATTTTAAGCTCAGTTGCCGTTTTTAAAACGAGCTTCAGGTCATCGATATTTTTGGCTTCAAAAAAAATTCTTGCCGGACCGCCGATTTTAAAATAGGTGTGTTTAGAAAGAGGTTCATTTTCAAAAACCCTCAAAGGCCCAAGAGTGTTTTTGAGTTCTTCAATTTCCATATTAGTTTGAATTTAACAAATCCCAAAGCTTGTAAGAATTTCCGGCACCGCAAGATAAAATAACATCAAAATCGGAAAGATTTTGTTTAAGATAATCAGCAGTTTTGCCAAGACTGCCGGTAAATTTGGCTTTTTTGCCGATTGCCGCAACTAATTTCTTTGCTAATTTCATGCGATCCCCTGTTTCCCTGGCGGCATAAATTTCGGTGACATAGATTGAATCGACTTTTGCCTGAGTCAGATTTTTAGCAAACTCATTAAAAAATCCCCTAATTCGTGAGAAAGTGTGAGGTTCAAAAACGAGAGCTAGTTTTTTCTTTGGAAATTTTTCGCAAAGTGCATCTATCGTCTTTGAAACTGTATATGGCTGAACTGCATAATCATCATAAACTTTTACATTTGCGATCTCTCCTTTATATTCCAGTCTTCTTGCAAGTCCTTTGAATTTCTCTAGCGTTTGCTTTGCCTTTTTGATGTCAAGATTGAGAATTTTTGAGACAGTAAGTGCAGCATTAGCATTTTCCTCCCTGAACCGGCCGATTAGAGCAAGATTCAAGTTGGCGAAATTCTCTGTTTTTTTTATTTTGATGTCTTTTCTAAAATTGGAAAGCTCGGTAAGTTCTTTACCCTTACCGGTAACTAAATACCCGCCGCTTTTTATATTACCGACGAATTTTTTATATGAGTCAACCACAGATTCTTTGGTCTTAAAAAAATCAGGATGGTCCCAGCTAACATTTAAAATTACGGCGATATCAGGTTTGTAGTTTAGAAAGTTGTTATTATACTCATCAGCTTCGCAAACGTAATATTTTGACTTGCCGATTTTGAAATTTGCGCCCCAATCGAGAACCTCGGCACCAATTTCACATACGGGGTCGAGATTTTGATCAATAAGAATTTGTGAAATCATAGCGGTCGTTGTCGATTTGCCGTACGCGCCGGCAACCGCAATTACAAACTTTCCATTTTGCAAAAACCTTCCCTGAAACTCTTGCCAAGTTAATACGGGAATTTTTAGCCTTTTGGCAGTGGCAACTTCGCTATTTTTAGGATCAAATTTTAAAACAGATGGAGAGTAAATGAGCATTCCAATATTTTCAAGATGTGATTTGCTATGGTCTTTGGCAATTCTTATGTTCTTCAAATTTTTAACGTATGAGGATTTTGGCTCTAAATCACACCCGTCAACATGGTAACCAAAACCTTGCGCAATTCCCGCAGCTGCAGATGCTCCAGCACCTAAAATACCCATTATGTGAATATTTTTGGCATATTTTGCTTGAGCTGTTTTTAGATCCGCAGGAGTATTAACACTGTGCCATTCATCTGTATCGGAAAGAGTATAAGTTTCCACTTTCTTTTTTTGCATGATTGCTTCTCCTATCATATCGGTAATATAAAGTTCGCCTGTGGTAACTGATGGTTTAAGTTTATGAATATTTTTGGAAAGCCAGTCCTTGTCGAAAAAATAGACACCGTCGTTGATCTCGCTAATTTGTTTTTGGCTTACGGTTGCATCTTTTTCCTCAACAATTGCTATCACTTTGCCATTTTCCCTAACGATTCTCCCAAAACCAGCAGGGCCTTCAAGTTTCAGGGTAACAAAGGTTACCACTGCCTTTGATTTAAGATAATGAGCATAAACTTCTTCAATCGTTTTTGCTTGATAAAAAGCCGTGTCATCCCCGTACATTACACAAACCACAGGAATATTTTCCTTAACCCTTTTTAAACCTATTAATGCTGCATCACCGGTTCCTTTGGGCTGTAATTGAAGAGAATACAAAATCTGATTTTTAAATATTCTTTTAACTTCGAACATATTTTTTCTATTTACGACGGCGATTATTTGTGCAGGATAAGTATCTTTTATCATCGCTATCGTTCTTTCGATCAAGGCTGCACCAGCAACTTCATGAAGCACTTTAGATTTATCCGACTTCATTCTTTTGCCTTCACCCGCTGCCAAAATTATTGCCGAAAAATTATTCTTTCTCATTTGCTTTTTTTGCTATCGCCCGCTCCACGGCTTTAAATTCGTCCCAAGGATACTCTTTTGTACCGAAGCACATGCTTTTTTCATGAGATTTACCTAAACAAACAACAATGTCACCCGGCTTTGCAAGTTTAACTGCAAACTCAATCGCTTCCCTCCTGTCATAAATCTTAAAGAAATCTTTTGATTCGCATTTGTCGGATTTTAAAATCCCTTGAACAATTTGCTCACAAATATCCTCAATCTTCTCCCTTCTCGGGTCTTCTGCCGTTAAAATGCAGATATCGGCGTATTTTGCCGCTATTTTGCCCATTCTAGGCCTTTTTAACGTATCTCTCTCTCCTGCCGCACCGAAAACAGCAATTAATTTGGAGCTTGGAGTTTGGCGTTTGGAGTTTAAAGTTTTAAGTACTTGCTTAAGACCGTTTGGAGTATGGGCAAAATCAACTACTACCCGATAATCCTGCCCCAGATCGACTTCTTCCATCCGACCTTTAACACCTTGAAAATTGTTAAGAGTCTTGGTAATTGCTTTTTTGCTGATGCCGATTTGAGTTGCTAAAGCTGCTGCACAAAGTGCATTTGATAAGTTGTAGTCTCCTGAAATTTTCAGCTTAAGAGGAAACTTCTTCGGCATAAAATCCGCCTTTTTAGCAATCGAGTAAGTTATGATTTTCCCGTTTGCAAGTTTTTTAATTTTAAAAAAAGACGGATCATCTAAATTTAAAATGCTTACTTTGGCGTATTTAAAAAGCCTCGCCTTTGCAAGAATATAATTTTCAAAACTTTTATGGTAATCAAGATGCTCGTGAGTAATATTTGTTAAAACCGCAAAATTAAAACCGATTCCAAAAATCCGATTCTGATCAAGACCGTGCGAAGTTGCCTCCAAAACCAGATATTCAGAATGGGATTTGACTACTTTTCTAAGGAATCTCTGGAGAGCAACAGGCTCCGGCGTCGTAACATGAAAGCCGGTATCATATGACTTTTCGCCAATTTGCGCATGAATAGAGGAAATTAAAGAAACCCTTTTGCCTGCGAATTTGAGTATTTCATAGATCATATGGGAAGTTGTGGTTTTGCCATCCGTTCCGGTTACGCCGATAACAGTCAGTTTTTTTGAAGGAAAACCAAAATAGATGCAAGCTGCGTAAGCTCGCATGAGGTGATAAACATTCTTAATCTTCTGCCACATTAAGTGAAACAATTATACCTAGTTGTGGTCCACTTGTTCTATAGAAGAGAATACCTGAGAAGAAGCAATTCTCGCTTCTCCTTCAAGACTAAGGAGTTGAGTGGCTAAATCCAACGTAAATCTCTTGGGATCTTCTAATGCTCTTTTATAGACGTGATAAGCTTCAAAGACATCAACTGCAGCTTCCAGCCTATTAAATTCTCCGTTTGATAATTCCTTAATTGAAAAAACTATTTGCGGCCTTTGGGGATGGGGGACAACAGTTACGAATGCAACCCTTTTGTTATCTGCGCTAATTAAGAAATTTGTTTCATTGATTTCCTCCTGTACACAAGCCGCAGATTCTCGAATATCTAGATTCTCCAAAGATTTCATCCAAGCAAGGGTTGTTTGCAGATTTTCCTTTGCTTTCTCAAAAATTTCGTTATCCACAACCCGAACAGTCGTTCGGTCAACTCCTCTTAGATCTTCCTGAATTTCATTACTTGACTGAGCTGTGGCAGAACAATGTAACTCGTCTAAATCATCAGAGTCTGTTTTTGCGACGATTCCTAAACCTACAAAAAATGGTACTAATGCACCTCGGATTAAATCTTTTCTTTCCATAATAAAAACCGCCCAAAAAGACGGCTTAGTTTGATTTTATTAAGATGTAAGTTTACCACAAAATAAGAATCTGCACAAGGCTTAAGGACAGCCAAGAGGTCTACTTTTCAGGCGGAATTCCAAAGTGGATAAAAAGCTCTTTGGCAATTTCAAAAAAAGTAGGCGCTGCGGTTTCCGATCCGAACGGAGATGACGAAGGTTGAGTAAATCGGACCAGCATTACGAATTTCGGGTCATCGGCAGGAGCAAAACCGATAAATGAAGCGACGGTTTTATTGGGGTCGTAATGGCCGGCAATCGGAATCTGGGCAGTACCGGTTTTCCCTGCTACCCGATAGTCTTTCGGGGCAACAAATCTGGCCTCCCCTTTCTCGACAGCATTTACCATCATCTCGGTAACCTGAAGCGCTGTCTCGGGCGAGACTACCTGAATTTCTCGCTCCGGCTTGATCTCTTCTTCGCTTTGACCGACTGCTACTTTGTCCACAACTCTGGGTGAAACCAAAAGACCATGATTTGCAATTGCCGATATGGCCTGAACCAACTGAATCGGCGTTACGGCAACTCCCTGACCAAATGAAGCCGTAAAAAGATCGATTTGTTTCCACTCTTCATCCGGTCTTAAAAAACCCGTTGACTCTTCCTGCAAATCTATTTGGGTCTTTTGGCCAAAACCGAATTTTTCAACATATGAAAGAAAATTTTTCATACCTAATTTTTCGGCAACGAATGTCATACCAACATTGTCGGAATTCTGAATGACCTCCGTCATTGAGGAATCCGGATGATATTTTTTGTTCCAAGTGGATATTTCAAAACCCGCCACCTGTCTTGGCCCTGAACAAATATTGCACTTGGTATTTGGTTCAACAGACTTTGTATCCAGCGCCGCAGCCATGGTAATAGGTTTAAAAATAGAACCGGGTTCAAAAGTATCCGCAACTGCGGGATTTTTATAAAGACTTTCGTCAAATTCACTTCTTAGGGCAGAATCATATGTAGGGATAGTCGCCATTACCAAGATTTTGCCGCTTTTTGGATCTGCAACTATAACGGTACCGTCTTTGGCGCCGTATTTTTCCACGGCTTTTCTTAGTTTATCCTCCACCATAAACTGAATTTCTCGCTCGATTGATAAATACAATGATGATCCCTGCTTGGGTAGAATCGGTCTGTATTGACCGACCAAAATAGGCAAACCTAAAGGATCCTGTTCCTGGCCTAGCCTACCGGGTTTACCTCTGAGTTTCCTGTCCCAAAAACCTTCCAGCCCAAAGTAGCCTATATCGCGGCCGACTTTATCAAAAGCAACAAACCCCAAAAGCTGAGCCGCCATGGAAGCCTCCGGATAAAACCGTTTTTCATCTTGCACAAACCCGATCCCGGAAATCTTTTTCTCTTCTACCTTTTTCTTAATCTCAAGAGTTACCTTCCTTGCTAACTGCACCCAAAAAAGATTCTTGTCGGTAAGTTTGTTTTGTAATTCCTGTTCTTTGTTTTTTACTTCATCCTTTATTTGTTCTTTATCAGAATCTGAAAGACGAGCTGAATCCGTAGAGAATTTTTCTGATATTAGAAACGGAGCAAGCTCCTTTGCAATAACTTCGGAGTTTTCTTTAAGTTCATGGGGCTTTGCATAAATCAAAAATGATTCTTGGTTGGTAACCAAAGGAAACCCGTCGCTTGCAAAAATTTCTCCGCGGTATGCCGGAATTTCGCTTTCTATTAAAAAAGCATCGGAACCGAAAGAGGTTTTTGCCAAAAACTGCCAGTAGAAAAGTCGAAAGACAATGACTGCAGTGATAATAACAAAGATTATCTGTAAAATCTTCAACCTGTCCATTCAAAAAGACTTTATATCTTTCTAGTTTAGCAAAAGATTAGGGGGTAATTACCAAGGAAGGTTTTTTGAAACCGTCTTCTGCGGCTTTTTTGGATAGAGACACCAGAGATGATTTTTTGGCAATTTCTACCCTTAAAATCGTATTTTCGGATTCAAGA
>Ga0209542_10020709_pt1 | contig 10383 bp, 12 predicted proteins | sample RifCSPhighO2_01_FD_184028 | JGI IMG/M metagenome (GOLD analysis project Ga0209542, IMG submission 184028) | Soil microbial communities from Rifle, Colorado - Rifle CSP2_plank highO2_0.1 (SPAdes) (version 2) | ecosystem: Environmental > Terrestrial > Deep subsurface > Rock core/Sediment ...
ATTTTCTTCTGTATGTATTATTTGCATAAAGAACACTTCTGACTTTTTCAGTAATCTGGCTTTTAATTGCAGGGCTTCTCTGCACCTGCGGAGTCCACAAAGTTGTTTTTCTTATTTCATCTAAAATGCTTCCCCCTCTTCCAATAACAAGCCCTGGTTTTTTAGCTTCAATAACCACGACGCTGCGGTAATAATCAAAAATTATTTCCGTAACTTCAGCTTCTTCAGGTATGTTTTTTCTTATCTGCGACTCAGCTGTTATTTTATCCGGGAGGATTTTCTGATCAGCTCTAAGTTCAATCCTCTTTTTAATTTCATTTACAATCTCCTTAATTTTTGGCTCGCCTTCTTGAAAAAATAATTCATTGTTTGTATAAAGAACTATATTTGCTCCTTCAAAATTCGCTTCTGTGATTTTTCCGTGCAATTTTTCTGTTATATGCTTAAGAATATCTGTCATTTTTATTTATTTTTTTGATTTAATTTTGTTTAATAATTCTTTTTTTAGAAATTTTCCCCATTCGGTTAAATCATCTGGATCCCATGAATTTAAAATTACAGGAACGCGTTTTGGATGATAGCACCAAGCAAAAAATCCGAAATTATTTTCAGAAATGTATTTTTTTAATTTCATCCCGTAGTCTTCTTTTGTCCCTTTAAAATATCCTTCAGGGGTCCACCCACATTCTGGAAAAATAACAGGATATTTCTTTTTAACTCTTAAAATCCCTGTAAAATCTTGAAACATTTCAAGAGGATAATAAGCAACTCCATAAACAATATTCTTAGATTTTATTGGACTTTCTAAAACCCAACTTAAATCAGAAGTCCAATTTGTTCCATTTACAATTATAATATTATCAGAATTTTTTCTAACGATATTTACAAATTTTTGCGCAATATCTATCCAATCTTTATTTTCTATATCTATAGGCATACTAAAAACATCAAAAATTATGTGCATTTCTTTTCCATACAATTTAGATAATTTTTCTAAAGCACTAAATGCTACCTCTTTTTTTGCATCATATTTTTCATATCCATTTATTAAATCATTTCTAAACTCTCTGGTTTTATTAATATACGGATTTCCTTGGGCATGCCAATCCAAACAACAATACAGATTTAATTTTTTTGTTAATTCAACAATTGGGTCTAAAATTTCTTCACAATAATTTTTAGTTGATTGCCAATATGCAGGACAAATAGGAATTCTAACTGCATTTGCGCCTAATTTTTTTATTTCTTTTATATCATTTAAAAAATCGTGATTTTCCTGATACTTTAAAATTCCTGGAGAATTAATATTAATCCCTTTTATTAAAAATTCTTTTCCTTCTTCATCAACAATTTTATTTTTATTAACAATTAGTTTTTTCATTTTTATTTATTTTAAATTTGATTATTTTCTAATTCTCTTTACTTTCTATTTAATAGAAAATTATTCTCTTTTCTCGTCTTTGTATTCTGAAACAATTTCCTGTTCAACTGCTTTTTTAATTCCGTCTTTTGTTATTGTAAAAACATCAATACCATAACCGCTTCCAGTATCTCTTTGCGTTGAGGATTTTATTGCCTCTTTTGCAAGTTCAACACCTTCTTTAACACTTAAACCTTTTTTGTATTGTCTTTCAAGAAGTCCGAGAACATATTGCATACCGCTTCCAAAATTAGCGTCGTAATCTTCTACTTTAACAAAACTTCCTGCGGGTTCAATTGAATAAAGTTCTGTTGTTCCATCTTCATTAAAACCTCCCAACAAAAATCCCGCTTGCTGGGGAATCATTGAAGGCTGTCTTATTCCAGAATAAGAAATATTTGATAATAAACTTGCTGATTGCTTTATACTGGGTCTTGTTTTTGAGCGCAATTCTTTTAATTTTAATTCTGCTGGAAGCAATTTAGCAACTCTCTGGATATCTGATACCATTCCTGTTCCGGAAATTAATATGTAATCATTAACTTGTTTGGTTTTTCCAGAATTTTTATTCATTACAATATTCCCCGCTGTTGACTGCCTGTCGCTTGCCATTACAACTCCGTCTTTGCAGACAATTCCGAGAATTGTTGTTCCTGTTTTTAAAATTGAGTTCTTTAATTCTTGTTCCATTTTAGAATCTCTAATTAAATCATTAGAATTTATATTAATTTTGAGAAATTAAGATTTATAAACTTTGCGGATTATGATTCTTTATGCAAACAGAATGGAATTTTGATGCTTTATTAAAAACAGATTTTGAAAAAGAAAGAAAAGAAATAGAAAAAGCGCATTTAAGTTTCAGGGACAAATGGAAAAATAATTCTGATTATCTGGAAAAACCCGAGGTTTTGAAAAAGGCTTTGGATGAATACAATGCTCTTGTAGAAAATTATTTTTATGGAGGAAGCGAGGGATATTACTATTATCTAAAACAAAAACAAGAAGAAGATAATGTTGAAATTCGCGCAAAATATGGGAAAATAAGCGATTTTTTTACAAGGCTTGGAAATGAAATAACTTTTTTTATGTTAAACTTGGGAAAAATTCCTAAAGAAAAACAAAAAAAATTTTTAGAAAGCAACTTATTAAAAGATTATAAAAATCTTCTTAAAATTTTATTTGGGAATGCAAAATATCATCTAAAAGAAGGCGAGGAAAAGATTATTGTATTAAAATCCAAGCCTTCTTATGAACTTTGGACAAAAATGATTTCTTCTTTATTAACAAAAGAAACCAGAATGGTTTTAGATGAAAATGAAAAGAAAGTTGAAAAAACATATCCCGAAATGATAACTTTAATGATGAACCAAAACAAAAAAATAAGAGATTTATCTGCAAAAGCGTTTAATGAAATTTTAGAGAAATATTCAGATATTGCAGAATTTGAATTAAATGCAATTTTAGAAAATAAAAAAATTGACGATGAATTAAGGGGGTTTTCAAGGGCAGATGAATCAAGGCATAAAGAAGATTTAATTGAAACAGAAATTGTAGATGCGCTTGTTAAAAGCGTCTCAAAAAAAGGTTTTGAAATATCAAGAAAATTTTATGAGTTAAAATCAAAACTATTAAATTTAAAAAAATTAAAATATTATGAAAGAAATATTGAATATGGAAAATTAGAAAGAGATTTCTCCTATGACAGTTCAGTTGAGTTAGTTAAAAAAGTTTTTTATGCTCTTGATAAAAAATTTGGAAATATTTTTGAAAGTTATATTAAAAACAGGCAAATAGATGTTTTTCCAAAAAAAGGAAAATCCGGCGGAGCTTTTTGCCAAAATTGGTCTGTGAAGCATCCAACTTATATTTTATTAAATCATACAAATAAATTCAATGATGTTAGAACTCTTGCTCACGAATTAGGGCATGGAATAAATAATGAGTTAATGAAAGAAAAACAAAAAGCAATTAATTTTGACACTCCTAAGTCAACCGCAGAAGTTGCAAGCACATTTATGGAAGACTTTGTTTTTCAGGAGCTATTAAAAAAAGTTAATGAAGAAGAAAAACTTATTATTTTATTTCAAAAAATAGAGGACGATATACAAACAATAGTGAGGCAGATTGCGCTTTATAATTTTGAGAAAGAATTGCATGAAACTTATCGAAAAGAAAATTATTTGTCTAAAAAGGATAGGACAATTATTCAGGAAAAATATGGAAAATTACCTGGGAGAATTTGTGGACTGTTCTGGATGCGAGAATTGGTGGATTTATTGGAGGCATATTAGATATTATTTTTATGTTTACTCTTATGCGTCAGGATTATTAATTTCAAAAGCAATGCAGAAAAAAGTAAAAGAAAATCCAAAATTTATAGAAAAAGTAAAAGAATTTTTATCTGCCGGCATCTCAGATTATCCTAAAAATATTTTCATGAAAATGGGAATTGATATTTCAGACAGCAAATTTTGGGAAAAGGGTTTGAGTGAAGTTGAAAATTTATTAAATGAAACAGAAAATCTTGCTAAAAAATTGGGGAAGATTTAAACTTCAACAACGCTCTTTCCTTTTTCTTTTTTGCATTTTATTACATTGTCAACAAAACTTTCTATTTTTTGCTCATGGCTGACAATAATCAGCTGTTCTGCGTTTAATTGAGCCAGAACATTTCTCATTTTGTCAATCTGCTGGTCTGAAAATCCGTCCGTCGGCTCATCTAAAATTATAAATCCTTTTGTTTTAATATTGCTTAAGAAAGAATTAAGGACCTGATTTAGCGCGAGCCTGTAAGCCAGCGCAATTGCTGTTCGCTCGCCTCCCGAGAGATAATTATACTCAATAACATAATCCTGAAATTCCACGATAGGCGTGAAAGTGTCGTCTAAGCTGACATTAAAAGTATCTGAAACCAGCATTGAAAACCACTCTGAAAAAAGTTTTGAAAATTCTGATTTAAGTTTGTTCATAATATTTTTTTCAATAGCTGAAGCTAACAAAATAAATTCTTTAGAAATCCAGGACTCTAAATCAGTTAAATAATTTACCTGCTCTTTAACAAGTTCTGTCTGCTTAATTTTTTCTGTTAATTCATTAATTTGCTGTGAATAAAACCATATTTCTTTTTTTAATTCAGCGATTTTAATTTCAGTCAGCTTTTCCTGCCTCATTGCTTCATCAATCTGGCTCTGTTTTTCTGCATATAAATTATCAAATTTATTTAATTCTAAAATAGAAGTTTTTAAAAGAGATGATTGTTTGTCTAAAATCTCCAAATCTTTGTTTAAAAAAAGATTTGATTTTTCAATTTCCTGAATTCTTTTTTGTTTCTCTTCAACCCCCTGCATTTTTATTTTCAAAATATTTATTTCCTGAATTTGTTTTTCATTTAAAAAAATATTTTTTTCAAGTCCCGCTATTTCATTTAAGGCTTTTGATTCCTGCAAAATAAATTGGTCAATTTGCTGGATATTATGAAGAGTATTTGAGGTTATTTTGTTTAATACATTATTTTTATAAGTTGTATTGACATCCTGCAAACAAGTCGGGCAGACTTCAATATTCTTTAATTTTTCTTTTAATTCTTCGCCTTCCTGATTTTTAATTGTTAATGAATTAATTTTTGTTCTGATATCCAAAACTTTATTTTCTAATTCTTTTTTTTCTTTTTTAAGCAGATCTATTTCTTTGGTTATTTGGCTAATCTTTGCAACATCAAAATCTTTGTTAGAATGCATAACTTCAGAAACTTGATATTTTAATTGCTCAATAAATTTTTTATTTTCCAATATAAGAGAATTTTTTGTTGAAGTCATAATTTTCGTTTTTTCTATTTCCTGCTGAAATTTTAATTTTTCATCTCTTTTTTTTAAAACTTCTTGAAGTTGTTCCTGAATTTGTTTTGTTATGTCTTTTTTTATAATAAGCTCGCCTTCAACAACAGAAAGATTTTGAAGTTTAGAGTTAAGTTCATCTTTTTTTGATAAAAGATTTAATTTATCCTGTTCAAAGGTAGAGGTCGTTGCTTCTTTAATTCTTTTTTCTTCTCTAATCTTTAAAGCAAGAATTGAAGCGTTCTCAATTATTTTTTTGTATTTGTCAATTCCAAAAATATGTCTAAGGGCATTTATTCTTGTTTCAGAATCCTGCAAAATAATTTCTTTCATTTCTTCCTGCGGAGTATATACGGTAAATTTGTATAAGAGATTTTGTTTTTTTGAAAATTCTTTTGGATAATTTAATAAATCAAGAACTTTGCTTTTTAATTCTGTTACTGCAATTTCTTGTTTATCGCCGTCAATAGTTATTGATGCATAATCTTGAGAGATTGTTTTTCCTTTTTTCAAAGTTCTCTCAATTAAAACAATTTTCCCGCCAACTTCAAATTCAATTGAAACTCCTCCTTCTTTCTCGCCATTGCGCAAAAGAGCAGAGCCTCTCTGACCAGGCTGCAAACCAAACAATGCAAATTCTATTGATAAAAGAATTGAAGTTTTTCCTGAACCAATATCTCCGGACAATAAACTAGAGCCCTCTTTAAATTCTATTTCCTGATTTTCGTAGCTTCTTATGTTATTTAATGAAATTTTTTTTAATATCATTTAAAATTTTAAAATCCTCCTTGCTTCTGATAATAATCTGCTCTGAAAAGTTTCTATTTTTTCATCTTCTTGTTTTTCTATAGAAAGAATGTCCATTAATTCCAGCATAAAAGAATTAAAATCTGATTTATTTTTCTCTGAGTAAATTTTAATTGTTTCTTGTTCAATATCTCCTTCTTCTTTTATTTCTAAATTTATATCCACTTCTTTTATTTTCAAATCGTGGATATTTTTTAATAAGAAATATGCCCCATGTTCTTTTGCAAATTCTTCAATCTGGAAAAATTTAATATCTGAGGGTTTTCCGCGCTTTAATTCCCCGCTAACTCTTAACAAAATAATTTTATTCTGTAAATCTCTTTTTGAGAGTTCTCCAAGAATTTTCTCTGTTGCCGCCAGACCGTCGTCAAATTCTAATTCAAGGCATTCCACTTCTTTTATTGGAAGTCTAATAAATTTAACCTGTTCTGCTGATGCTGTATCAACAATCGCAAAACTTCCGTGTTTCAAATCTTCAAGTTCTTTAAAATTATTCGGAAATAACGGGCCAGGATAGACTATTCTTTTTTCGTTAAATAAAACATGAATATGCCCAAGAGCATAATAATCCGCATAAGGGAGTTTTTCAGATTCAAGGGATTCTATCGGCAGATTTCCAGCGACGCTGTCAAGAGTTGTGTGAAGCATAAAAATTTTAAACATTCCCGGAGCGTCATTTAATTTTACGCGCCGCAATTCCGGAATTTCTAAACCTGATTTTTTCCCGGGATAGCCGTAAATTGCCAGGTTTTTATGAATATGGGGGTTGAGAAATATTTTATCTCCTCTTTCTTCCGCATTGAAAACATTTTTGCAAAAACCTGCTTTTTCCAAAACATCTAAAAAAGTTTTTCCTGAGACGCTGTAATCATGCGAGCCTGCAATTATAAAGCACGGAATTTTTGCGTCTTTTAATCTTTTAAACTGCGCAAAAGTTTCTTTTAAAGTTTCAATCGGCGGATATGCGCTGTCAAATAAATCGCCTGCAAAAAGAATAAATTCTACTTTAGAAGCGAGGCATATATCAATTGCTTTTTTAAAAGATTCAAAATTCAAATTTTGCATTGGCTCATGCTTCCAGCCGCCTAAATGCGCATCAGCAATATGAGCGAACTTTACCATAAAAATAAAATTCTTCAGGAGTTTTTAAAAATGATTGTATTGAAATTCAAAGAAAATAGCATAGATAATTTTCTAAAAATGTAATAATTTTATAATTACAACATATAGAAAAGTTTAAATACTTCTTGAAATTGAAAAAGGTATGAAAAACCTATTTACAAAAACACTTTTAATTACAGGGTTAGGCTTAATTAATAATTATACAAACGCCCAGACACAAGATACTTTAACTTTAACAAAAACTTCTTCTATTATTGAAGAAACATATAACAAAGATAAAACTTTTTCAGAAAAAAAGGAATATATAATTGAAAATGCTTCGCAAATCAAAGGAGATAAAGTTTTACTTGAAACAGAAACAAAATACAGCTTCAGAGAAAAATCCCTCGGAAAACCTGCTGATCCAAAAGAGCCAAAGAATATTTTAAATAGAAAACAGATTGATAAAGTTCTTGATTATATGACAATTAACGAATATGGGTATGATACATTAGGAAGATTAACAACAATTAAAAAAACAGAAAATTATGAGCCCGGCGTAAAAGATGTCAAGAAAAGCGCAACTTATTTTACTTATGAAGAAAAAGACAATACTCCAATAAAAATCTGGAATGACTTGAATAATAATGGAAAATTTGACGAGGGAGATAAAATGAAAATTTATATTTCTGAACTTAACAAATGGGTTTCTCAGGGAGAATAAATGACAAATAAAAATTTAGAAGAAATTTTTTGGGATAAAGGAAAATTTGTAAATAACAAAGGAAGAAAAGTAAATCCTCAACCAGTTTTAAATCCAATGCTTATCATATTTTATGATGCAACATATATAAGAAAGGCGGTTAGAGAGAAACAAAAAAGCCTTTCTAAAGAAGAAAATTTAAAAATTAATGCTTATGCCGCAGGTCGAAGATTTAATGATGATGAAAAAATGCTTGGTCCAAAAAAATATTCCATTGCAGTTCAACTTTACAAAATATGATTTCATCTAAATAAATTTTTATCTTAAAAATACCTACTCTCGACCCCGATTTGTATTCTTTACAAATGCCTGCTTTGCAGAATTAATTTTTAGGAAAATTGTCGCGTCAAAAAACATTTATATAGATTCTAAATCGCCATAAACATTAAATAATTTAATCGCTTTTAATTTAAATGGTTGAAATTCCTAAACTTGAAATTTATCGCATAATCGTTTTACCTTCAGATGAAGAAAAGAAAATTAAAAATTTAGAGGAAACATTAGGCAAATCTATATTAATTAGTTTTGACAATTTTGCTTATACGGGAGAATTATGCAAAAGTCAAAAAGATGATTTTTATATTCGATATCAAACTGAAAAAGGAATTGAAGAAAGAATTATAGAAATAAATTCAACAAATGTAATTTTTATAAAACAAAGTTAAAAGTCTATAATAATGAAAAATCACCTTTTTAACTCCCACACGCTCAATTTTCCAAAATAATATTTACGAAACAATAAACATTAAATATACTATTTTTCTTCAAATTTTTATGGACGATATCGAACCTCCAGAAATGGAATTATATGTTAAAGTAATTCTTCCAAAGGATGAAAATGAAAAAATTAAAACGCTGGAAAAATATCTTAAGCAAGTTATAATAGTAAATTTAAACCCCGATATAAAAGAAAATTATATGAGGGGATTGCTTTACCAAAGTTATAAAACAAAAAATTTCGCGCTAACATATCAGGAAAAATTTGATACAATCCATCAAAGAATAAATCTTAGCCAATTAGAAGAATTTTTTGTAATGAAAAATTTGATTTGAATTTTTTAATAAAAAATCACTTCTTTAATTCCCAAACAAATAATTCCTCAAAAAATAATTTCTCTTTTCCTAAAAGTTTTTTATGAGAATTATTCCAATTAATATTTTTTGTCAGTGAAGAAGTCAGCAAAAAAATTCTTCCATTTTTCTCCAAATAATTTTCGGCTTGTTTTAAAAATTCATTAATAATTTCGCTTCCTTGAGGTCCGCCCGTTGTGGCTAATTGAGAATTTTTTGGTTCTTTTGAATTTCTTGGCAAATATGGAGGATTAAAAACAACGATATTAAATTTTCCAGAAACATTTTCAAATAAATTTGAATAAATGCAATTAAATCCAAGATTTTGACAATGGATTACTGCCTGTTGATTTATATCTGTTGAAAAAATATGCTCTCTTTTAATTCCAAGTTTTTGAACAGTTTCTAAAATAATCCCCGAGCCGGAGCCAATTTCCAAAAATTGCAAATGCTGATTTTTTTTAAGCAGTTTAGGAATTTCCTTTTCTAAAACTTTTAATAATAAAAAAGAATCTTCTGCTGGCTGATATATTGAGGGCATTTTAAAATTATGCAGTTATTAAAAATGCAATTAAAAGTCCGACAAAGAGAATTGCAGCGACGATTATTGCAATTAACAATCCTTTTCCTGCTTTTTTTACGGGGTTTGATTTTTTATTCTTTTGATTATATGAAGAAATTTTAGACTGAGAATTTTGTAAAGAGGGAATTAATTTTGTTTCCAGAGCAATTGGGGCGGGCGATTCTTCTTGTTGAAAAATTCTTGCGGCTTCTTCTATTTCTTCTTTTCTATATCCTGCGTTATAAAATGAAAGCATTGCTTTTTCTAAAGATTCCCCTTTGCTAATTGCATACTTTAACCCGCTTAAAATTTCTGAATTTACCATTTTACTTTTTTATTTTATTTCAATTACTTTTCCATTAGACGATAAATGAACATTTTCTTGAAATTTGTAACCCATTTCTTTTGCAAGTTCAACCATCGGTATTTCCTGCTCCATTGAGCCGTGCGCAGGAATTATGTTTTCTGGCTCAAGCATATTAACTAAATCTCTTAAATCTTCGCGGCCGCCGTGTCCAGAAACATGAATATCTGTTTGTATTCTAACTCCTTTAGCTCTTAATTTTTTATCCATTTTTTCACGGGCATTAATATTTTGGACAACTGGGATGATGCTTGAAGAAAAAATCACATTATCTCCAGCGTGAAATTTAAATGGAGTTTCATCATTTATTATTCTATCCAAAATCGCGCCTTTTTCGCCCTGATGTCCGGTGCAGACAACTAAATATTTTCCTCTTTCATCTTCAACTTTTTTTAAAAAAGAATTTATTTGTTTTCTGTATTTCATTATTCTAATCTGATGATAAAATGAACACTCTCTGAC